>Ga0209599_10000797_pt1 | contig 17842 bp, 14 predicted proteins | sample Shrwel_input2_FT_FD_187534 | JGI IMG/M metagenome (GOLD analysis project Ga0209599, IMG submission 187534) | Subsurface microbial communities from deep shales in Ohio, USA - Utica-3 well 1 S input2 FT (SPAdes) (version 2) ... | reverse complement strand
AAATAAATGGCAAGGCGGCAATATTGCGCAATTGCTGTAAGGCTTGTTGGTCAACTTCGTCGGTAAAAATTTTGACGGGTTTATGACCATTTTTTTCGTTGGCATTTAATACCAATTGTATAGGCATAATAAATCTCTCTAGGCATAAACACGGGTAAATGCGTTTATGCCATTGGGTAATCCTTACAGTTCGTTTTGCTTCAGGGTAAGAAACAAAAACGACTGCCCAAAGAAAAAGCCCCAGCATGGTTAGCTAGGGCTTTTTATTCTCTAGCTTGAAGGAAAGTTCTCCTTCAAGCGTGTGTTCTTGAAAGAGTTAAGTTAATTAAATAATGTCGGGTTAACTAAAAGCATCTTTCAAAAACCTCCAAAATAAGTGTATGGAAACAAAGTGCGCGCATAGTAGTATTTCTTATATAAATAATCAACATTTCTGAGCAAAGATTTTTTAGTGGCAGATAAAGTGCTAAGTTATGACGACAAAAAACTTAATGAGAGTCGATTATGCTAACAGGCAGTTGTTTATGCGGTAGCATTCAATACCAATATGATGGCGAAATTAACGAAATTGCTTTATGTCATTGTGGCCAATGTCGCAAAGCACAAGGTTCGGCATTTGCCGCTAACTCCCCTTTGCTAAGTGCGCAATTTCACATAATCAAAGGCCATGAACTGCTCAAAAGCTATTATTCTAGCTCAATTAAAAAACGGGTATTTTGTTCCAATTGTGGCAGTCCGCTCTATAGCCAACGTGATGATAAATTGGATGTTTTAAGATTACGTTTAGGCACACTAGATACGCCTATTACCGCCACTCCGTCTTACCATATTTACTGTGATAGTAAGGCGGAATGGTGGACGATTGATGATGATTTACCACAGTTTAACACACTAAAAATCTAGTGATTGTTCACATAGCTACAAAATACAGGCATTAACCATAAGAAAAAACAGCATATTTTTTTATAAATACAGTTTAAGATAAGCGAAATTTTGCAAAAATAGCAGCTCAAGGCAACACAGCAAACAGCTTATCTCATGATTGCTGCAATTGAGCGATTTGTTGTGTTAAATGACGCTAGTACCTACTATAGTCAACCTATAAAAATTAGCCGTGTACTCAACGTCCACCTTGCCCTCTCATGGAGAACACATATTATGGCAACCATTACTGGCACTTCTAATAACGATAACTTACTCGGCACAGACAATGACGACCTTATCAATGGCTTAGAAGGCAATGATACCCTAGAAGGCGGTTTAGCTTTAGATACATTGGCAGGTGGACTAGGCGATGACACTTATATTATTGCTAACAATAAAATAACCATAGACACTATTATCGAATTAGAAAATCAAGGGACTGATACGGTTAAAAGCTACGTCAACTATACCTTAGGCTCACATTTAGAAAATCTCACGTTATTAGGTAACGCGGCGATTACGGGAACAGGTAACGAGCTTAAAAATAATATTGTTGGTAATGATGGCAATAATACTTTGTCGGGCGGTGGTGGTGCAGATACCATTGCAGGCGGTGCAGGTAATGATGCCATTACGGGTTCAGGTGCAGGTGACACTTTACACGGTGATGACGGTGATGACACTTTAATTGGTGGTGGCGGCTCTGATGAGTTGTATGGTGGTGCAGGCAACGACAGTTTAAGCACAGCAGGTGCGGGAGAGCCAATCACCCCCACATTAGACCCTTTTACCCTGTATGACTCCAGCAAAAATACTGCTCTTGATTTAGCACAAGCTATCGTTGACCCCAACTCAAACGTTAAAGTCATCGAAAACAGCGTTAAATATATTGGTGCAGATAGAGCAGCGGCTTTTTTTGATAAATTAGAGTTTGGTCAATTAGAAGGGGTTAATTTCTCTTTAGGTAAAGGTATTGTTTTAACATCGGGCAATGCGCAAATTCCTAGTAGTAATACCTCAACGGGTTTTGGTGGTAGTAATAATGCAGCAGGAGACGATGATTTAACCAAAATTGTGAATGGTTTGTTTCCTGGCTCGGCCAGTTTTGATGCCTCTATTCTAGAATTTGAATTTACCGTTACCCAACCCGCTGACGCAGCAACCGACCCTAGCAAACGCTTGACCCAAGTCACTTTCGATATTTTATTTGGCTCTGACGAGTATCCTGAATATGTAGGGCAATTTGTTGATATTGCTGCCGTGTATGTGGATGATGTGAACTATGCCTTTTTTGAAAATGGCAAACCATTAAGTGTTATTCAAGATAACCTCACACCTGGTAATTTTTATGACAATAAAGACCGTGCTTTGGCTATCGAATACGATGGTATGTCTGCTCCCCTACGAATCACTGGCAACTTAACGGCTGGCAGCACCCACAAAATTCGTATTGCGATTGCAGATACCAAAGACTCTATTCTTGACTCAGGGATATTTATTTCTAACCTTGTTGCTGTTAGTGATACGGGCGACACGGGTGTACGTTTAAATAACAGTGATATTTTAGATGGTGGCGCAGGCGCAGATACCATGTCAGGTGGCTTTGGGAATGATACCTACATTGTTGATAACATTGCGGATGTCATCGAAGAAGTAGAAGGACAAGGCACTGATACTGTTAAAAGTTCTATTAACTATGTCTTAGGTAGCACTTTAGAGCATTTGACCTTAACAGGCACAGACGAGATTTCAGGTACAGGCAACAGTAAAAATAACCGACTGATTGGTAATACAGCTAATAATATTTTATTGGCTGGCGACGGTAATGACACACTTGATGGCGGTGGCGGTATTGACACCTTAGTTGGCGGTAATGGTGATGATATTTATATTGTTCGTAATACCGAGACTATTATCGTTGAAGATGGAACAAGCACTAATGATACAGTCAGAAGTTATGTTTCATATACGTTAAGCAACAATCTTGAAAATCTCTATCTTTTGGGTTTAGGCAACTTATCTGGTACAGGCAATAGCTCAGACAACTTAATTGTTGGCAGCAACGAACACAATTTATTAATCGGAGCAGCGGGTAACGATACACTCAACGGCGGTGAAGGTAATGACACACTGGAAGGCGGCTTAGGCAATGACACCTATTATGTAGACAATGCCCTTGATGTCATTAAAGAGAGCGTTAATCAAGGCACAGACAGCGTTATTAGTAGCGTTTCTTATACTTTAGCGGCTAATTTTGAGAATTTAACGCTAACAGGTAGTGCGGATATCAACGCCACAGGTAACGATACCAATAATATCCTGACGGGTAATAGTGGCAAAAATATCTTACTAGGTGGCAAAGGTAACGACACTTATTATGTGGATAATATCGGCGATAGCGTCATTGAAGCCGAAAATGAGGGAACAGATACGGTTTTTTCCTCAGTCAGTCTTAACTTGGGTAATCACATTGAGCATGTGACTCTCACAGGTACTGCCCACATAGATGTCATAGGCAACGACCTTAATAATAACTTAAAAGGTAATACGGGCAATAATATCCTCAATGGTGGTATAGGTGCTGATACCATGACTGGGGGTGCTGGTAATGACACTTATTATGTTGACTCCGTATCAGACACTGTCGTTGAACTTGTCGGTCAAGGTAATGATACTGTTCATGCGACAGTTAGCTATTCTTTGGTAGGTAAAGAATTAGAAAATATAGTCCTAGAAGGCAACAATCACATCAATGCCACAGGTAATAGTCAAGCCAATAAATTAACAGGCAATAATGGCAATAATATCCTTGATGGTGGCACAGGAGCCGATAGCCTTGAAGGTGGCTTGGGTGATGACACTTATGTTTTAGATAATGTCAACGATATCATTATTGAATTAGACAATGGTGGCAATGATACAGTGACCAGTAGCGTAAGTTATGTTCTAAGTAATCTTAACTTAGAAAACTTACGTTTAGTTGGCACACTAAATATAGATGGTGTGGGCAATACTAACAGCAATCTGATGATTGGTAATAGTGCTAACAACAAACTGGTTGGCAACGAAGGCAACGATACCTTACAAGCTGGCTCTGGTGATGACACTCTTGAAGGAGGCCTCGGCAATGATGTCATGGAAGGTGGTGGTGGTAGTGATTTCTATCTCATTGACAGCAAAATTGATATTGTCAAAGAGTTAGCACTCACAGGCATTGATACCGTACAAAGCAGTATTGAATATACCTTAGGTTCTTATATCGAAAACCTGATTTTAACAGGCTCATCTGACCTGATTGGTAATGGTAATGAGTTAAATAATGCTATTACAGGTAACTCAGGCAATAACACCTTGATTGGTGGACGTGGTGATGACACCCTTGATGGTGGCTCAGGTGCCGATTTGTTAATCGGTGGTCTCGGTAACGACACTTATGGTATTGATAACATTGCAGACGTGATTGCCGAAACTGAAGGTCAAGGCATTGATACCGTACAAACGTCCATTAGTTATACTTTAACAACCCATTTAGAACATCTCACGCTAACGGGTTTTAACAATATCAATGGAACAGGTAATGCTTTTAATAACGTCATTCGTGGCAATGCAGGTAATAACACCCTAGATGGTGGAAGTGGTGCAGATACGCTGATTGGTGCTGCGGGTGATGACACCTATCTTGTGGATAACTTAGCTGATGTAGTACTAGAAATTGTAGATAACGGTAATGATACCGTCCATAGTACGCTTAGTTATAACTTAGGAAACAACCTAGAAAACTTGGTATTACTTGGTAGCGATAATATCAACGCGACAGGTAATAGTGTTGCCAATAAACTGGTAGGTAATAGCGGTAATAACTTACTGACTGGCTTAGGTGGTAATGACACCCTTGAAGGTGCTGGTGGTGATGATATTTATATCTTTGGTCGTAACTCGGGCACAGACTTGATTATTGACAATAGTGGAAATAACAGCCTGTTGGTCACAAGCGGACTCACTGCCGAGCAGCTAGTATTTAGCAAAAATGGTAATCACTTAGAAATTACGATTGCCAATACCACCGACAAAGCAATTATTCAGGATTGGTATAGCAATACTAGCAACCGCTTACAACAAATACAGTTTAGTAATGGCACTACCCTGCTTGCAGCCGAAATTGAAAACAAAGCCAATGCCAACCCAACGAATGGTAATAACAACACAGGTACTGCTAATAATGACCTGATTGTTGGCACTGACAATAACGACACTCTCAATGGTGGAGCGGGTGCAGATACGCTGGTTGGTGGTTTAGGTGATGATAGCTATATCGTTGATAACTTTAATGATGTGGTCACAGAATTAGCCAATCAGGGCATAGACATTATTAGTAGTAGTGTTTCTTATACGTTGTCTGGACAGGTCGAAAATCTGCTTTTACTTGGTACAGTTAACACTTCTGCTACAGGTAATGATTTAGACAACACAATTACTGGTAATAATGGCAACAACATATTATCGGGCGGTTTAGGTAAAGATACTCTAAAAGGTGGCTTAGGCAATGACACTTATCTGATTATTGACGATGAGGATGTGATTGAAGAAGACAACAATGCTGGCACAGACAGCGTGATAAGTAGCATTTCTTATACCTTGACCGCTAATATTGAAAACTTAACACTGACAGGTCACGAACACTTCTCTGGAACGGGTAATGCTGCCAATAATGTTATTACGGGCAATAGTGGCAACAATACACTGGCGGGTGGAGCAGGCAAAGACACCTTAAAAGGTGGTCTGGGTAATGACACCTATCTTATTTCAGTTGATGATGTTGCCGATGTGATTATTGAACTCACGAGCGAAGGCATAGATAGTGTTCAAAGCTTTAGTAGTTATGCCCTAACAGATCACCTTGAAAATCTAACCTTACTCGGTACAGAAAATATCAATGGTGCAGGTAACAGCTTAGCTAATACTATTACAGGTAATAGCGGCAATAACGTGTTGGTTGGTGGTGCAGGCAATGACACACTCATGGGCGCTTTGGGTAATGATGTGTATCTGTTTGGTCGTGGCGCAGAACAAGACACTATTGATAACACCGATGACAATAGCGGCGATGATATGTTGTTATTTAGTCAAGGTATTTCATCCGAGCAATTATGGCTACAGCAAAATGGCAATCATTTGCTCATTAGTATTGTTAGTGTCAGTCAACAAACGATTACTAATGATGATGGTAGTACTAGCACTCAGGTACAAATTAGCCAAAGCAATGATCAAGTCACACTGAGCAATTGGTACAGCAGTAGCCAAACTCAGTTGGATTTATTACAACTTGCCGATGGCAAAAGTTTGCTTAACAGCGAACTACAGTTATTGGTCGATGCGATGGCACAATTTGCACCTTCAGCAAATAACACCATCACTTTATCAACGGCTGACTATAATATACTGAACGCAAAAATAATAGCGGCTTGGTAATTCAATACTTAGGACTTACGCGGTTATCGCTTATTTATTCACATTTCAGGCATTTTCAATGCCTTTATGTTCATAAAGCGCGCTAATTTTGGCAAAATGCGTAAGTCCTATACTGTTTCGACTCCGCTCAGGATGCAGGCTGAGCGGAGTCGAAGCTCACAAAAATCGCTTAAGTGAGATTTTTCTCTCTTGGAATATCGCGGCCTTCTCCTTCTAACAAGACCACAAACTCATCGTGATTGATATGATGTTTTAACAATGCCGTTGTTAAATCTCTAATAGGGGCATTGATTGGCTCATCGGTTAATTGAAAGCTATTAAAATGAATCCCTAAAGACAATTGTGCTTGTAAATCACGATGCGCTTGTACTGCATCAGCAGGATTCATATGTACTTGACGCATTAACTCGCGTGGCTCGTAAGCACCTATTGGTAACAATGCCAAACGTGGCGCACCTAGCCGCGCTTTAATTTCGCTAAAATGCGGGGCATAACCCGTATCCCCTGCAAAATAAACATGGCCATAGTCGGTTTTTACCGACAAGCTACCCCATAAAGCCATGTTTCGATCACGCATTCCTCGCCCCGAAAAATGTTTAGCAGGCAAATAATAAATATCTACCCCTTGGGCAAAAGCATAAGACTGCCACCAGTCTAGCTCTATCACTTGCAAACCATAATCGCGCAAATACGCGCCGTTGCCCAAACCTGTAATCACCAAGGGTTGATAATGCTGTTGTAACCATAGCAAACTGGCGGTATCTAAATGGTCATAATGATTATGACTTAACAAAATGGCATCTATGGGTGGCAAATCCTCCAAAGCAATTCCCGCCGCTCGTACCCGTTTAGGGCCTGCATATTTAAAGGGGCTGCATCGTTCCGCCCATACAGGGTCAGTTAAAAAGTTATACCCGCCAATTTGTAATAATACGGTGGCATGACCAACAAACCACATTTTCCATTGCGACAAATCATCGCTAAAACGCGCCGATGGTGCAGCAAAAGACTGGTTTGGTAGGTTTTCTGGCCATGTTCGATTATCACGACTCAATATCCATTTTAATAACGCTGCTTGGTTTCGCTCTTCTCTTTCCCAAGGATTAAAAAACCGCTGACCATTAAAATGCGGTGCATTGCTCTCCACTTGTGGCTTTTGCAATACATCACGAGTCACGGTTTTGGTGGGTAAACTATAACGTTTTAGGGTCATGTTGATGCACTCGGCCAATCAGCAAATATAAGCTAGGAATCACAAATAAAGTAAACAGTGTGCCAATGGTCATGCCACCCACAATGACCCAACCAATCGGATGACGTACTTCTGCACCCGCACCGACGGCCATTGCTAAAGGCACAGCACCCAACACCATCGCTGCTGTAGTCATTAAAATCGGCCGTAAGCGCAAGGTTGCCGACCCAATCACCGCTTGTAACTTCGTTTGTCCTTGTTCTTGTAATTGGTTGGCAAATTCGACCAATAAAATACCATGTTTAGTAATTAATCCCACTAGGGTAATTAGGCCAATTTGACTATAAACATTCAAACTACCGCCAGTAAATTTAAGAGCCAATACCGCACCTAACATTGCCAATGGCACAGAAAACATAATAATCAATGGGTCTCTAAAGCTTTCAAATTGAGCGGCTAATACCAAATAAATAAATAATACCGCCAAGATAAAGGCTTTAGCCAACGCATCACCCGAGGTTAAAAACTCGCGTGTTTGTCCCGCCCAGTCATAACTCATACTAGGGTTGTTAATTTCTTTCATACTTTGTTGTAAAAAGCTCACCGCCTGCCCAACGGTATAACCTTCGGCTAAACTGGCGGTAATTTTTGCTGAACGCAATTTGTTAAAATGATTTAACTCCGCAGGACTAATCGTCTCTTGCATGGTTAAAAGACTGGCCAATGGCAATACTTCACCTTGTTGATTACGCACATAAATTTGATCGAGTTGCTCAGGGGTACGGCGTTCTTCATCAGCAAGTTGTAAAATCACATCATATTGGTCACCGTCTAATTTAAAGGTGGTCACTTTACGACTGCCTAATAAAGTTTCCAAAGTTCGGCCAATATCCGACACGCCCACGCCTAATAAAGCCGCTTTATCTCTATCCACTTGTACCGATAATTGCGGTTTGTTAAGTTTTAAATCGGGAATTGGATTGGCAAAACCCTCATTTTGATTAATTTTTTCCATTAGCTGACCAATCATTTTGCCTAAATCGGTATAACTGCCTGTCGTTTGCAACACAAAATCAATTGGCTGACTCGATGTGCCTTGACCTAATGATGGTGGTAAACTTGCCAAAGCATTCACACCTGCTATACCTGCTAGTTTTGGCCGTAAATCGGGTGCAATTTCTTGGGTACTACGCTCTCGTTGCTCCCACGGAATAAAACGGTTAAAACTCATAAACCGTGTTTCGTCAGGCATACCAATAATTAAAAAGGTCGAAGCGCGCTCAGGCACTTGGCTATAAATCGTTTCCAGTTGTTGCGCGTATTTATCTAAATAATGGGTGGTAACACCTTCGGGTGCAATGCCCATCGACACAATCACCCCTCTATCTTCGGTGGGTGATAATTCGGATGGTAAGCCCTTAAACACCACCCACATATAAGCACTTGCTCCGACAGCAATCAGCACCATTAACCAACGTAATTTTAAAACGACGGTTAATAACTGTTGATAACCACGCGTTAAAGCTAATAAAAAGGTTTCAATCACCCGATAAATAATATTTTCTTGGCCTGAATGGGCTTTTAATAACTTAGCACTCATCATCGGCGATAAGGTTAAGGCACAAAAACCCGAAACAATCACCGCAGCCGCCAAGGTTAAGGCAAACTCGGCAAATATCTTACCTGTTCGCCCTTCGGTAAAGGCAATCGGGGCAAATACTGCCGCCAAAGTAAATGTCATCGCCAAGACCGCAAAAGCAATTTCTTTTGAGCCTTGTAAGGCGGCTTGGGTTGGTGTTTTACCTTCTTCTATATGCCGATAAATGTTTTCTAACACCACAATCGCATCATCAACTACCAAACCAATCGCTAATACCATTGCCAATAAGGTTAAGGTATTAATCGAAAAGCCTAAGATATTCATAAAAATCAATGCACCAATTAACGACACTGGAATGGTAATCACAGGAATTAAAGTGGCGCGTAAACTGCGTAAAAAGAAAAAAATCACCAAAACCACTAAAACAACCGCTTCAAAAATGGTTTTTTGTACCGAATCAATCGACTGTTGAATAAACACTGAGGAATCATAAGCTAATTCGACTTTCATGCCTTGCGGTAAATTTTGTTCAATTCTTGGCAATTCAGCACGCACTGCTTTGGACACTTCTAAAGGGTTCGCAGTAGAGGTTTTAATCACTCCTAAGGCAACCGCAGGTTTACCATTAAAGCGAGCAATACGCCGCACATCTTCGGGAGCAATTTCGACTTTGGCCACATCAGCCACGCGCAATAACAAACCATCTTGTTGTTTAATAATAATATTTTCAAACTGTTGTACAGTATTTAAATCGGTTTCGGCTAATACCGAAAACTCACGTTGTACACTTTCAACTCGACCAGAAGGGATTTCGACATTTTGAGCGCGTAAAGCGGTTTCAACATCTTGTGGGGTTAAACTATATCTTGCTAATTTTTCTTTATCTAACCAAATCCGCATTGCAGGTTTACGTTCGCCGCCAATTCTAATATCAGCAACACCTTCTAGAGTTTGCAAACGGCTTTTGACTTGTTTATCCGCAAACTGATTGATTTGTAAGGGGGTATGTTGTTGAGAAGAAAACGCTAACCACATAATCGGTTGAGCATCGGCCTCAGTTTTGGTAATCACAGGTTCATCAATAGTATCAGGTAAACGGCCACGCACTCTGGAGACTTTATCACGTACATCAGAAGTGGCACTATCAATGTCACGACCTTGTTTAAAGGCAATGGTAATTTGGCTTCGGCCTGTTCGACTAATGGACGATAAATAATCAATGCCTTCAATACCCGATAACGAATCTTCTAAAATTTTAGTTACCGTTGCTTCAACAATTGGCGCACTTGCGCCTGTGTAGTTGGTATCAACAGTGACCGTTGGAATATCAATATTAGGATACTCACGCACTGTAAGACGGTCAAAGGCTAATAGTCCTGCCAACACAATCAATAAGTTAAGTACAATGGCTAATACAGGACGGCGAATACATAAAGCAGGAAGTTGCATAATTGATACTCTTTTCAGGATTTACGCATCTCCCTCGCCCTTTGGGAGAGGGTTGGGGTGAGGGTCATTGCACAGGTATCGCTTTTACAGGCATTTGCGATTTAGACAATTTATTTTGTCCCGACACCACTACCATATCACCGACTTGTAAACCTTCTTTAATCACCACCTGCCCCACTTGGCGTTGCCCTACTTCGACTGGTGTGGCCTTGACCTCATTATTATTAAAAACAAATACGACAAATTTACCGCCTTGCGCTACTAAAGCTTGTTCAGGAACAACAATCGCTTGTTGTTGACCTAACACAAAACTGGCACGCGCAGTCATACCATCACGCACTCGACTATCTACCTGCGGAATATTGACCCGAACAATCAAGGCACGAGTATTAGCATCCAAACTTGGCTCTATGGCAGCAACTTGGCCTTTTAATACTAAATTGGCCAAACCATCGACTTGTAAATTTACCGTTTGTTTGACAAAAACTGACTGACTATGGGTTTCAGGAATTTTAATTTCTGCTTTGAGCGCATTCATCTTATTTAAACGCACTAAATTTTGATTAGTTTGTAATACATCACCAATACTAAATTGGCGCAAACCTATCACCCCTGTAAATGGCGCACGAATTTGCTTTTGCCGAATTTTAGCTTGTACCAAAGCCATACTTGCTTTAATTTGGGCAAGTTCGGCTTTTTTACGCTCATAGTCTAAAACAGCCACTTGTTGTTCTTTTAATAACGCTTGATAACGTTGATATTCTGTTTGGGCTAAATCTAAACTCGCTTGATAGGTGGCCAATTCCGCTTTTAATAAATCATCATCTAATTGAATTAATAATTGTTTTTCTTTAACGACTTGGCCTTCGTTAAAATTAATCGCCGTCACTCTGCCCGCCACTTCGGGTTTAAGCATAATTGACTCTTGGGCTTTTAACACTGCTAAAGCATTCAGTTGTTGGGCTATTATTTGTTGCCCTACCGCTTGTATTTCTACGGTGGGTGGTGGTCTTTTGGTAGGAGGGTTGGCACTAACTACCATTGGCAGCACACTAAGCACACAGACATTAATAACACGTAAGAAGGTAGCCAATTTTTTCTCCACAGGTGTTAACCCTAAATTTATGGAAATCCTTAGCAAAATAATAAACACATCCCTTTATGCAAAGGTTATAAACGTTTAACTAACTTAAAGTTGACAAGAAATGTAAAAATGAAAATCATTCTTAATTAAAAATGATTGTACTGTGAAAAAATGAAGTTTTTTATTGAAAGTTGTTATTAGTACAAAAAGTAACAGCACACTGACAAAAAGTTAAAAAAAAGTCTTTTTGGTTAATGGCAAAATAAAAAAGCCGACTTAAAGTCGGCTTTTTATTACTACTAAAAATCAGCTTATTCGGCTGCTTTTGGTAGTGGACGGTCAACCAATTCGACATAAGCCATTGGCGCAGCATCACCAGAGCGGAAACCTGCTTTTAACACACGTAAATAACCGCCATTACGGGCTTTATAACGTGGGCCAAGTTCGTTAAACAACTTAGCAACAATTTCTTTGCTACGAGTACGCGCAAATGCTAAACGACGGTTAGCAACCGAATCTACTTTAGCTAAAGTAATGAGTGGCTCTGCAACGCGGCGCAACTCTTTAGCTTTAGGTAATGTAGTATGAATTAACTCATGTTCGAACAAAGAAATCGCCATGTTTTGAAACATCGCATGACGATGACTACTGTTACGACCAAGTTTGACACCACTATTACGATGACGCATGGCTAAAACTTCCTAAAAAACTGGACTTACGCATTGCTTCGCAATTATCGCGTTAGCGAAACTAGCAAGTCATTGATTTACTTGCTATGCGAACACATACGCGACAACCGCGTAAGTCTTACAAGGTTAAGCGATCAGCGGCTACGATAGGCAAAGCGATCGTCAGCACGCAAACTAGCTGGAGGCCAGTTATCTAAACGCATACCTAACGACAGGCCTTTAGAAGCCAGCACATCTTTTATTTCTGTCAGTGATTTTTTTCCCAAGTTTGGAGTCTTGAGTAATTCAACTTCTGTACGTTGAACTAAATCACCGATATAGTAAATATTTTCAGCTTTGAGGCAGTTAGCCGAGCGTACGGTCAACTCTAAATCATCCACTGGACGTAAGAGTACAGGATCAACCGTTTCTGGTTCTGCTTTGATTGTAGGTTGATGATCTTTTTGTAAATCAACAAACACCGCAATTTGTTGTTGCAGAATCGTCGCCGCACGACGGATTGCTTCTTCTGGTTCGATAGTGCCGTTGGTCTCTAAGTCAATCACTAACTTATCAAGGTCAGTACGCTGTTCAACACGAGCACTTTCAACGACATAAGCAACACGTTTAATGGGGCTATAACTCGCGTCTAGCTGTAAACGGCCAATAGGACGGGTTTCCCCTTCCGCATAGCGTGCGTCTACAGGCTCATAGCCACGGCCACGCGCTACTTTCAGCTTCATTTTTAGGTGGCCATTATTACCTAATGTTGCAATGTGGTGATCTGTATTCACCAACTCAACATTATGCGGCAAACCAATGTCTGCTGCTGTAACAATACCTGGACCTTTAAAGTCAACAGTCAACACCGCTTCGTTTTGTTCGAAGAGTTTAATTGCCAAACCTTTGAGGTTTAACAGCAATTCAATAATATCTTCTTGCAAACCTTCGAGTGTACTGTACTCGTGATCCACACCTTCAATTTCGGCTTCTACTACCGCTGCACCAGGCAACGAAGAAAGCAGAATACGACGCAAAGCATTACCAAGCGTATGTCCGAAACCGCGTTCAAGCGGTTCCAAAATAACTTTGGCGTGAGTTGCACTAAATGCATTGACTGCAATAGTACGGGGAGTTAAAAACTCATTGGTGCGCGTCATGGAATGCCACCTCAAAACCACTCAAAACTGGGGTAACTACCTTACTTAGAGTACAACTCAACAATCAAGCTTTCATTGATTTCAGAAGGAAGGTCAGCACGTTCTGGTAACGTTTTGAATGTACCTTCCATTTTACTGTAATCAACTTCTAACCAAGAAGGTGTACCACGTTGGCCTGCTAATTCAATCGCACTTTTAATACGCAATTGAGTTTTAGCTTTTTCATATACGGCAACAACGTCACCTGCTTGTACTTGCATTGAAGCGATGTTCACACGACGACCATTGACGGTAATCGAACGATGGCTAACGAGTTGACGTGCTTCGGAGCGAGTTGCACCAAAACCCATACGATAAACCACGTTATCCAAACGGCTTTCTAAAAGTTGTAACAAGTTTTCACCTGTTGCGCCTTTTAAACGCGCTGCTTCTTTGTAGTAATTGCTGAATTGACGCTCAAGCACACCGTAAATACGGCGGACTTTTTGCTTTTCACGCAACTGTGTACCATAGTCAGATAACTTGCCTTTACGGGAAGCACCGTGTACGCCAGGTGGGGTATCAATTTTACATTTTGAGTCTAAGGCGCGAACCCCAGACTTTAGCATCAAATCCGTGCCTTCGCGACGGGAGAGCTTGCACTTAGGACCAATATAACGTGCCATTCTTCAAGTCTCCTGTTACACGCGACGTTTTTTAGGAGGACGACAGCCATTGTGAGGAATGGGCGTCACGTCAGTAATACTGTTGATTTTATAACCAACTGAATTCAATGCACGAACCGCGGATTCACGACCAGGCCCCGGACCTTTCACGAGTACATCTAAATTTCTTAGACCGTATTCTTGAGCTGCTTTGCCTGCAACTTCAGCAGCAACCTGCGCAGCAAAGGGGGTTGATTTACGCGAACCACGGAAGCCCTGACCACCGCTAGTGGCCCAGGCCAGTGCATTACCTTGACGATCGGTAATTGTCACAATGGTGTTATTAAAAGAAGCGTGAATATGCGCCATACCATCAGAAACGGTGCGATTGACCTTTTTCCGATTGCGCTGATTGTCTTTTGCCATCTTTTAGCTTCCGGGGGCTAATTACTTTTTAATCGCCTTACGTGGACCTTTACGAGTACGAGCATTCGTCTTCGTGCGTTGGCCACGGACAGGCAGACCACGACGATGACGCAAGCCGCGATAGCAGCCTAAATCCATCAGTCGTTTGATGTTCATCGAAACTTCACGGCGTAAGTCACCTTCGGTAGACAACTTACTCACTTCAGCACGAAGGGCATCTAATTGGCTATCTGATAACTCTTTAATTTTAGTGGTTGGAGCAATACCCACTTCGGCTAAAATTTTAGCTGATGTAGTACGACCAATACCAAAAATATAAGTCAACGAGATAACCGCGTGTTTGTTATCGGGAATATTAACGCCGGCTATACGAGCCATTCACCTGTTCTCCACAGAAAGCGGTTGCGATAATCCGCCAAGCCGCGAAAAGTGGGCGATTGTATCGCCACAGCTTGCGGAAATCAACAGCGAAGTTTAACCTTGACGCTGTTTATGGCGGGGTTCCGCGCTACAAATAACGCGGATGGTGCCATTGCGGCGTACAACTTTGCAGCTACCGCAAATCTTTTTTACTGAAGCACGAACTTTCATAATTCACCTACTCAACTTTTTAGGACTTATTTGCTTACTGTACGGCATAACAATCCAAAGATTTTATAGGCACAGAATGCGCTTGTTTCCTAAGAAACATAAGCCCTATTTTTAACAAAAGCCTTAAGCTGATATCACTTAAGATTGGCTTTCTTCATTAATGATCCGTACTGATGAGACATCAAATGCGCCTGCACTTGAGACATAAAATCCATCACCACGACGACAACAATCAGCAATGACGTTCCACCCAAGTAAAATGGAACATTAAACGCGACTTGTAATAACATAGGCATTAAACATACTATCGTAATATATAAAGCACCCACCAACGTTAAACGAGTCAATACACTGTCAATGTACTTAGCTGTCTGCTCACCCGGTCTAATACCAGGAATATAAGCACCAGAGCGTTTTAGGTTGTCTGCTACTTCTTTTGGGTTAAACATCAACGCAGTATAGAAATAACAGAAGAATATAATTAACAAAGCAAATAACAATAAATACAAGGGCTGACCTGGCGACAAGGTTAAAGCAACATCTTGCAAAATTCGTTGTACGGTTGTTGGGTTTGGTGACTGTGCAAACCACTGCCCTAAACTAGCAGGAAACAACAATAAAGAACTAGCAAAAATTGCAGGAATAACACCCGCCATATTAATTTTTAACGGCAAATGACTTTGTTGTGCCGCATACATACGGCGACCTTGTTGACGTTGTGCATAATTAACAGTAATACGGCGTTGACCACGCTCCATAAATACCACAGCACCAACGACCACAATCGCTAACAAAAACAACACCAGCAGAGCAAGCATACTCATTTCACCTTGGCGTGTTGACTCTAAAGACATCCCAATCGCTGATGGAATACCTGCAACAATGCCTGCAAAAATAAGCATCGAGATACCATTACCAACACCACGTTCAGTAATTTGCTCGCCTAACCACATCAAAAACATCGTACCTGCAACCAAACTCACCACCGCAGGAACATAAAATGCAATACCAGTCGATAATGTGATTCCTTGACCCACAAGGCCAGAACACATACCAACCGCTTGTATAAAACCTAAAACTAAAGTAGCAATTCGCGTATATTGATTAATTTTACGACGGCCAGCCTCACCTTCTTTCTTGATTGCTTCCAATTGAGGACTGACTGTGGTCATCAATTGCATGATAATCGAGGCAGAAATATAAGGCATGATACCTAGAGCCAAAATCGACATCCGCTCTAAAGCACCACCCGAAAACATATTAAATAAGCTTAATATCGTATCTTTATTTTGTTCAAATAGCTGCGCCAGCTTCACAGGATTGATACCTGGAACTGGCACATGCGCTCCGAAACGGAATACCACCAATGCGACGAACAAGAATATGATACGTCCCCAAAGCTCACTTAAGCCTTGACGCATACCAGGCGACTGCATAGCCGCGCGTGCCGCCTCATTACGGGTATTAGCCATCCAGATTATTCCTCGATTTTACCACCAGCAGCTTCAATTGCTGCACGCGCACCTTTAGTCACAACAATGCCTTTGACTACGACTGGACGAGCAATTTCACCTGACAAGATGATACGCACGCGAGTCATGTCTTTACGAACGACATTAGCTGCTTTTAAGGATGCAAGAGTCACTTCACCTTCAACATAAGCCAATTCTGACAAACGCACTTCGGCAGTTTTCAGTGCTTTCATTGATGTAAAGCCAAACTTAGGCAAACGACGATAAATGGGCATTTGGCCGCCTTCAAAGCCTGGACGTACACCACCGCCAGAACGTGAAGTTTGACCTTTCACACCACGACCACCTGTCTTACCAAGACCAGAACCAATACCACGGCCTGGACGCTTTTCATTGAACTTCGAGCCTTCGGCTGGACTTAATTCATTTAAGCGCATGGTTTACTCTCCCACTTTCACAAGGTAATAAACCTTGTTAATCATGCCACGATTAGAAGGTGTATCTAACACTTCAACAGTGTGGCCAATGCGGCGTAAGCCTAAACCCTGCAAACATAATTTGTGGTTTTTGAGCTTATGCGCGCCTGAGCGCACTTGTGTAACTTTAATTGTTGCTTGGGTCATGTTCTTACCCCAGAATTTCTTCTACAGTTTTGCCGCGTTTAGCTGCAACTTGCTCTGGCGAAGACATGGAAGCCAAGCCTTTGAAAGTAGCGTGTACGACGTTGTTAGCATTAGTAGAGCCGTAGCACTTAGCTAATACGTTTTGTACGCCTGCAACTTCTAGCACTGCACGCATTGCACCGCCTGCGATCACGCCCGTACCTTCAGAGGCAGGTTGCATGAAAATACGCGATGCGCCATGTTGTGCGGTAATTTCGTGTTGTAAGGTGCTGCCGTTTAACTCAACACTAATCATATTACGGCGTGCCGCTTCTAATGCTTTTTGAATAGCAGCAGGAACTTCACGCGCTTTACCACGACCAAAACCGACTTTACCTTTACCATCGCCAACAACTGTCAAAGCAGTGAACGAGAAAATACGACCACCCTTAACAACTTTAGCAACACGATTTACGGCAACGAGCTTTTCTACAAAGCCTTCGTTTTGTTCAACCTTAGCCATCTTAGAACTCCAAACCGCCTTCGCGAGCAGCATCAGCT
>Ga0209599_10000796_pt1 | contig 17869 bp, 35 predicted proteins | sample Shrwel_input2_FT_FD_187534 | JGI IMG/M metagenome (GOLD analysis project Ga0209599, IMG submission 187534) | Subsurface microbial communities from deep shales in Ohio, USA - Utica-3 well 1 S input2 FT (SPAdes) (version 2) ... | reverse complement strand
AAATTATTTTTTTACGGATATTTATTAATATGGGAAAAGAAAGAAAATGTTTAATATGTGGTGAGGTTAATGAAGCTAAGTTTTATACTAAAACAAAAAGTAAATGTAAATTATGTTATTCTATTGAGTATAAAAATAGACCTGATAAAAAAGATTACATTGATAAACAAAAGAAATGGGTTAGTAATAATTTAATAAAGTTTAGAGTATTGTCCGCAAAACACCGGGCCATTAAAGATGATATTGATTTTGAATTAACTGACAATGTAATATTAGATAAATTAAATCAACAAGACAATAAATGTTATATATCTAAATTACCTATATCACTTGAAAGTAAAAATCCTTATTCATTGTCATTAGATAGATTAGATTCGGGTCAAGGTTATACAATAGAAAATACTATAATAGTGACTAAGTTTGTAAATAACTGTAAGAACGATTTACATATTGATGAATTCATTAAATTAATCAAAGAGGTCTGTATTAATCTCTAATTTTTAGAAAAATTTCTGCCGGATTTTTTTTTACATTTTAGACCTTTTTTCCTTTTTAGGGATTTTTTTACCGGAAATTTTCATCGAGCTATTGTGCCCCCTATTAGACCCCCCCAAAAAGCCTTATATAAGGGGGGATACGGGGAGGGGGGAGCCCCCCACCTATGGGTATAGGGGTATGGCACCCCGGTCAACTATTCCGCTGCGATAGGACGTCCTATTTCCCAACACCTTAAAAATAATTAAATCTTTTTTGATATAATGTTTGCGAATGTAATAGCTATTCCGTAATTTAGTGGTGTAGATAATGATGTCTACTTTTAACCCCCTAATGCCATGAGCGAAAAAGAGTATCTCGAAATGAAAAAGAAAGTAAATCAGTATGAGTACAATCAGCACCGCAAGGAGATGAAGCGTATTCAAAAGCTTAAACCTTCGATTAACGATTTGGATATATCGGTTAGGCTTTACAACATCCTTAAAGAAAACCAAGTGTTCACAATAGATGAACTGCTTAGCAAGTCAGTTTCCGATTTCCTACGGATGAAAAAGTTTGGTCGCAAATGCGCCCAAGAGATTGAGATTCTCTACCAAGACAAAGGTTGGGAATTTGCAACCAAGTAAAAAGAGACCTCCACGAAAGTGGGGGTTTTTTTATGCCCAAAGAATTTGCTGTGCCGCGACGGTGATAGATAAGTTCACCGGGGTTATTAATATATAAAACCCGGTCAAGTTTTATTACAGTTTAGGACGTCCTATTCTCAAGTTCTTATTTAGAATCATTATAAATTTCTCCAACCCCTTGCATATCCAACTTAATCCGTTATATTTGCAATGTACTAAATGATTAATGAAATGAGAAATCAAAAAAAGAGAGATGTCTCTCACGACTTGTCCCTTGATGCCGTTGGTGTAGCTATCATGGGAATGATTGTATGTATGTTTTTATCCATAATCCTTTAATGTCATGAAAAACTCTGTATTCCTTACCTACTTTGGTTTTTTTATTTTCTCTTTGCTTGGAATGTTTATCCACATCCGCCTTATGATTGAAACGGATAGACCTATTCACTTATTTTGCGTTTTGCTTTGGATGGTTATCTGCATTTGTCTCGCAACGATTATGAGACGTGGTGTAATGAAATAGTATTGGTTTTAGGTTTAGCTTTATGAATCCCTCGGTCTTATAGGTCGGGGGATTTTTGTTTGCTGATGAGTCTGAAGCGTGACGGTGAAATAGAAGTTCACCGGGGTAATGTAAACCCGGTCAACTAAATTTATTTAACGGTACCTTCCTGACGGGTAACCGCAACCTTCCGCTTTCACTATCGGAACCTTCCGTAAATAACCCGGTCAAATTATAGAAACGCAACCTTGCGTTTTTTTGTTTTCATCCTCAACTTCAAGAAACCCCGGTCAACTATTACCATCCAGGCCAACCAGTCTTGGTCGTCTGTGACCTGCCGTTAGATAAATCTAACTTGACCGGGGTTGGATTTACAACCTGTGGACTTTCAGAAAAACAAAGATAATTTTTTTTTATTACTTTTGCAAATTTATTTGTTGACCGGGGTAAATAAATTTGCTTAGGGGTATTGCGTATTAAAGTATAATTTGTTATATTTGTATAGAGCTTTAAAGTAAGCTTTTGTCTGATGCGGAAATGGTTCCGCGTTTTCACCCCTTAATGTCTAATGCTATGCAGTACACGAAAGAGTACATCCAAGCGAAGTTGTCGAATGACGTTCGTTGGATTGAGAGAGCAGTCCTTGTTTTGTTCAGCCGTCAAACCGCCGATGAGCAAACGCAACAAACTACACGTTGGGAGAACGGTCGTGGTTTCAATAGTTCAGATAGTCGCTATCTGACTTATGTGTCTAACTACCTATTGGGTGGTCGGCACTTATCGGGTAGGCACCTTGAAAAGGTGTCAGCCAAGATGCCAAAGTATTGGCGTCAGATTTTGGAGGAAATCCAAATGAAACAAGAGGTCGCTTAGACCTCTTTTTTTTGTGCGTGATAATAAAAGTTTACCGGGGTAATGTCATTGTATAAGCAAAGCAATTATCGTGGCTTAAAACGAAAGAAAACCCCGGTGAACTTTATGAAGCGCCGGCTACTGCGGGTTCGTATTACTCATCAGGCATTGGTGTGTAGAAACCCCGGTCAAGTAATACCTGAACCACAGTGCGATGCAAAATAAAATATCATAATTTTCTTGTTTTATAAATTCCGGTGGCTTACCTTTGTTCTTCAACAAATGATAAATGAAATGGAAACACCAAAAATTTTGGTAGAGTTTTTTAAACTCTTTACTAAACCCCGAGAGGTTGTAATTGTATCACAACTACCTACGAGAAAAAGAATAAGGTTTTTAACCCGACACATTCTTCTTCTTGAACAAGAAAAAAAATGGTATCTTGAACATGACGAGAATGATATAGATTATCTTAACTATTTGGATATTCATATTAACAAAATGATTGTTGAAAGAAATAACAAGTACAATCTTCACATACACCAAATAATCAAATACAAGACAAATCCCGACGTGGAGCTGAGAGTTTCATAACTTTACCGGGGCTATTTAAACAAACACAAACAATAAATTTATAAACTTATGTATATTACCTTAACGAATTCGAAGTCAAAGAGAAAAACTATCATTAATTGGGAGCAAGTTCATTCTTGTTATGAGTTGTTAGATAGAGATAGTAAGAGTAGAGTAACCAAAATTAATTTTAGTAAGGATAGCTATATTATAGTATCAGAGAAGTTGGAGGACATTCACAAACTTTTGAGTAAAGTTTCGTTTGGTCTTGTTCAAGAAGTTGAGTGGGATGGCGAGCCGAGTTTCGATGAAGTCATTGAAGACGAATACAACACGAACCGAAAAAATTACCGGGAACGGGATTACAATAGATATTAACTTTGTACATAACTTTATTATTTATTATTTATTATTAAAAACCCTCAATCTTTTAGGTTGGGGGTTTTTTGTTGTCCTATGGAAAAAGGGTGTATTACTTGTAGGGGTGCCGTATTACACTTTGGGGTATATTACCCCGGTGAAGTTATTGAAGCAAATAGGACGTCCTATTTTAAAAACTTTTTTCTCATAAGGTGTTGCATATTAAAGTTAATGTGTTATATTTGCGTAAACTTAAATGATAAATGAAATGAAAAATACTTTTGCAAAAACTTACTATGTGGGTAATCTAAACATTAGCGTTAGAATAGATAGAGAAGCTTTCTGTTGGGGAGGTTGTCGATTGACTATTAAGGACAGGAATAAAAGAGGTGTATTGGGGTTTGACCGACTTGTGTACACTATGTTCCCTAATGACAAGAAACTTTTTACTCGTTATCAAAATCTAATGAAGAAAGTAAATGTACCAAACATGGATATTAAAGAAATCGTTGAGGATATAAAGGTAAACCTAATGTTCGAAAAAGTTGTTATGTATAAACCGATAAGCACTAAGATGGATTGGTTGTAGTTTACCGGGGAAATTTTCCCCATAAGACCAAACCCCGGTGAACTTATGAGTCGGAAAAAAAAACATTGGTCTTCCAAAAAATAATTAATTTTTTTTCATAAGCTATTGTATATTAGTTTATTATCATTTATATTTGTTCACACAAAACAAAACAATGATATGGAACAAGTACAAGTAATCAAAACAAGTTACACGAATCTCACGAATGGGATGAGAGGAACATTCAAATTATCTGACGGCACACAAACCAAATTCGAGGTTTTCGAGGATGGTGTAGTGAAGCAAACGGGTACGACCGAATCTAATATATCGGCAACCTTCCCACATTTAATTGATTTAGTTCACTTTTTTACTAACGCATAAGTATGAAAACTTTACCGGGGTGGATAATTGAGTTCGTGGAATTCGTGGTTATCCTATGTATTTTTATCGCATATAGTTTCAAAACACTATTCAATGGAAAAGACGCAACTAATAGGTAAGAGAATCCGTATCAACTATATGGAAGACCCATATCCCGTACCGCAAGGAACGGAGGGAACAATATCGGGTATAGATGGTATTGGGCAGATACAAGTTAAATGGGATAACGGAAGTACCTTATCCGTAATAGAAGAAATTGATAACTTTGATATATTAGACTAATGAACGAGGAATTTATAAAATACATCATAGACAAATTGGAAACTTATCCACAACACAGACAAGAGATAAGAGATTTGTTCAGACTATGTAAGGATGAAATAAGAGAGGGCGGTTCTCCTCAACACGAAATGGATTTATGTCGCAACGACATTGAGGAGCTGATAAAGAATTAAGAAGTTTACCGGGGAAACGAGTGTATTACACTTTCCCCTATATAAAGAAACCCCGGTCAAGTTTAGCAACACACGCTGTCCCATCATCAGCAAAAACCCCGGTGAAGTTTTATAGACGCTTTTGCTGTCGGTGTTCCGCCTTATTTAGAATGATTATAAATTTCTATTTTATATAAAAAGTTTTTAGGTTATAGTAGGATATGCGAAACTAATTAGCGACCTTTGTTAAGTCGATATGACGCAACACCCTTAAAAGTTTTAAAATGGAAACTTTACTGATTGAAAATGGCATTGTAGTCAATGCAAATGATTTGGTCTTAATCACAAGACCGCAAATGAAAAATCTCTTTATGAGTGTAACCAAGCCCGAAATGATTAACTTGGTTACTGAAACCATCCCCAAAATGAATAAGACGGGTAATCCTTATTTTGAGGCGATTGTTAAAAAGTCAAAGTGTAACTATTTGCTTTGTACTGATTATGGTAAGCGTGTGAATAACAATCGTGTGAAGGAGGAGAAGGAGAATGACTTTGTTCCACAAGCACCAAAAGGAAAGAAGCATTTATCTCCTTGTGTTTTGACCGATGAGAAAACGGAAACCAAACTTTATCTTTTTGTGGAGAGGTTTGATGAGATTAAGCCAAAGGTTCAGTTTTTCTTTAACGATGAGCCGATTGAGAAGGCAATGTTTCAAGAGTTTTTGCCGAAGCCGTCTGAAAGTAATACACAAGAGTTGGATAGAGAGGTAAAGCCATTGACCTACTTGTTTGAGTCCATTGTCGGATTCTCTTTTAGAGGTCGCAAGTTTAGTGTGATAGAGTAACGGGGTTTTTTTCATAGTTTGGTGGTTAAAAGGGTAGGACAATGTTCTACCTTTTTTTATGCCGACCATGCTGATGTTCCATTATGGAACAAGTTGACCGGGGTTTTAAAGTAATACGCCGCGGGACGAGCCTGAGATGGTAAAGTTAACCGGGTTATAATAATAAAAGCCCGGTCAAGTTAAGCAACACACGCAGCGGGACGCATTAAAAAAAAAAATAAATCTTTTTTGATATAATGTTTGTAATTGTAATACCTATTTTGTAATTTAGATGCATCAAATAAACAACAATGATATGAATGTTAAAACGATTGCAAAAGTTTGGGCGGTGGTAGAGCCGAAATTCCAAAGAGAGTTTAATTTATCTGAAACCTATCAAGTTCTTACCCACAACAAAGTTGTATGGTGGTCTTGGGGTGTGAATCCAAGTACAATTAAAAACTTGGATGGCAAGTGTATGATTTTCAAACCGAACGGAAGATATTTCAAAGGTTTTGTCTGCATCACACTTGGGTGGGAAGATTTGTATCAAGTTCATTTTGTGTCGAATGACTACAAGTTGAAGAAGTCAATCGAAGGATTGTATTTTGATATGTTGGTTGATACGATTGACGCGGAAGTAGAAACTAAATAAATTTACCGGGGATGGACAATGTATTCAAAAAGCTGATAGTCTATAAGGAGATAATAGATGTCAATCAAGATATTTTGAAAGGAGATTTTAGTAATTTCTATATTTCAAGTAGTACCAAGCAGAATGGCGACGCGTACGTTAAAATATGTAAACGTATTACATATAAAAGCGAAGTAATTTTTAATATCAACTTATCTTTGGGCAACGTCAAAAAGGTGGATATTAATAATCCGTCTGAGGAGGTATTAGAAAAATTAGAAAAAAAATGGTTTAAATGGAGATACAAAAACAATGTTGACATCCGTTTAATAAAAAGCATCTTAAAAAATGTTGGCCTGATTCTTGAACCTTATAGTTTACCGGGGAATTAAAATCCCCGCGTATTACCAAAACCCGGTCAACTTTTGTACCAGCTGCGAACCAGCTGTGGTCAATCAAACCCCGGTCAAGTATTACCTGTCGCACTGTGGGCCCGTGTCAAAAAAAAAATTAAATCTTTTTTAGTATAAGTGTAGGATATGTAATACCTATTCCGTAATTTAGCGGTGTAGATAATGGTATCTACAATAATCCCTTTTAGTGCTATGAGTACACAAAATGAGTTGTGGTTCAAAGAACCCGTTGCAATTTTTCATTCAGATGGTAGCGAATCAGAAGGTTTGCTAATGTGTTTTATCCGTGATTTGGGAGAACACGAGAATTTGGAGAACCTTGATTTGGCCGAAGAGTTTGCCTATTTGGTTGAAGGAACAATTTGTGCGAATTTATTCCGAGTTTCAAATTTACCCGATGGTTCGGTTATCTATACCGAAGTGGTGGATTATGAAGATTTTGATGCAACCGCAGAAGTTGAGTTTTTTATTCAACCCAAAGACGAGAAGGTTGAGATATATGTGTAACAAGTTAACCGGGGGAGAAATCCCCCGCTAACTCACTGTCGATGGTAAAAGTTTACCGGGGAAAATAAATTTTGTAAAATGAAATCAATGTTATATCTTTGTAACCTAAACAATTAATGCAATGACTATTAAAGAAAAACAATTTGGCGACTACATTATGAGAATCTTCTATGATGATTGTCCTACCGACCCAAGAGAAGATTTTAATCTTACCAAGATGGTGTGTTTCCACAAGAGATACAATTTGGGAGATGAACACGATTTGAAGCACGATGACTTTGACAGTTGGGATGAGATGGAGAAGTATTTGACCGGGGTTGAGAAACCAATTGTTATCAAGCCATTGTATATGTACGACCACAGTAGAATTACTATTAGGACAAGACCTTTTAGTGATGGATGGGATAGTGGTCAAATTGGATTTGTCTTTATCCGTAAACAAGATGTTCGGGATAGTTTCTCAATCAAGAGATGTGGTCAGAACATGGTAGAGAGATGTGATGTATTACTTGAAGGGGAGGTTGAGGTGTATGACAAATATCTTACAGGTCAGGTATATGGGTATGAGATTGTCAAAGTAACCGATGGTGTAGAGGAAGGTATGGAGAGATGTGGAGATTATTTTGATAGGGGACATTGCTTCAATGATGCGAAAGTTTCAATCCAATGGTTTTTAGAAAATGATAAGGTTGTGGTTTAGATTTTCCTTGTGAATGAGTAAAAGGGTAGGGTGATGCTCTACCTTTTTTTTTGAGGTGTATTACGCTACGCGGCCCGCAGCATGTAGGAAAGTTGACCGGGGTAATGAAAACCCGGTCAATATATCACAGCTCAGGCCGCAGGACGCTTCAGGTTATAAAACCCCGGTCAACTATTACCTGAACCCACAGCAGGCCCCGCTTCAGCTTATTTAGAATGATTATAAATTTCTATGTGGTAGTAGGATATTAAATTTCTATCAGTTATATTTGCTAAACAATTTAAACAATTAATGATATGTCAGTTACAAAAGCAGAAACACTTACGAAGTGGGAAAAAATCGCAAAGGACACTTTGCAAGGTAGAACAATTGTTGAAGTTCGTTATTTAACGGATGAGGAAATGGAGGATATTGGTTGGTATAGCAGACCGATTTGCTTCATCCTTGACAATGGAACTTATTGTACTCTTTCAGCCGATGATGAGGGTAACGATGGTGGAGTTTTATTCTATAACGAAAATGGAGTGTTACCAACCCTTTAAATTTTAATGAGATGCTAATTACACGAATCAGTCAGATTTCCAAAACCCATAACTCAATGGAGTTGGATATTACCTACGAGCAATTGGATAGAGTGAACAACCGACACTTGTCCAAAGAACTTATCCAAGACATAGTGCCAAACTTGTCAAAGGAGGAACGCGAGTTTTTGATTACGGGGATTACCCCAAAAGAATGGAATGAATTGTTTAACCCAATTGATTTTTAAGATGAAAGTGGTATCAGCCCGTATTACGGAACAACCAAAGTCGTTGTTCGATGAAATGCCAAGAGTGTTTGTAACCACCGAAGATGGTGTGGAGCATTTCCTTTATATGTATTACCCCGATGAGATTAGTTTCACGGAGAGTGAGTTCATAGGATTAACATTGCAAGAGTGCGGTGCACTCTTCACAAAGAAAGATTTAGCTTATTTGAGGTCATAGTTTTTTGGTTTTAGGTTGTTTAATAAAAGGGTGGGACAATGTTCCACCTTTTTTTTTGCCCAAGAATTCTGAAGCCCGACCGTAATAAAAGTTTACCGGGTTTTGTGTATTACCCCGGTCAACTTATGAACCAGGTGAAAACCAGACAAAAACGCAATATTTTACCCCGGTCAACTATTACTGTCGACAGTGCGACGGTGTCAGGAAAAAATAATTAGTTTTTTTTGTTACGAGGTGTTGCTTATATCAAAAATTAAACTATCTTTGTGCTGTGGATAATGGTGTCCACAATTAATCTATTTCATACAATGAGTACAGAAATCATTTTAACTGACCGTATTACGCAATTATTAGACCAAACCAACCTTAATTGGACGGTTAAGGAGTCACCAATCTTCACCAACTTTCAGGACTCTGTAATTCCTATTGCAGACAAGAAAGCATTAATCCGTGAGGACAATCACGCGATACTTGGGCTTCACTCCGATGGGTATGTTCCATTCCAAAATTATGAGATGCTTGAACTTCTTGACAAGGTATCTCAACAGACGGGCTTACCTATTCACAGAGGTGGTCTATTCGGCAACGGCAAGAAAGTCTTTATCCAATTGCAGTCGCACGAATTCCGCATACAGAACGTAGGTGGTATTTGGGATACTATCAGCGGGTATGTTACAGGTGTCAATTCATTTGACGGCTCAACTTCATTATCATTCGGCCCGAGCACAAAAACTATCTCTTGCCAAAATACTTTCTTTGGTGCTTACAAGGAGATGGGTACAAAGATTCGCCATACCAAAAATATGGGTGTTAAGATTGACGAGGTGTGTCGTCGTATCGAAGGTGTCTTGGTGGAGGAGCGTAACAACTTCGACAATATCAAGAAGATGTCTGAAACTCAATTTGAGATGAACACGTTGGACTCTGTAATACGAACTATGTTTGACATTGACCGCGATGTTGATTTGAAGGACACAGATAAGATGTCAGGTGTGACACGCAATAAGCTATCACGCTTCTACATTGACCTTAACGGCGAGCTTCGTGAGAAGGGTAACAATGTTTGGGGCTTGATGTCAGGTGTGACAAAGTACACCACGCACTCCGTGATTAAGGGTGACAACTCCGAGAAGAAGATGTTCGGTAGCACGGGCAATCGGGAACGTAAGATATTCTCTGACCTTGTGGAGTACACCAACCACTTGGAACTCGTTTAAGATTTATTGTCGGCAGGTTTCGATACCTCTATAACTCACCGATGTCTTGGAGAGTGATGAATGGGGATAAGTATTACAGGGTGCCCTGCCGACAATTGGTAATATAACATGTTTCACCTTGTCATACTGAATGTGGTGGTATCGTTAGTCATAAGCTACATCCCTATTAAAGACACTAAATCCTCATCGAGAAATCGGTGGGGATTTTTTATGCGTCTGTATGAAAACTTTACCGGGGTTTTATAATAGAAACCCGGTCAACTTATAACAGCGCCGGCAGCAGGACCTGGTCTAAAATACTCCGGTCAACTTATGTACCAGGCCCACGCCGCACGGGCTTCAAAAAATAATTAAATTATTTTCGGTGTAGTAGTAGGATATTAAATTACTATCGGTTATATTTGCTCATCGTTTCACTTAAACCATAATGATATGAAAAGCGGTAACATAGTAGATTTAAGCAACCTCGACACACGGGACTTGTTCGAGGAATTACAAAACAGGGGTTATATGACCTCACTCTTATTTTGTCGAGAGGATGTCGACCTACAACTTGAAAGCGTGAATGACGGCTACAAAGGTCTTAACCTCACAATGACTGATGAGCAAAAGGATGAAATCCTTGAAGGGGACTTACCTATTGATTGGACTTGCGAGAGAATTAATGAAAGCATCTATGATGGGATTATGAATCTATTCAGCGAGGAGATTAGTGCTTGGGAAGAAAATGACTACGGAAACAAAATGCGAGCAGGCTTTGGCAAATAATATGGAAAGATTCGATTTTTACTTGGACACAAAGGTAACGACATGGTATCGCACACCTTTTGAAATTGAAGCTAACTCTTTGGAGGAAGCTAAACTGAAAGCGATTGAGTTTATCGAGAATGATGGACACGCAGACATTCCGTGGGAGCATATTGACGGAAGCATTGAACCTATGATGGTCAAAGAGAATGATGGCTTTAATACGAATGAGTTGTTTTGTCAAGACGATGTTAATTTAATTTGGGGCAATGGGGCGGAATAGTGTTATCAAAAAGCTCAGGGATGGTGAAGTATTACAACTTTACCGGGGTGGACTATTCACCACAATCCAACTTAACAAACGGCACAACAAAATTTGTTGGGAGCGATGGGTATCCAAAGACAGAAGGTCTTGGATGAATTGGAATCTTTACTTATCTTTGCGAGAAGTATTACAAATCTATAATAACAATGAAGAAAGAAAAATTGATTAAAAAAATCCAACAACTGTTGGATGACTTGGGTACAAGGGAACTACAAGTTACCGAATTGGATACAGGCTCTCAGATTATTATGGGAGTCTTAGCTCACGGCGATGTTTTTGAGAGTGTTGAAACTCTACGCTACGATGACGCGTCCACCACAGTTTACCACAACGGTAACGAGATAGAGTGGAGCGATATACTTTACCGGGGTTTACCTCTTGAAACATTAGAGGAAATCGTGGAAGCTTTACAATACTATAAAATAGGAGTTGACAAAACATTAGACGTAATACGAGATGAAGACTATTGACCAAATTATTTCAGAGAGTGTTGAGGAGCATGTAGCTCTATGTATTGACCGGGTTAAAAACGGTTTCAAAGTTGTGGAGGTTGAGACTCCATTGGAACATTCATCCAAAGTGTTCACCTTACTAAACGATGAGATTATTCACGGAGGTAGAATGAGTGGTTGGCAGTTTGGTGTATTCACACAAGGAGAGTTCGAAGGTAGAATGGCACAGACATTCACGGTGGACAACAGAGTGTTTAAAAGATATTTTTTAAAATACACTTTATAATGTGAAGCGGTTGTAGTATATTTTGATTACAAATTATTTGTGTTCATATTTTGTGTTTGGGAAAAGGGTTAGTCGAGAGGCTAACCTTTTTTTGTTGTATTACCCGTGCCGCAGCCGGTATAAGAAGTTGACCGGGGTTTAGTGTATTACCCCGGTAAAGTTTTGACCAGAGACGCAGCTGGTTAAACTGGTAAAAATACCCCGGTGAACTTATGCACTAGGCCACGCCGCACCTGCGAAAAAAAAAAATAAAAAATAATTAACTTTTTTTTGCACCACCTATTGCGATTTAATAAAATAGTATTATCTTTGCATAAGTAATAACTCTTAACAATTTAAACTTTTTAATGCTATGGGATTAGACATGTATCTTTCCAAGAAGACCTATGTTAAACAATGGTCGCACCAAACACCCGAAGAAACTTTCGAGGTAAATGTAACAAAGGGCGGTAAGCCTTATGAAGGAATCCAATCGGACAGAGTTTCCTATGTAACGGAATCTTTAATGTATTGGAGAAAAGCAAATCAGATTCACGGATGGTTTTGTAATCACACAAGCCAAATCACGGAGGAGGTTTTGTATAGCGTAACTACGGAAGACCTACGCAACTTACTTGAAACTTGCCACAAAGTTTTGGGCATCCTTGAAAAAGCGGGTAAGGCATCTATGTCGGTCAGCACAGGTTGGTCGAATGGCGAGAAGATTATGGAGGATATTGAGGTTTACGATTGTATGGAAGAAATCGAGGACTTGCTTCCACCGACACGAGGATTCTTCTACGGCTCGGATGACTTGGGCGAATGGTACAAAGAATCTATCTTGGAAACTGTTGAGTTTTTAGAGAGGGAGCTTCCAAAGTGTACCGAGTACGATGAGTTCGAGTATTACGCATCTTGGTAGTATAAAATGATAATCGGGATATCATTAGGAATAATGGTATCCCCTTTATATCTTTGCAAAACATTTAAACAATATCTGATATGCCAAATTGGTGCAACAACTTCATAATGATTTCAGGAGAGGAATCTAATATGAAACCTATCTACGACCTATTCAATAGTCCTCGTAACCCTGATGAGGAAATTTTGGTGATGACCACCCTTGTACCCGAGAACGAAGAGTTTGAGGCAATCAAAGCGAGTGGTAATTTCTTACTATCTCCGTACGTCGAGTATTGGGGTACAAAGTGGGACTTCCCATTACACGAGTGTGATATGGCTAAGCTCGAGCCCGACGATGTTTCCTTTGCAAATGTCACGGCCTGGTCTCCGCCTGAACCATTCTGCCAAAAGCTATCAGAGAAGTACGGAGTTGATGTCACAATTCAATATAGCGAAGGCGGTTGTGACTTTGCAGGCACGACTACCTATTCAAACGGCGAGGAAACTGAAAACGAATGTTATTCCTACCGCGAGGGGACGTATTACTTAGAGCCTGATTATTTTTGGGAGTGCGTTGATACTGATTTGGAATGGATGTTTTGCGAGAACCCAAGTATTACAATTGATGAGGTGTTAGGACAGATGTATCCTTTCATCACCAAAGAAGAAGATAAAATAACAATTGCAGAAATTTATAACGCAAATAAAGTAGATGATACAACAGAAGAATAATTTGCGAGTGAAGTATAGTAACTTTCAAACCAAGATGAATTTCAATGAGTGGGCACAAACCTTTAAGGTGTCCACTCTTGTCCCCGAACAATTTGGTAAATGGGACAGTAGATTAGATAAGTGCGACGAGCACACAAAACGTGTAATGATTACCTCGATGTATGACAACGATGTAGCAGTGCCAATCAGCAAAAGAATATTAAGTAGTATAAAACAATTAATAAACAAACAGAGATGTCAAGAGAAAACAGATTAACAGGTGGAGTATTTACCGGGATTGTAGGTACTTCAGAGAAAATTAGTTCATACGATAAGTTCCTAAACCAAACGGTCGACATGAATCAGCCGCACAGTGAAGAACTTGTAAAGCACTGCAACCGCTACAAAGACTTCATCGGAATGATGAAGACCAACTTTGAGAAGCTTGCTAAGCTCGAGGGTGTTATCATGCAGATGAGAGCCAAAGAACTTATCTCCGAAGAGGTGAAGCTATCATTGGTTCGCAATGAGTATATCTACGCTCGAACGTTATTCTATCGTGAAGACCGTGAGACCAAAGATATCCGTATCATTGTTGGCAAGACAGAATTCTACGGCAGTGACTTAGAACAACTTTACCGGGATGAAACATTCATGGCAATTGCTAAAGATAAGTTAGCTAAAGCTATAGATAAGGAGATTAAAAGAAACTTGAACGATTTAGAAAAATTCATGTAATATGGCAACTAAGATTCATTCAAACCATTTCAGTCGTATCGAAGACCTACGGACTGAGTTCATTACAAAGATTGAGAAGTTCTTTGTAGATAACAAGTTAGAAACTATTAACTTCTGCAGGATGTTTACCGTCTATCTTACGGCGCCAAATCAAGGTGAACTCACGGTAATGGAACCACATGTCATTAGGTCACTTGAGTATGGTAAGGTTCTATTTGGTCAGGACTTTATTGGTGATGATATTGAAATCAATGTCAAGTATCTTGAGCAGATTGGTGAGTTAGCATATATCTTGGATGTCCTTGAGGATGGAGATTACACAATAGATTAATCAAGCAGTTTATATAAGTAAAAGGGTGGGCAGCAATGTTCACCTTTTTTTTGTCCTCATGTATTACCCGTGCCGCAGCCGGTATAAGAAGTTGACCGGGTTTCCCTGTCTGATACGCCGCAGGGTTCAGGAGAACTTTACCGGGGATAATAATAAAACCCCGGTCAACTATTACCATCTCGTGCAGCAGGTGAGTCTCTGGTTTAATTACCCCGGTCAACTTTTGACCCAGACCAGTGCAGCTCCGGTGCACAGCAAAATAACCCCGGTAAACTTCTCAAGCTCAGCGGGCCGCACAGTAAAAAAATATTTTTGTGCAGCGATTGCAATATTGAAATTTCTATATACCTTTAAGAAACAATTTAAACATTTAATAAAATGAAGACTATTAAGCTATCTGACACGGTAATGGTATCAGACCCTTGCTACACCACTGATGTCTGGTGTAATCGCATCTTGACCGGTGTTCTACCCGGAGAGTACTTAACGACCGTAATGAAATCCGATGAAAAGTATTGGGGTGAACGCGTTGGACTACTGGTCGCGGTCCACAATAACTATGTTAACGACACCCTAACCTGGAGAACATTTCCGTGCGACATTGGTGTCGACTCTGGTCAGTGCGGCATCTTCAGCATGGAAGGGTACCGCAATGATAACTTATTTACCGGGGAAGCTGAATGCGGCTTCAAGAAATATGAGGATGGTGACAATTGGTATAACCATATGTGCGACATGACTCTATCCAAAGAACAGTGGGGCGCGTATGACACAGGCGTGGTATCGTCGTCAGGTTATGGTGATGGTTCCTACCGCTTGCTCGTGGCAAAAGCTCACGGTGATATCGTTGGAATCGGCGTGGACTTCTTGGGATATAAGAACCGAGCGTTCAATCTCGCGATGGAGCTCGCAGCAGAATAATCAAACTTTACCGGGGTTTTGTTCAGGGTGTATTACGCATCCTGAATATCCCCATGTCCAAAAGTCTATAACAATTTAATCTATTATATTATGAAAAGATTACAAATTGAGATGGAGTACCTATGGGATTACTACTTCATTTTTTTCCTTTTCAAATCGGACAAGCTCCTTCAGTATCATCGTTGGATGAAGAAGAAATGGGGCGACCGCTACTGCACTCAGGAGGAGTATGACAAATACGTCAGTGAGCTGTAAGTAGTTTACCGGGGTTCACCTTCATCAGGGTCCCATGTAAGACAAGTTGACCGGGGTTTATAACCTCAGGCGGCACCGTCATGTTCAAACTTTACCGGGGTTAACGCTCAGCAAGCATGTATAAAAATATTTTACCGGGGATTTCGTAATGTCAATTATTTTATCTATATTGTATATGTACATAAAATAATATTCATATGAAAGTAAAAGACATTATCAACCAAACATTAGAGGAGCGTAATACACAGACTGTATACGTACCTGTAGCAGACAACATCTATCACACCGGTTACTCATACCGCGTACGTGTAAGACAAAAGAATAAACTTGTAAGTAGAAACTTCAAGAACAAGAAACAAGCAATCCAATTTCGTAATGGAATGATTCAGTAAAATAGTTTAAATTGTTGTTCGGAAACCCTGAGACCTTTGGTCTTGGGGTTTTTTGTTATGTACCGGCGTATTACTTTTTGTACTATTCTCATGTATGACAAGAAATTCCCTTAGGGTATTTTCAAAAACCATAGGATTATTCTAAGAACCGGTGTATTACCGGTGCTCCGTGTATGACAAGTTGACCGGGGTCCGGCATGTATTACCTAATAACCCCGGTAAACTTTGTATTACGTATAGACTATTATAGGCTATAAGGGGTTCGCCGGTATAAAAGTATAAGTGTATTACATATACACCGGTGTTTCACGTGGAACATAAAAAAGTATACATGTAATACCGGCCTCCCTTCGGTCGGCCGTTCATCCCGTATATAGTATAGTGTATAATAGTACATATGTAATACGTCGTATGGGCTCCTTTGTGTGCCGGGATGAAGGTCCGAGACGGAGGCGAGGACCGTAATTAATGCCGGATATTACAGAAATTTTTTAATATAGGTCGTTACTTCGCACACGGGACAATCCGGCGAGTATAGCACCGGCAAATAAGATATTATAGATTTCCGGTATATGATATATCCGGCGTGGAATTCTGAGGAAAAAAAGATAATTTAGGATACAAAATAACACTACGACAATCCGGGTCAAAAAAAGTACAGTTTTTAGCGTCAAAAACGGGGATTAATTAGGGGTTATTTTTAGGGTAAAAAAAATGGTTATAGTGAGTGCTATAACCAAATAAATGTGGTGGTACTGGAACGGGTCCGGCCCTTTCGGTCCGTCCCCTTCAGGATAAATTATTACAGTTTATAACCTGAGTATTCGGTGATACTAACTTCCATGGTGGGATTTATTTTTTCGAATCTATGTATATTTTTTGAACATTCTTCATCCATATGACATAATTCAACTACTGCACCATTATTAACAAACTTCGTTATTTCATTATTTACAATGTTTAATAAATCTTTGTTATAGTCGGTAAACCATTCGCCCGAGGTGTTCCTGTTTTCAAATAGTTTATGTATATAATATTCGAATCGGTAAGCATTTTTAATATCCATTCTCCAACATTTTATGGCTTTAGCAATTAATGGTGTGTGAGTTTTTTTGGATTTTGTTTTATTGTGTCTTCCGATTTTAATTTCTTCAGTAAGAACTTTCATTCTATTATACACATCTTTAGCCACGCCAACTTTTTTATCGTGGAATATAAATTGAAACTCTTTAGGTCTATCGTTATGGTGGATATCAAAATATGTTGCAATATAAACAAATCCATCTTCGGAATCACATCTTGGTGAAATAGTACATCCTACATTGAAATCCATATCCTCATCATATCCGCCATATTTTCTTGGATTATCTTTATCTAATACTTGTCCTTTAAGGATATAATCTTTTGTAAGTTGTATATCTTCGTATACATTATTTAAATCTTTTTTTTTCATTATATTTTTGGTTATATCACCGGCGATTTGATGCTCGGGTGCCGGTATGGTCTTATTTACTCCTCATCATCGAAACCTGGTGGGGGTGTGTTTCCATAATAATCCCAATCAAAATCCAACGCTTGTTCGAATGTTTCAATGAGTTCATAAACATCATCATAATGATATACTACAGATATATCTCCTTCTGTTCGGTTCTCATTAGAGATTTCGATGATACCACTTTCTTTATCTAAGTAGGTAAAAAAATCACCGGTGTATATTTCGGTATAAGAAACATTATGTATATTATCCATAATAT
>Ga0209599_10000795_pt1 | contig 17908 bp, 13 predicted proteins | sample Shrwel_input2_FT_FD_187534 | JGI IMG/M metagenome (GOLD analysis project Ga0209599, IMG submission 187534) | Subsurface microbial communities from deep shales in Ohio, USA - Utica-3 well 1 S input2 FT (SPAdes) (version 2) ... | reverse complement strand
GAAATTTATTGGCAAGTGGATGATAAAGATAAGTTCGATGAACTTATAAATAGTGCTCGGCGAATACACATACTACACGGACACTATTACCCTAACTCAGCAATCCTAAACAATTTGGACAAGATAGAGAGTTATGTAATGCATAATTCAATAGATATGTCTCTCAAAGCTGGATTATTTTCAGAAGCACCAGGTATGCAACATTATGGAGCAGACTCAGAGTGGGAAAATAATATAATAAAATCAGCTAAGAAAAGAATTTGGATAGGATTATTTCAAACTCCAAAGCATGCAGAGTATGACTTCATTGATATTCCTAATTATTATGATTTTACTCATAATTTAGAATGCAGTGATTCAAACAAAGTAGGATTTGCAGCGAGAACGGAAACAAGAAAAAGAGTTTGGTATTTAGAAAATATAGATTGTTATTTATTTACAACACTAAAAGTTCTAAATGATGTGTGGGAGAAGGGATATGGGGTGAATTTCAAAAGAGCTAAACGATATATGTTTGATTATAATAAATTAGATTGGTTTTATCGTTTAGATTGGGGAATTTCACATAGTTGTTTTAATTATGAACCATTTGGATATTCAATATTTCAAGCGGTTGATTATGGAAAACTACCTATATTGAGTAAAGAGTGGATGAAAGATTGGAATTATCCTTTTAGAGCAGATACTAAAACTGAATTTGAAGGAACAATACAATGGATTAAAAATAGTGATTACGAATATAAAAAACATTGGTTCAATAAAATAAAAGAATATATGTTAGAGTATTCGGATAGAAACAAATGGGTTAATAGTTTATTAGATATTTATAATAGTTAAAGAAAATAAAAAGGAAATAATATGCCAGCAAGTAATTTAAGTTTAGGAAATCTATACAAAGCATGGAATGGTACAACTAGAAGTGGTTTAGTATCATCTTCATTAAACGCAGCAAATGCATTGGCAGGTACACCTGTATCAATGAGTTCATTCATATATGGTAATGTAGCAGTAACACAACCATTTACTTATATAGTAGAAAGTACAACTGAAAACCTTACATTTGCTTTTACCGGACAAGGTTTAGCATTTGATAATAGAGTAAAAATACAAGCAGCTAATTATAGTGTGACAGTAAATGATAACACATATTTTACAGTTGGTACAAATGGTGCAACAACTGCTATTAATGCAAAAGCATTGGCAGGTTCAACATATAGTGGTAGTAATGCAACAACATTAACTGCATATTACGATGATACCTATACTACGAATGCAGCTGGAAATTATGGTAGTGGTAATGCAAGTACAAAAACAATTTATTCAGTAGATTCATATAACTCAATTAACTCTGATGTTCTTTGTGTAGCAACTGATACTGAAATTTTATTAGCAGATGGTTCAACTGTTTTAGCAGGTGATTTATATGCAGGTGATATGATTAAAACATTCGTACCAACTGATATGCCAGAGTGGTTTCCACAAAATGATGAAGGTGAATGGTATTGGTGGTATAATCAAACAGGTTCAAATGGTGAAATTGTAAATGCAGAAGTAAGTAATATTTATTTTTCATTTGCAGATTCATATGTTTCTATTAATGATGGTGCAATCAAAACAACTCACGCACATCCTTTCTTTGTATGGGATGCATTAACTGAAACTTATCAATTTACAAGAGCAGAAGATGTGGTAGAAGGTGATAAATTGGTTAAATATAATCCAACAACCGGTTTAGTAGAAGATGTATTAGTAGAATTAGTACAATTTGTAAATAAAACATTAGAAATTGCAACAATCACAGTAGATACAGCACATACTTATTTAGCTAATGGATTTGTTTCACATAATAAAGGAGCAGCAACTGCACCAATTCCTTGGACAAATTTAGTATGTTACTTAGAACCACAATTCGCGGCATCTTATAACACAGCAGTTTCAACTACAAACTTTAATGATGTAGCAGGATATTCAACTGGTTTTAACTTAACCGGTGGAAATGCAAATCCAGCAATTGCAGCACCTTCATTTAATGCAACATCTCCAAAATCATTAACATTTGCAAGTGGTAAATATGGTATTAAACAAAATGGTTTAAGTAGTGGTACGGGTAATACAAACTTTAACACAACATCTGGAAACGGATATACTATTATTGCATTTGTACAAAATAGTGCAGGTAATATATTAAGTAGAGGAACGGATTATACTTTAAATGCTAGTTCAACAACAATTGCATTTACATCAACACCGAATGGTAATACATCAGCAACATCACAAACCTTAACAGGATGGAGAATGGTTGCAGTTACAACGGGTGCTGGTACAACAAAAATATATAATAATAACGTAGAAGCTACATCAGCATCAACAACTGCAGCGGCAACTACTGGAACAGCTGATATTTATTTAATGCAAAATAATACTGGTAATTTAGGTTCATTCTTTTTCTATCAAAGAGCATTAACTGCAACTGAAATAGGAAATGTATGGAACAATTTAAAAGGTAGATACGGATTATAATATCGTTTGACTAAAAAAATATATATTTATATATAGAACAAATAAATAAAAACTATGGCACAAATAAAACCAGAGCAGTTACAACAAATTAATGAATTAAAAGGTAAGTTTAATGAACTAACTTTTTTAATCGGACAAAACAAAATCAATCAAACTAATCTTAAAACAGAAGAAGAAGAAATGTTTGAAGAGTTAGCAAGATTGAGTATAGCAGAACAAACCGTTTTAAGTGAAATTCAAAAAGAATTCGGAGATGGTAATTTAGATACCACCACCGGAGAATTTACAATTAAAACAAAAGAATAATATATTTTTACAACAAAAATTGTATATTTATATTAGAATATTATAACATAATTTATAAGGAGAACAAATAAAATGGCTGAAAAATTAGTATCACCTGGTGTTTTTACAAGAGAAAACGATTTATCATTCATCGCACAAGGTGTAGGTGAAATTGGTGCAGCAATCGTAGGACCTTTTAAACAAGGACCAGCATTCAAACCAACAATCATAACAACACAATCTGAATTAACAGATGTGTTCGGTGCCGCTGATGGTACATATTACACAGAATTAACTGCTCAAAATTATTTGAGAGAAGCTGGTGTAGTAACAATTTGTAGAGTAGCAGGAACCGATGGATATACCGAACAATCACCTGGATTACTTACTATTACCGCAGATGGTAGTGTAAAAACAATTTCAGTAAGTGGTTCAGCAACAGGTAGTGGATATCCAACGGATGGTACTTCTCCAGTTATATTTAGTGGATTTACAGCAACTACACAACCAAGTGCTAGTGCAACTATCGTAGGTGGTGTTGTAACAGCCGTAACATTAACAAATATTGGACAAAATGTGACAGTAACTGGTAGTATATCAGTGAGTGGTTCATCCTTAGCAGCTACTGCAGCAACTTTAAGTTTTACTGCTACAACAACATCAGCATCAGGAGCAGTAGGTATTTTATTTAATACAGATACACAAACTACAAGTTTTACTGATAGTATTACAATTACAAATGCAACAAATACTTCTGGTAATTTTATAATAAGTGGTTCTGCATTAAGTGGTTCATATAGTGCTTCAGTAGATCCAGTTTCAAACACTTCTATTGATGATGTATTTGGTACATCTCCATTGGGAACTAAAGAAGCATATGTATATGGATACTTTGCAAATGCAGCTCAAACTTATGTAAGTGCATCTGCAGACGTTCAATTAACTGCATTAGGAGATCAAGTATTTAGTGGTGGAGCACAAGGTGCATATACTCCTTCAATTCAATCTCAATTGATTGGTGGTAATAGATATGATTTATTTACACTACATACTTTATCTGATGGTAATGTTGAAAACACAAGATTCAAAGTAACTATTGGTAATGTTAAAGCAGCGGGTGATATTAATGGTTCTGATTATGGTACATTCTCAGTTTATGTTAGAGCATACAACGATACAGATAAAAGACAAACAATTTTAGAACAATATAATAATGTAACTTTAGATCCAAATGCAACTAATTATATCGCAAGAGTAATTGGAGATGGAAATACTACAATTGATAATAGTGGTAAATTAACTATTACAGGTGATTGGGGTAATAAATCTAAATACATTAGAGTTGAAATGGCTGCAGCGAGTGATGCAAATCCAATCGTAGCAGTTCCATTTGGACATGATGCATACACTTTACCTGTAAGTGCAAGTGCGTTAGATGCATTAATTCCAGCGGTAACTTATAATACTGGTTCAACTTCTGTAATTGCAGGTATTAACTTATTAAACGATGATAACAAAATATACTTAAAACCAATTCCTAATGGAGCAACTGTTGGTTCTAACGTATCATTTGGTTTAGATAACCAAGGTGGTTTATCATTGAGTTCAAATGCAAATGCAATTGAAGTTGCAAAAAGACAATTCACAATTGCATTTCAAGGTGGTTTTGATGGTTTAAATCCAACAATTCCTTCTAATAAAGGAACACTTATTACTGGTACTAACTCACAAGGATTTGATTTATCAGTTTCAACTACAAGTGGTTCTGCAGCATACAAAAAATGTTTAGATGCTTTATCAAATGTAGATGAGTGGGATATTAATTTATTAGTAATACCTGGTGTAACTTTCGAACAACATCCTTCAGTAGCTCAATTGGGTATTGATTTATGTGAGAATAGAGCAGATGCTTTCTATATTATGGATGCAGCTGGACAAGATGCTACTATCGATGCAACCGTGGGAGCAGTGCAAGCGTTAGATACAAACTACGCGGGTGTTTATTATCCTTGGGTTAAAACAATTGATGTTAATACAAACAAATTAATCGCAGTTCCACCTTCAGTAATTATGCCAGCTGTTTTTGCAAACAATGACAGATTAGCAGCTGAGTGGTTCGCACCAGCAGGTTTGAATAGAGGTGGTTTAATGGGTGCAGTAGCGGTAACTAATAGATTGACTCACGCAGAAAGAGATGAATTATACGAAGGTAGAGTAAATCCAATTGCACAATTCCCTGGACAAGGTATTAGTGCTTACGGACAAAAAACTTTGCAAGCTAAGCCGTCAGCTTTAGATAGAATCAATGTAAGAAGATTGTTAATCACAGTTAAGAAATACATCGCTTCTACAAGTAGATACTTAGTGTTCGAACAAAATACAACTGATACAAGAAATAAATTCTTAAATGCTGTTAACCCTTATTTAGAGGGAATCCAACAGAAGCAAGGTTTATACGCTTTCAAAGTTGTAATGGATGATACTAATAATACTCCAGATGTAATTGATAGAAACATTATGAAAGGTGCTATATTTTTACAACCAACTAAGACAGCTGAATTCATTCAAATTGATTTCAACATCTTACCAACTGGAGCAAGTTTTAACGCATAATTAAAAAAAGAAATACTTATAATAAGTAAAGGAGAATAAACAATGGCTGACGTACTATCATTTGATAAGATATTTTATACCAACTTTGAACCAAAGTTAGCGAACCGTTTTATAATGGAAATTGATGGTATTCCATCTTTCATGATTAAAACTGCAAACAGACCTAAAATCGAAAGTGAAGTAGTAGAATTAGATCATATCAACTTAAAGAGAAAAATTAAAGGAAAATCTAATTGGACTGATATTACTATCACTCTATACGATCCAATTGTACCAAGTGGTGCTCAATCGGTAATGGAGTGGATTAGAAGTGGACACGAATCTATCACTGGTAGAGACGGGTATGCTGATTTTTACAAAAAGAATATCGATTTCTATATGTTAGGACCTGTTGGTGATAAAGTAGAACAATGGAAATTAGTTGGAGCATTTATTTCTTCAGCAGAGTTTGGAGATGTAGACTGGAGTTCAAATGAACCAGTTATGATTACATTAACAATCACTTACGATTACGCAATCTTAGAATTCTAATCTAAAGAAAATTATAAAGAAAGGGAAGCAATTATTTGTTTCCCTTTTTTATTTTCATTATATTTATATATACAAATATATAGTTATGACATCGAAAGAATTTACAATTTGGTTAAAAGGATTTACGGAAGGAGTACATGAATATAATATTACTCCAAAACAATGGGATTTATTAAAAGAAAAATTGGAAAAAGTTAGTGATGAAACGTCAATAGGATTTCCGTTTGGAGTTCCAAATACTGCACCAATACAAACATTACCATTTATCCAACCATATGACCCATACAACCCCTATAAGATAACTTCTACACCTGGTACAACGATTACAACAACACCTGGTAGTGGTTCTATAACAATAGCTAATCCACCATTTGGATTTGGAAGTACATCAACTGCTTATGGTTATCCGAGTGGTAGTGCATGGAGTTATACAACATATCCACCATATACAACCCAAACAAATAACGATTTAAAGGTTAATAAAAAATTCAAAAAAAGAAAAGCAAAATCGGTAAAAGAGTGGGAAGATGAAATCGATTTAGGTGGTGAAGAATAAAAATTTAAAAAACAAATAGTTATATAAAACAAACAAAAAGTTATTATGGAAGAAAACGTACAAATACAAAGAGGAGCGGCACCAACTCAACCGCAACAAACAACAACGGCAACATTTGAGTTTCCAACACAAGTCATATCATTACCATCAGAAGGTAAAGTATATGATTCTACAAATCCATTAAGTAAAGGTACATTAGAAATTAAATACCTTACAGCAAAAGAAGAAGATATCTTAGCTGATACAAACTTAATTAACAAAGGATTAGTATTAGATAAGTTATTAGAATCAATCATCGTTCAACACGGTGTTAATTCGGATGATTTAGTTGTCGGTGATAAGAATGCAGTTTACTTAGCAGCAAGAGTATTAGGATATGGTCCTGAATATGATGTAGAAATTACAGACCCATTTAGTGGTGAAAGACAAAAAGTAACAATTGATTTAACGGCAGTTCAAACTAAAGATGTAGATTATAGTTTACTATCACCAAATAATAGATATAATTTTACATTACCATCTGGAACAAAGCTTACATTTAAATTCTTAACTCACAAAGATGAGAAAGATATTAACAATGATATTAAAGCAATGGAAAGATTGAGTAAAGGAAAAGTTAATAGTAGTGAAGTAACAACGAGATTAAAGTATATGATTGTAGCAGTTAATGACAATTCAGATAGAAGTTTTGTTAACAACTGGGTTATCAATCAATTTATAGCTAAAGATGTAAAAGCATTTAGAGCGTATGTAAGAAGTATATCACCGGATTTAGATATGAAATTTAGTTTTACATCAGAAATTACGGGCGAAACGGAGGCGCTAGATATCCCATTTGGGATTGACTTTTTTTACCCTACCGCCTAATTACAAAAAACAGATATACGATGAGATTTTCTTTATCGTATTTCATGGTGGTGGTGGATTTACGTTTGGTGATGTGTATAATTTACCGAATCACATTAGAAGAATGTATCTTAACCAAGTATTGGAAATTAAAAAGAAAGAAAACGAACAAATACAAAAAGCAAATAGTAAAGTTAGGAGAAAATAAACTCCTAACTTTTTTGGTTTTTATGATATTTATATAAAATCATGCAAAGATATGGCAAATAATAAAGAACAAATTTCCGAAGGTTTACTTACTAGTATAGTTGATAATTTTTTCAAATCATTACAAAAGGGTGTAGCAGATAGATACATTAAAGCAGCTGAAAAAGCTGGAGTTCATCCTGAAGTAGCTAAGAAAATGGAAAAAATGAAAGATGATTGGAGTGAGTTTGATAAATACATGAAAAAATATCACGGATAATAAATGGCAAAAGCCTCACAAAATACACAAGCTGATACGGGGTTAGAAACAAAACGTAAAGAGTTAATTAGTAGCATCTTAGAATTAAGAGAAGCTGAAAGAAAACTTCTTGTCGGTCAAGTAGCTATAATAAATAAAATAAAGGTTAGTGAAAAGGATGTACAAAAAAGTTTAAATGAAAAAACTAAACAACTTAAAAAAATTGTTGAATTAGTTAATGCAGAAAACACAGCAGTAAAAGAACAAATAACAAATTATGCTGATGCAGAACGTAGTATTGCGAATATGAATGATATACAGCATGATTTAAAGGACACACTTAAAGATGCAGTAGGATATGGAACTGATTTTGCACAAAGTATAGGACAGGCATCAGCTAAAAATAAAGAAGCGTTTAAAAGTGCAGGAATAGCAGCATCAAGTGCAATTACATCAGTAGCCGAATTGGCAGATTTAAGTAATAAAGATAAAGCGGCGATAGCTGAAAAAAATCAAGCAATTAATAATTCGTTAGCAGATTTAAAGGCACAATTAGCATTAACGGAAGCAAAGGGTAAAATTCAATCAAATGTAGATAGAGAACTGATTAAAAATTTGTTAACTCAAATTAGTTTAATACAAGAATCACAAGAAGAAGCAGGTAAGTTTGCTAATGTATCTAAAGAAGAAAAAGAAATATTACAAGAATTACATCATGAATTAGGTACAATAAATAAAGCTTTCAAAAAAGTAACAACAACTGCCGAAATATTTGTGCGTTCTGGTAAGAATATGGTTGGTATGTTATTACTTGGTGCAGCAGAGTTATCCCACCATTTTGTACATTTAAATAAAGAATTGGGTGTAGGTATGACCCAATTGGTAGGACTTAAAACACAGGCAACTTTAATAGGAGCAATATTAGGTGAAGAAGCAGGTGCTGCAGTTATTGATTTAGCTAAAGATTTAGGAGATTCACATCACTTAACAACCTCAATGGCAGTAGATGCTGGTTTACTGGCAGCTAATTATGGTATGAGTGCAAAGGAAGCGGCATTTATGTCGGTTGCATTTGGTGAATTACAAGGTAAAAGTTATGGTATCGGTAAAAACACAGGAGAGTATGTTAAACAATTAGCATTAGCAAACTATGTAGCACCGGCACAAGTAATGAAAGATATTGCTGCAAACACAGAATTTTTCGCAGTATATAGTAAAGATGGTGGAAAAAATATAGCAGATGCAGCAGTAGCAGCAGCTAAATTAGGTGTAGGATTAGAAACAGCAGAAAAAATGGCAGACCATTTATTGGATTACCAAAGTTCAGTTGAAGATGAAATGGAAGCATCGGTTTTATTAGGTAAAGAAATTAATTTAAATAAAGCAAGAGAATTAGCATACAATGGTGATATAGCAGGTTCATTAAAAGCAGGATTAGAAGCAGTAGGTGGTATACATGCATATAGTAAAATGGATCCATATCAAAGAAAAGCAACTGCAAAAGCATTGGGTGTATCAAATGCAGAATTACAACAAATGGTTGCACATGAAGAAACCTTAAATGGTATGCATGGTGTGGGTAATCAGATGTATAGTAAAGGTAGTGAGATGTTAACCGCAATGGGTAATTCTTTGACAGGTAAAGTATTAATGGGGATGTCTGCATTAGTTATGGGAGCAGGACAACTTAACTTAGGACTTACTGCAATGGGAACATCATTAATGGGTTTATTAACTCCATTAAAAGCATTAGGTTCATTTGTTTGGTATTTAGCAATGGCACCATTTAGATTAATAAGTGGTACAATGAGTTTAATATTTCAAAAAATTGGTGCTAGTGCTTTTATGACAAAACTATGGGGTGGATTTACCGGTGGTGTAAGCAAAATGTTGGGATGGGTAAGAATTGCAATGATACTAATTAATGAAAGAATTAAATCATCTACTATGTTAACTACCATATGGGGAGCTATAACTAGGGGAGTAGGTGCAGCATTTGGTGGTATTATGAAAGCTGGTACATGGATGTTAAATACTATGTTCCCAGGATTGATTGCAAAGATGGGTGCATTAAAAGGAATTGGTTCAATATTTGGTGGAGCAACGGCAGCAGCAGATGTAGCAGGTACGGCAGGTAGTGTAGGTAAAGGTGGAAAAGCAACCGCAGATGTGGCAAGTAAAGGCGGAAAAGCTGCAAAAGGAATGAAAAATGCTGGAAAAGCAGCAAAGGTAGCAAAAGGTGCAACGGTGGCAGGAAATGTAGCACAAGGTTCTAGTTTGATTCCTATGGCAGCTGGATTAACGGCAATGGGAACAGCAGCCGTAGCAGCAGGTTCGGCAAACTTAATATTAGCAGGTATAGGATTTACAGCTATGATACCTGGTACAATTGGTATGTTCTTAATGAGCAAAATAAATTTAATAGCATTGGGTACTGGGTTAGCAACATTAGCAACAGGATTAACTGCAATGAGTGGAACGTTTATGGGTTCATTGGCAGTAGGAGCAGCCGCATTGGCATTTACATTAATGATTCCTGGAGCATTAGGTATGGCAGCATTTGGATTAACCGCACCGATAGCAGCAGCAGGATTGGGTATAATGGGTACAGCATTAATTGCATTTGGAGCAACAGCGCCGGTAGCAGGTATTGGTATTTTAATGTTATTAGGACTGGCAGGGGCATTTGCAATATTTGGATATGGTGTATCTTTAATTGGTGAAGGTATTAAATCAGTAATGCAAGGTATAGGTTCAATGGTAGCAATCCTTCCTCAATTAGCAGTTAATATGGGAAATCTAACTTCAATGATACTTCCTATATTTGGATTAGCAGCAGCGATAAGTGTATTAGCATTATCATTAATAGCATTATCAGCGGCTAGTGTTTTGGCATTGCCGGCAATTGCAATGATGGGATTTGCGGCAGGAGCAGGAAATGCAGTATTTGGTGGTGGAAATAAAGATGATGAAATGGTTGCATTATTAAAATCAATAGATAGTAAAATAGGTGGACAGCCGGCTATTAATATTGATGGTAAGAAATTAATACAAGAACAAAACGTTAATAGTAGTAGACAAGGAACAGGTAATAAATAATTATGGGAAAATCATTAAGAGAATTATTAAACACGTTTCCATTTGAAAATGGATTAAATCCTAGAGATAATGGACCTGGTACAATTAAACCTGAACCATCTGACCGTTTTACAAATGATATTGATGATGCAAAAAAATGGTTAAAGGAAACTCCTAAAATATACGGAACAGATATTGTTCGTATAATGACACAAACCGACCCACACAAAACTAAAAAGGCAATCAAAAAAACCGCCGATAAAATTGGTGGGGCAATAGGTGGAAAGGTTGGTGCGGTTATTGGTGGAGTAGCATCTAAATTAGCAGAGTTCCATCCTAAATTTCCGGATGATTGGACAAAAGGTGAAGATGGTAACCCAACTGGTATGGAAAACAATTTCTATGCGGGTGTGGTTAATGGTGATTATGCTAGAGGATTTTATTATAATGCATATCATAAAAATAGTAAATCTAAATTAGGACAATTTTTACAAGCTAACAAAAGTCCTGAACAAGTTAAAAACGCAATTCTACCGGCGCTAAAAAGTGCGGCTATTGGTTTGGCAGTGGGATTAGTTGCAGTTGGTGTAGCATCTTTATTCAAAAATAAAAATAAAAAGAAAGGTAAAGAAGGACCAGAAAAACCTAAAAAGAAAGAAAAACAAAATAATGGATTCTTTAATATAGATAAATTTAATAAACCATATTTCCCATCTACATTATTAATAAACGAAGGATTTGGTGAAAATGGATATGGATTATCGTTTCGTAATTATAGTAGATTAAGACAACGAAATTTTAATATTGGTACATTAAATTATTTAGAAAAAGATGGTGCAACTATCATAAAAGATATGGCACCAACTTTAGATACAACACAATTTACTGATACCGATAATATGCACGGTATAAGTGATTACTATGGGCAAGTTTTTAAAAACAACACACCACAAACTAGAAACGAAGGAAATGTAGTACTTTCAGCAACTATGTTTCAAAATAATTATCAGCCGGCAAATCCGTTAATGTTTATAACCGGTTTTAGTGGAACATATTTATCCGATAGAAATGATTATGCAAGTGGTAGAGCAGTAGATGATAAAGTACAAAACTATTCTAGATTTGTAGATGCAGCCGGCAATTCATTTATATCATTTGGAACAAGAAATGCAGATGGTTCTTATAGTGAAAATGACATTAGTAAATTAGCTAGTTTAAACCAGAGATATGGTGTTAGTAATACTAACTTATTGAATATAAAAGCATCTAAAGAAGGCGATACATTAAGATTAGATACATTAGGTGACCCATTAGATGCAAATGGAAATTTTTATGCATGGCAATCACAAGGTGCTACATACACTAAAGATTTTATAGTAGATAGAAAAAATTCAATATTTGGTAGTGGTGATAATTATTCAAATGAAATAAAAGAAGATAATGTTATTACCATAAATGGTGGATTATCTCAAACGTTTGGTGCAAGTTATACTAATTTATTAGAATTAGTAATACCAGATACATCAAAACCAAATGATTATGAAGTAAGAGTAGTTGGAAGTGATACACCAATTGCAAATGGTAAAGCAGGAACTGATTATGTTTATGATAGAAGTGATATTAATGTTTTAAATATTACAACCGAAGAACAAAGTAGATTTTTAAGTGGTAGTATTGGAGCTGATGTAAAATTACAATTAGGATATGGTGATAAAAATGTAGAAACACAAATAGGTCAACAATTTGGAGATGCATTTATTTCAGTAGATGTAGATACTACAACTGAAGGAAAATATCAATTCCCATATAGAAAAGTTGATGGAACGGATACTTTTACAAGCGGAAATACAAAGGCAGAACCAGTTAGTAAACAGGTTTTAAATATTACAACCGAAGAACAAAGTAGATTTTTTTCACAAACAATTATTGAAGGTGCAGATACAGAATTAATAAAAGGATATGGTGGTAAAAATGTAGAAACTGAGTTGGGACAGCAATTTGGAGATGCTTTTATTTCAGTAGATGTAGATACAACCGATGAAAAACAATATCAATTTCCATACAAACGAATTGGTGGATTAGACACGGTTGCAAGGTGGAATACAAAGGCAGAGCCATTTAGTAAAAACGTTGATGAGATATTAACAAATGATTTTGCATTTTTAGATACGGCAATTCAAACACAAGTAAATGTAAGTCAACAAATAAATCCATATCATGAATTAAAAACACAAATATTAGAAAAAAATAAAAGTGATATTGTTAAAGTTGCTATTGGTGGAGTTAACTTTTTTGCAACAGTAAGTAACTTATCTGACAAAAATACTTCTAATTGGGATAGTGTTAAACCAATTGGTAGTGGTATTAATTTCTATTTATTTAATAATTGGGAAAGAAGTATATCATTTGATTTAACAATGTATGCAGAGAGTGATGTAGATTTGGGATATATTTGGAATAAAGTAAATACATTAGCTTCATTCACAACAGGAGACCCCTCGGGTGATGGCGGTTCAGGATATGGTGTATATGGTAATATAGTATATTTACAAATAGGTGATTTAATAAAAGAAAATGGATTTGTAAGTGATATTACAATGAACGTAGATACCGCAACATCTTGGGAAATCGATCCAAAAGTAGGACAATTACCATTTATGTGTACAATATCGGTATCATTCCAAGTAGTTACAAATAAAGAAGGTAGTGAGTATAGTTTTTATAATAAATAATAATTAGAAAAATGGAAAATAGATATTCAAATATACCAACAATGTTAAAGACCGGTAAAGGTAGAGTATATGACTCTGTATTATTACCGAATGTAGATGCAACGGATAGTGATATTGTTGTAATTACTATTCAAGGTGATAGATTAGATTTATTAGCAAATGAATATTATCAAGACCCTTCAATGTGGTGGGTAATAGCATTAAAAAATGATATGACAGAAGTTGATATATCTATGAAAGAAGGTATTGTATTAAGAATACCATCAAGAAATGAAGCAATTCAAATAAAAAATTCATTAAAATAAAGTTATGAGTCAATTTCCAATAGTAAATAATTTGGATAAATCGGTTATAGATGCGATTGTAAATACTGATAAGGTTAAATTTTCAGGAACTAAAGTATTTGCGGCATTACAATGTTTTCAAGGATTTAATAATGTGGGTGGAATTATAGGAAATACATCATATAATACATTTAATATAGCAGAGGAAGTAAATAATTCAAAACGAAGAATACCACCAATCATAACAGGGATAGATGTCAAAACAGCAGGTTCATTAGGTGCGATTAAAAAAGCAGAAGTGACGGTTAGATTTTCAGATATTAGGGATGTGATGGCCAATGGTGGATTTTTACGAATTGGAAAAACACAATTATTAGTTTGGGGTTGGTCAAAAGGTAGAGATGGAAGTGCAATTTCAGTAGCAATGGGGGTTGACACAGCAAAGACAGCTATAAATGCAAGAGACCACTATAAATATGTAGTAGGAAAAGATTTTGAAATACACGCCGGCATACTAACAAATTTTTCTATTAAGGCAAATAATGATTTGACAATAGATGTAATGTTAGAATTATCACAACCATCGGATATTCCAGCTTTCTTAGCATTAGAAAATAAACAACATGGAGCTAGAGTAGAAAAAACAGAAGAAGAAACATCTAAAGGAACTGCATTAGCTGCACAGGCTGCTAAATTAGATCCGGAAAAGGATGATGCTTCAACCTATCAAAATTTATTACAATTCACAATTAATGTTCAAGATGAAGTATTTGATTGGACATATGGTAATACGGACACACCCTATATTCAATTAGGATATATCGTAAAAACAATTTGTAATAAAGGTAGTGATACTAAAATGGGTGATATGCCAGTAGATATTAGAATAGATGAGGCAATTGCAACGGGTAGACAACGAATGATAAGTTGTTCAGAAAATGTTATTATACCATGTCCAGATTTACCGGAAACAGATACAAATGGGGAATCAGAAATAGATGGTAAAAAAGTAAAAGTATTAAAATTAACAGAAAATAGTATAGCATTTGGACCAATGAAATTATCATATGATATGAAATTTCCAGAAAGCACTGCAAAAACTATGTATGGAAAAACAATAGATGGGTACAAATGGGGGTATGTAAAAAACTTATTTATATCTGCAGAATTTATTAAAGAATGTGCAAAAGGTTCAGAAACAAATAAAGACTTTTTAGTTAAAATACTGAATGAATTAAACATAGCAGGTGCAGGTTTATGGGATTTAGCATTAAGAGATATTGAAGATGAAGCAACAGGTCATATGGTTTACACTATTGTAGATTATAATCTAGCACATGATGTAGAACCACCACCATACATACCATTATTTTCACCACATTCTACTATAACAAATATAGATTTGCAAGCAGATTTACCAAAAGAAATTGCAGGGCAGGCTATGTTAGGTGGAGAAAATCAAGGTGGAGATACAAATCCTGGAGGTACGATTTTTACGGGCGGTGGTGTAGATCCGGTATTAGGTGCAGTAAAAAAGGATGCAGCTAATTATGGTGAACATGGTGGAGGTGGGGGAGATAATAATAGTGGTACAACAAGAGTAGTAGAAGATAATCGTTCTTACCTACAACAAGGACTTGATTTTGTTGGAAACGTTGTGGGTGGTGCGGTTAATGCAGTAGCAGATACAGCAGGAGCAGCGGTTGCAGCGGTTAAAGAATTTTTTATGAAAATGTTTAATGCACCAGGTGAGTTTAGAGTAAAACTTAATTCAAAAGATTATTATAGTGGATCTGAAGAAAGTTATTTTGTAGTAGTTAAAGATGCTGGAGTTGTTAAAAATTTATATTTCGGTGAAGGTACAGAAAAAGTAAAGAATGCATTATTGCCTGTAAAATTAACGTTCACTACGTTAGGTGTAGGTGGGTTTGTAGTAGGTAGAGCATGTAATATTCCATATATCCCATGGTTGGATGGTAAGGGGTATTGGCAAATCACCGATATTACACAAAAAATAGATGATACTAAATGGGAAATTGATGTTGAAGTAAGATTTAGAGTTAAATTAGGAGGATAGAAAATGAATACTATTAATAAAAATATAGTGGATAGATATACTAATATAAAGAATACAAATAATTCTAGACAACCGCTATTAGAAGCATACGAACCAAAGTTAATAGAACAAGATTATAAAATAGGATATATTTACAGATTGTTTATACGAAAACGTAATGAACCTATGGGTATTATTTATGAGATTGATAAATACACGGCTAAAAAATATGTAAACAATCCATTATACATTACAACTAAAATCCGTTGGAAAATTAAAGGTGATAAAATAGAAGTAGAAGAAGCAAATAAAAAATCAATTGAATTAGGAAGACATAATATTTCAAATTTAGACACCTACTTAAAAAATCATTCTAAATTTTGGAAGGGGTGATAAAAATCATAATATTATTTGGAAAATAAAAAATAAAGAATTATATTTATATTAAATAAACAATAAGTTATATGAGCAATTTCAAACATCTAACCGATTTAGAAGTACAACAAATTACATTCGATTGGCGATATAGAGGATTTACCGTGTTAGAATTATTAACCGAAGAAGAGGTTGATGAAGTAAACGATGAATTAGAAAAATTAAGACAAGCTAGAATTGGTACAACTACCGAAGATGGTAAAGAGTGGGGTGAGTGGGATCCTTTTGCATATCCACATAAACTTTCTCCTAAATTAGAAAAAATGTTTTGTCATCCAAAGATTTTAGAAGCATGTGAATTTTTAATGGAAGGTGAAGTACAAGGAATGCAAACTTGGTGTTATTTTAAACCACCAGGACAATTAGGTAGAGACCAACATCAAAACGCATTTTATACAGGATGTGGGCATAACGAAATTATTAATACGGCATTGGCATTAGATAATCATGATCCTGAAAACGGAGCAGTATGGAACTATGAAGGTTCACATAGATTACAAACTTTACCAATTGAAGTAGATGAAGATAGAACAAAAACAAATCCTACATTTTGGAGAAACGAAAGAGGTAAACCGTGTGTAATGCCTGAAGGACATGATTTCAGAAAAGTAGAAGGTTATTTAAGAAAAGGACAAGTAGTATTGTTACACTCACATTGTGTACATGGTTCTGAGGCAAATAACTCAAATAGATTCCGTAGAAATTTATTAGGTGGTTACCTTAAAAAAGGAGCAATCTTTAATAAAGGTGGACATATGAAACGAGAACCAATTGATTTGCACGCATTAAAAGCAAAACATTGGACAGAATCAGATGAAAAGAATTTTGGTGGTTTTTAATCACAAACGAAAGGAGAGTTTAATTACTCTCCTTTTTATTTTGTATTATAGCCAAAATGTATTATCTTTGGATATATGATATTTGTAGAAGATAAATTCGAATTTCAAAATTTCTTAATTGAATATAGAAAGCATACTAATTTAATATACGTTAGATTATCAGATGATGAAAAGCATGTGATGAACAATCGTATATCTTTTATTTATGTCAAATCAAAAACTAATGAGTGGGTTATAAATGTAAACAATGGTGATGGGTTGGGAATTAAAGTAGAAGCATTGGAACAATTATTAAATACAACACAGACTCAATTAATTTTTAACTACAAATCAATTTCACAAATATTAAATTTTACTAAAGGATTTGATATAGATTTAGCTAGATTTATTGAGTATGGTTATAATGATGTTGAATTGGGGGATAATCAATTAAATCAATTTTACAAATCAAAATTTAAAGGTGAACTATATTTGAATGATAGTATTCCAATGGTTAAACAAATAGAACTTATACGACAATATGTTTCTAAATTTTCTATTAATATAAACAAAAATTCAGTTAACTATATAGATGATGCTACAACAGCGTTTAGTTATATTGAAAGTAGTGGTTTGAAAGTAGATGGAGACTACCGATTAACATTCAATTCAGTTCATTTAACGGATGATAATATGGTTTATACTGAAT
>Ga0209599_10000792_pt1 | contig 17981 bp, 30 predicted proteins | sample Shrwel_input2_FT_FD_187534 | JGI IMG/M metagenome (GOLD analysis project Ga0209599, IMG submission 187534) | Subsurface microbial communities from deep shales in Ohio, USA - Utica-3 well 1 S input2 FT (SPAdes) (version 2) ... | reverse complement strand
AAGGGCAAGCTCCCCGCCCTCCGCGCCTTCTCCAGCGTCTTCACCGCCGCTGAGTCGGGTGCCGGTTCCACTGTCCAAGTTCCGCTGATCGGCACCTCCGTTGCGACGGAGTTCTCGACTGGTGGCTACCTCACGCAGGACGACGCAACTATCACCAGCGCTTCTGTGGTTTTGAAACATTTTAAAGTTTCTTCCCGCTTCTCGCCTCTGAACGTCAAGTCCTACGGCGCTCAGTTCCTCTCGAACGCTTTCGTCCCGACGGCCGCCAACGCCCTCGCCGAAAAGTGCCTCGCTGAGATCGGTGCCCTCATCACGAACGCCAACTACTCGTCCAACGTGGACACCGGCGCTGCCCTGACCTACGCCGAAGTCGTCACCGCCAAGGGTGTCCTCGACGCCGCCAAGGCCGCTGAACCCCGCGCGTTCATCCTGAACCCGACCTACGCGAACGGCCTCCTCGGCGACGCGACCATCATCGGTAACTCGGTCCTTGGTGCCGGCATCCTGACCTCCGGCCAGATCGGCACCCTCGCTGGCGCCGCTGTCTACCAGTGGAACAGCCTCCCGACGAACAGCGAAAACCTCGCTGGCTTCGCCTGCGGCGCTGACGCCATCGCTGTGGCCTCGGCCCTCCCGATGTCCGAAATCCCGGGCTTCGAAGTCGCCAACGCTGTCGACGCCGACACCGGCCTCGGCGTCCAGATCCTCATGGGTCAGGAACAGTCTGGCTACTACAACGTCACCGCCACGCTGCTCTTCGGTGCCGCTGTCGGTCGCGCGACCTCCCTCCACCGCCTCAAGACCGCCGCCTAATAGCGGTTCAAGGCTCGAACGAGGCTCCCAGCAATGGGGGCCTTTTTTGTGCCCCCTACCAATCCGGGCAAGTATAGGATGAGCCTCTACGGAACCGAGTTTCTCAACGACGCCAAAGAGATGGTGGCGGACTTCGGCGTGGCCGGGTCGGCCAACTCTGGGGCCATCACCTTCTCCTGCCTCATCTCCGACCCCGCCGTCTCGACCGTGCTCGAAGCAGGGGGGTATATGGAGCGGACCCAATACTCTGTCCGCCTCCCCGCTGTAACGGCCTCCTGGAGCCAGCCAGACGGGTCTATTGGGGCATCGGCGGCCCTACTGTCGGCAGGCGTCCCCATCGCCAGCCTTGCCCAGGGGAAGAAGATTGTGGCCGGCGGGAAGACCGTCCGCATCACCAGCCAGACCTACAAGCCCGGGTCGGCATGGATCACGCTCGTCGTCATCGACGACAACCAGTAACAAGGCCGTGGTGTCGGTCAGCATCAGTCCGAAGTCTCAGGCTGAGTTCATCGCGGCCCTGCGTCAGTTCGCGGCCAACACCGGGCAGACCATGCGAGACGCGGCGCTTGAACAAGCTGCGCTGGCCTGCCAAGACGCGGCGACCTTTACCCCTCCCCTGCCGAAGGGCGGAGGCCGTGGCCTATCCAAGGCGGCCCAAGTGGCGGGCGACAACGCCGTGGCCGGGGACATCAAGAAGATGTTCGTCGCGGCTAACGACCGTAACTCCAACTCCGCCGCCGCCCTCCTGACCAATCAGCTGGCCTACGCCACTAAGACCAATGACATCGGCCTGTTCAACAAGGTCATTGGCAAGGGCTCGCTCCAGGCTCTGAAGAACCTCCCGCCCATCATGCGCAAGATCGCGAACGACCGCGACTATGACCGGGCGTTCAAGAAGGCCAAGAACTACTTCAACACGACCAACCCCGTGATGACCGACTACGGCCAAGGGTTCGTCAATGAGCTGCGCCCGCCCCATAACCGCATCAAGGGCAAGTTCGGTGGCCGCATCGGCAAGTCCGTGCGCCCGGTCAAACTCAAGATGCTCGTCGAGTCTAAGTCCGACCTCGACCAATACATCCGCGACCGCCAAGCCATGGTGGGCATGATCAAGGCGGGCTGGGCCTCGGCCCTGCGCTCCCTGCCTAAGCCTGTCATCAATGGCGTGCCCAAGGACTTCGGCGTCAAACTCCTCAGCGTAGCCTGGATTAACCGGCACAACCGCGTGCTCGGTACCAACAAACTAACGGCCAACGAGAAGGTCGTCGATCTGAGCGTGACGAACACCCAGGGCAACGTAAACGGCATCGCCACTGACGCCGACGTGCTCGGCCTCGTCTACGCCAACCGCGTCAAGCAGATGAAGGCCCGCTTCGAGCGCCACATGAACAGCACCATCCAGCGAGCCAACCGCCGCTAACCACTTATGGGAACCAAATCCATCCGCCACATCGTAGAGGCCACCTTGGCCACCTACCTATCCACCCAGACCGGGCTGACCACCGTGGCCTTCCTGACGGGCGACAGCGCCGCCACCCAGACCTTGCCCAAGGCCGTGGTCCTTTGCGAGTCCGCCCGTAGCCCTGCCGACCTCCCCGAGGGTGAAGGCAACTTCAGCTGCTCGGTCCGCATCACCCTTTTCTCGAACGCCGACGACACGACCCTCGCCGATCACCGCGCCCGCTGCGCCGCCCTGTCCGGCAATATGCGTGACCTGACGTCCATCAAGGCGGCCTTCGTCACCTCGACCGACGCGGCCTGCTACGACGTCACCGTAGTCTCCGAAGACGAGGGTATCGACGAGCGCTCCTGGGCGACTTCCTTCTCGTTTGACGTGCTGGTAGTCCTGCCTGCCTAAGACAATTCCAAAGCCTGCAATTACAAATGGCCGCCATCTCAAACGGAACCACCTGCGTCTACGGTATCGCCGGTGTCGTCACCAACCTCTTCGTGCAGTCCTACAGCCTGTCGTCCTCGTTCAACGCCGAGGCCATGGTGGTCGACGAGACGGGCATCACCAAGACGCACCGCCTCGACGACCGTAAGACTGAGATTACCATCGAAGGCATCGCCAAGACATCGACCATGCCCATCCTTGGCGCCACTATCGCCTTCACGGTCAACACGGCCTCCGCGTATCCGGCTGGCTCGGCTTCGGTTTCCTTCTCCGGCGTGATTACCAAGATTGATGACAAGGGCTCGAACAAAGGCTTTACCTCGGTGTCGGTCACCGCGGTCGACTTCGAAGGCATCACCTACTAATTGACACCCCCGAAAGGGGTACAGTCTAGAGGACAGTGGATCGTCGCTTCCTCAACGCCTACGTCGACCCGGCTCCTTTTAGGATTCTGGGTCGAACTCTTTACCCGTGGTGCCTCAAGTACCGCGTGCGCCTGATGGCCTTTGACTCCCCGCTGGTCACCGGCTCCCGCGGCATCACCCCTGCCGACCTTATCTTCGCTTGCCAAGTATGCGCCGAAGAGCAGCTAGGGGACGTGGGCTGGCGTGACCGACTACGCATCGTTACCCTAAGCCATAACCCCGCCAAGTTCGAGCGCCTACTGGAAGCCTTTGCTGGTTACATCCTCGTCCAAGATTGGCCGAAGTTCTGGGAGCAGACCAAGACCAAGTCAGGGGGCGGCGACAAGGGGGTGCCTTGGCCGCTAAGTATTGTCGCCAATTTAATTGCGTCAGGGGTGCCCGAGCAACGTGCATGGGAAATGCCCGAGTGTCAGGCCATCTGGCTCAACTCCGCCCTGGCTATCCGCAAGGGTGCGGACGTGGCAATCATGTCGCCCGAGGAGGAAGCCTTTATGGCCGAGGAGGAAGCCAAGGAGGCCGCAGCCGCGGCTGCTTCCAATCCGGCAAAGGAAAGCACCCCCTGACATGGCCCAAGACCTGACAGTCAACATCAAGACCACCTCCGACGTCCCGCAGGCGATGGACAAGGCAAAGGCCGCTACCAGTGGATTCTCTAAACAGGTCGAAGACATCCAGAAAAAGTTCAGCACTAGCTTCAAGGACATCTTCCTGTCCTTCCTCGGTCCTATGGCTTTGCTGGGCACTGCCATCGGCTTTATTGGCAAGATGATTGCCGATAACCAAAAGAAACAACAGGAGGCCAACCAAGCAGCCATTGACGGAACTAACGCACTGATGTCCGCGGAAGACCGTTACTACGCAAATAAACTTAACAACGAGAAAAAAAATACAGAGACTCTCGAGGAAGCGGCCACTGCGCGCGCAAAAGTAACTCAAGATTTTTTTGAGAACGATCCTAGGGGCAAGCAAATGTATGATGAAGCCTATAGGGAAAAATTCTTTGGTCATCCATTCAAAAAAACAAAGCCTGGGCTTATTAAGGATGACCCAGAAATACAGGCAAAGGTGCAAGCGATTATCGCTGAGGACATGAAGAAGAACCCTTCACTTGGTGCAAATTCAGCAGACGCAAAAGACAAGACCTTCAAAGGCCCGGAAGGCTTCGGCAACGTGATCGGCGTCGGACCCAATCCGGTCATGGAGGCCATGGCCGCTAGTCTTGAAGAAGCAAAAAAGACAAACGCTCTTCTCGAGAAGATTGCCGGAGACTCTGGCGCCACATCTTGGATGAACTCAACCCCCTCTAGAACCGCCCTGCTCATGGGCAAATAATTTATGGCTATCGTAAAGAACGGCAACGCCCTCACCACCCCGGTCCAACAGCCAGGGGCTAAGATTTCCGATGACGGCTACGGCCTCTTGACGGCCACCGTAATCTGGAAGGCCGACGCCGCCGCCGCCCTTGGCTCAGTCGTCAACCGCGGTTCGACCTGCCCCATAAACGCCAACTGTTCGGCGCATCGTTACAGCATCGTCTATGACGCGCTGAACATCGCCACCCTGACGGTGGACTATGTCGGCATCGATGGTGGCGTGGCCTACACCGACCCGCAGATCACCGGCTCGCAGGGCCTGACCTCGGAGCACATTACGACCCACCCTAACTTCTTCGAAACGGCATCAGGCTTGGGCTTCACTGGTGCGCCTATCGCTGGCGTCGGTACGGGCTCTATTGCCACGCCCAATTACCCCGCTGTGCCAGGAACTGACCCTGTCGAGTATAGTGGCAACAATGGAGCAACTTTTGAAATAGCCAAGGGCCGTAAGTTTCTTGGTTTTAAGAAGGCTGAGTTCAAGGACTTCTACGGCAAGACGAACTACCTCGCCCCGCAGTGCTCGCTGTCTGGTGTCATCTATACTTCGAGCTCATCCTTCGTGAACAATATGCGAGGCGCAGTTGGCAAGACCTCTGGAACTGGAACCTTTGCCGGCCGGAACCTAGTCCCCGACTACATGGGCACGTCTTTCACGATCAGCAGCAAGAACCAGCTGCTCCTGGCTCAGGTATCCTTCGAGGACTTCGGCCTGCTCTACAAGGTCCAGTACGAGCTGCGCTTCAACCGCGAGGGCTACGTCGCCTCAGTATACGCTGGCGCCTGATGAAAATCCAACCCGGAGTAGGTTACAACTTCGACTCGTCTTCTAGCGGCTTTACGCTGGACACGTCTGATCCTTTCCCGTCTCCGACGGGCGCTGCTGCACCCAATCACCCTTTTAAGTTAATCAACATAGATTATGATGCCGCTGGCTCGGCATGGCTTTATCAGGTAGTCCCTGGAACCTTAAACAACACGGTCGCTCAAATTGAGGAGGATTCGGTTTGGGTTTTGCTAGACCGAACGACCGCAGGCGTCCCAGACTGGCCTGTGTCGGTAATGACACCTTTCGACGCAACAACCCACAAGTGCTACATCTACCTAAGGGCAGGGAAAGATGCCACTTCTGGCTCATTCCCTAGCATTGACGAAAGTTCTGCCAATTATCCACGAGTCGTAAACTCGGATGTCGAACTCGCCGACACCGACACATACGGCTACGTTCTTTTGGCCGTAGCGACTGAGGCCGCCGGCCCTAGCATCTCGGTAGTCCAATACGTCACAGGCTCACTCTGGGCGAACCGCATCAAACTAGGGTCAAACACGGCGCGTTACTTTTACGCCCGGATCTGATGGCAGCGCTCAAGGTCAGGACGTGGGCGGACCACCTTGAGCCTATCGGGTACGGTGCGGCGATTCCAGTCATCTCTTCCGACTCCATGACGCGCGAGTACCCCCTGCAACCAGGAGGTACTGGCTATTCCTATTGGTGGACCTCAACCGATGGCTCTCTGTTCTTCTACCCTTTCGGACGTGCAACAGGCATCTATGACGCGGCGAGCTATACATCCCAACTCTACCACTATATTTGGGTCAATGATTACCCGGACCCCTCTGTTCCTCCGTACACTTATGACTTTGTTTTCGGCCTCGTCCACATGGATGATGACGACATGGACCAGATGATCGGCCAGGTCGTTATCACGACTGGTGACAATCTGACCATTGCCTCAGCCGCCCAGATGTCATTTTCATTTTCCGGTGGCCCGGGCCAAGTCATCCCCCCGTTCCCCTATAGCTTCGGCACAATTGTGTCAGTCGGTAAGATTACGGCGGTCACCTGACCCCACCCCCCCCTTCCAATCGGGGCAAGATTAAGACCCGATGAGCTGCAACACCGTCACCTTTAAACGCGGATCGTCCTTCTCGGCCTCCATGGTGTGGAACCCTGAGCCGGGGGGCATCGCGAACCTCGTCGGCGTCACCGTGCAGTCGACCATCATCGACGCGCAGCAGAACGAGTACGACCTCACCGCAACCGTGGCTGTCGGCGGCCTGTCCGTGGCCTTCGTCTACCCGGGCTCGACCGCGGCTTGGGCCATCGGCACGGCCAAGTGGGACATCAAGTTCCTGAACGGCGGGACGGTCTTCTACTCCGAGACGATGCGCATCGACCTCATCGGTCAGGTCACCGCCTAATTTCATGTCGCTTACGATCACCATCCCTGGAGCGGTCGACGTCACCACCGGGTCGACGGCCCCTGCTGTCCTTACTATCGGCGTCGGGGTGCCCGGGCCGCAAGGGCCCCAAGGTCCCGCTGGTCAGGGCGTTCCTGCTGGCGGCACCTCAGGTCAATACCTCCAGAAGACCTCTGGCGCCGATTACGCAACCGACTGGGTGACGGTCAACCTCGCGGCCTACGCGGTAAAGGCCAACAACCTCTCCGACCTGACCAACTTCGCCACGGCCCGCTCTAACCTCGGGCTGGGCACGATGGCCACGGCCACCGCCGCCGACTACTCGACGACCACGGCGGCGAACCTCCTCTACGCCCCCATCGCCGCAGGCCAGCCTACCTCGGGCACGGTCGGCCAAGTCCTGACCAAGAACTCTGGAACGAACTGGGATTCCAGCTGGCAGACCCTCATCCCGGGAGACCGATACCTGACGACCTCGACGACGAGCCTGACAATCGACAATAACAACAAGACCCTGACCGTCGGCACGGGTCTTTCGTATACCTCTCAGCAGGACATCGTCATCGCTCATAACGCGGCAAACCACATGCACGCGCGGGTGCTGACGTACAACTCCGGCACGGGTGTCATGGACGTGGACGTCCTGAGCCACTCGGGATCGGGAACCTACGCCTCTTGGACGGTCAACGTGGGCGGCGCTCCTGCCCTGGCTTCGGTTGTCTGGGGCGACATCACCGGCACGCTCGGCAATCAGACCGACCTCGCCAATGCGCTGAACGCCAAACTGGAACTCTCCGGCGGCGTGCTTACGGTCAACAGCACGATCGAAGCATCCACGGCCACGCAGCTTGCAGTCTTCGGCGGCTCTGGCCTCAACGTCGAACTCACGGCTAACCCGTCCGAGAACTCCGTCCTTAACTACGGCGGCCTTCAGGTGCAGAACTTCTCGGGCACGATGGCGGTTACGCCCTCCGGCCTGACCTTCCCGAACGCCTCGACGCAGACGGTGGCCTACCCTGGCTCGACTGGTTTCCTGCTCAAGGCCGACAACCTGAGCGGGCTGGCGAACACCGGCACGGCTCGGACTAACCTCGGCCTTGGCACGATGGCGACCGCCACGGCTGCGGACTACTCGACGACCTCGGCGGCGAACCTCCTCTACTACCCGCTCAGCTCGAACCCTGCTTCGTACCTCGTCGCGGCTGACATCGCAGGCAAAGCCCCCCTCGCCGACCCCGCCCTGACGGGCAACGTCACGATCACGACGAACTCGGCCGACCCCGCCCTGGTCATCACGCAGGACGGCACGGGCGACGTGGTGCAGTTCAAGGACGTCGCCTCGGACACGACCTATTCCTTCATCAATGCGGTCGGCAAGGTCACGACAATCCCTGCTGTTACGGCCTCCGCTGGCTTCAACATCCCGCACGGTACGGCTCCGACGACTTTCGTGGACGGCGACATCTGGACGACAACGGGCGGCCTCTTCGCGCGCATCAACGGCTCGACCAATCAGATCATGGACTTGACCACGACGCAGACCGTCGCTGGCAGCAAGACCTTCACGAACGCCAACCTTATCATCGGCAGCTCGACGGCGGCTGGCACGATTGCCATCGGCAACGGCGCCACGGTCTCCGGCTCGACCAAGACCGTCAACATTCTCACGAACGGCGCGGCTGGCTCGACCAGTTCGATGCTGATTGGCCCTACCAGTGCTACCTCGTCCATCGAAATCGGACCCAGCACCGTTGGCTCCACCCTTAGCCTGGCCGTCGGTGCGACCGCGTCCGGCTCCACCAAGACGGTCAACATCGGCACGGCTGGGCAGACAGGCTCGACGACGAACATCGCCATCGGCTCTGCCGCCGGAGGCTCGTCCACGACCACGCTCAACGGCACGACCAACTTTGTCGGCCCGATCACGGGAGCCATCAACAACATCACGCTCGGCAACGGAACCGCCGCGTCCACCTATAACCTTTTCACGGGTGCGACCGTCTCCGGCTCGACGAAGACCGTGGCAATCGGAACGGGCGGCCTCACTGGTAGCACGACCAATATCTCCATCGGCTCTGCCGCCGGCGGCACCTCGACCACGACCCTCAACGGCACGACCAACGGCGTCACCGCCGCGGTTGATACGAACAGTGTCGCCCTTGCGACCACGGCTTTCGTCGTCGGTCAGGCCGGTTCGGCCACGCCCCTCGTCAACGGAACTGCCGCCGTCGGCACGTCCCTCCGCTACGCCCGTCAGGATCACGTCCACCCCACGGACACGACCCGCCTAGGAGACGCCCCCTCGGACGGCTCGACCTACGGACGGAACAACGGCGCATGGGTCGTAGCTGGCGGCGGCGGTGGTGGCGCTTCTACCGACTATCAGGTTTACACCACTCCAGGAACGTCCACATGGACGAAGCCTGCTGGCGCTAAGTGGGTTGAAATCGTCATGTTCGGAGGCGGCGGCGCCGGAGCTTCTGGTGGCCGATACGCCACGACCAGTGGCCGCTTCGGTGGCGGTGGCGGCGGCGGCGGACCTGTCCTTATCGCAAAGGTAGCCGCATCGGCGCTTGGCGCTACCGAGACGGTAGTCGTCGGCGCGGGCGGAACTGGCGGTCCTTCTACGACTACTGATACGACGTTAGGAACCGCCGGAACCCAAGGGGGTTCTTCATCCTTCTCCATCTTCACTGCCATCGGAGGTAACGGCGGCACGGGCGGCGGAAACATCGGAACTTCCCCTGGAGGTACTGCAGTCGTTGGTTGGGTAACAGGTGTAACCGGAGCTAGCAGTAGCGCCGGAGGAACCGCACCCGCAACTAATACGGCAGGCGCTCAGGGAGGTTCGGCTATCGTCAATTCTTTTGTCGCTACAGGCGGCGGTTCTGGTTCTGGCAATGTCGCAAACAATACTGGTTCAAACAACGGAGGAAACGGAGGCCAGAAGAACGCTTCTAACACGACTTCTGCTGGAACTCCTCTGATCCTCGGCGGGACCGCCGGAACTACTGCTGGCGTCGCACCTACGACCGGCGTCACCGGAGTCGGTCTTCGCGGCGGAGGTACTGGTGGCGGCGGAGGTGCTTATCGTACTGCGCAAGCAGGCATGGCCGGAGCCGTCGGCGCAGCCCCAGGTGGTGGCGGCGGCGGTGGTTCTGCCTCTGATAACGGCTTTGCTTCTGGCGCAGGCGGTGCCGGCGGAGCTGGTGCAGTTTACATCATCACCTATTGCTAAACATGATCACCGACTCAAAGAACATCATCTGGACGCCGAGCGAAGACCGCTCGGTCTGGACATCGTCTGAAGGCGGTATGCTCCTCGTCAGCCCTGACGCGAACGACGAGCAGGTGCTGTCCTCCGTGGAGCAGTCCTACCTTCCGCAGCCTGTCGAAAAGACCGACGCGGAACGCATCACCGAGCTGGAGGCCCAGCTCGCGGCCCTAATTTATAAACTTTCCTAACCATGATTACCCACCTCCTCGCCCTCCTCGTCGGCTTCGTCGCCGGTGCCCTCGTCTTCCGCAAGCACGCCGCTAAGGCCGCTTCCCTCGAAGAGAAGGGCAAGTCCATCCTCGACGCCCTCAAGGGCAAGTAAAGCGTGCGCCTGTTCCTGGTCATCGCCCTCGCGGCCCTGACCGGGTGTAGCCTGTTCCGCTCGTCGCCGACGGACGCTCCCCTTCCTAAGCAGCCGGACGCCCCGACGACTCCTTCGGTCGTCCAGACCCTAGGCAAAGACCTCGACAAGACGGATCACCGCGTGGCCTCCGCCCTGGTCGCCATCGAGCGCAACGCGGATAAGCCGAAGGTAGTCGTAGCTGAGTCCCGCCTAGCCCAGTCCTATCTGCCCGCTCCGCCCGAGGCGGACGTCGCCTTCAGCATGGCCCGGGCCGCCAAGGCCGACCCCGTAGACTACGCCCGCCAGATGGCCTTCGGTCGTCAACTCGCCACCGCCGTTACCAAGGCATGGGAGAAACTCGAGGCCGACCAAGCCGAGGCCAAGCGAGTCTCCGGCCTGAAGGACAAGCGCATCGAAGACCTGACCGCCGAGGTCATCCGCGTGAAGCAGGAAGCCTCGAACAATATCTGGACGCTGACAGGTGCGGGCCTCGCCGTGATCGGTGCGCTGGCGACCGCCTTCATGGGCCCCCGCATCGGCCTGCCTCTCCTACTCTGCGGCGCCTTCTGCGGTTCCGTCCCCTTCATCATCGACTCGCCGTATTTCGAGTACATCGCCGGCGGCACGCTCCTAATCTGCTCTGGCCTCGGCCTCTGGTGGCTGGCCGACAAGGTGCGCGACTCGGTCAACAAACCCCACGAAGATGTCCCGCCGCAAGCCTAAGCCGGTCAAGGTCGTCTGGCGCAAGCTAGGCCGCGAGCGTGCGTGGGGTCAGGCGACCATCGGCGAAGACCTTATCGAGATTGACCCCCGCCTCGGTGCCAAGCGTCAGCTTGAGGTTTTGTGCCACGAGCAGGTCCATCTACTTTTCCCCGCTCTCCAAGAGGGCGAAGTAGACAAGGCCGGCAAAGCCCTCGCGAAGATGCTCTGGGCTCAGGACTACCGCCGCGTCATGCTCGCCCCTAACGCCAAGCCTCCCCGCATCTCGTGAGCGCCGCCCCCTTCAACCCCGAGGACATCCCGAAGGAGGTCAAGGACGGCCTCGTCGCCTCCATCCTTGGCGGCCTCGCCATGACGGCCCGCCTCCTGCTGTCCACCGAACCCGTGTCCCTGGGCTGGGTCGTGCGCCGTGTGTGCGCCGCCGCGATCACTGCGGCCTTGGTCGGCTACGCTATCCAAGAGCATATCCAAAGCCCGGGCCTGCGGATGGGCGTGGTCGGTGCGGCAGGCTACGCTGCCCCCGAATGCCTCGACTACCTCATGCGCTACATCAAGGCCCGCGGAGAGAAGGAAGTCGCCGCGGTCGTCGGCAAACCGAAACCCCATGGCAAAAGCAAAGCAGCAGGAAAGCGGAAGCGATAACCTTCTGCTGGCGGTCACGCTGCTCACGGCCTTCGCGGGAGTCTCGGCCCTGTCGTCGGCCTACATCGCCGGCTACGTCCTCGACCAACTGCAATCGACCGACGCCCTGGTCATGATCGTGACCGACCGCGGCCTGAAGTCCGACTCTGCCGACCTTGAGCGCAACATGAGCACGGCGACCTTGGCCTTGAAGTCCGTCCGCGACCTCGGTTGGGCCTTGGCTGTGGGGTGCCTAGGGGTGGGTATGGCGGTCTTTGTCCGTTCCCGCCGTCAAAACGCCTAGGAAGGGCAAGGAGAGGCCTTTAAGACCCCTTGACAGGGCAGGCTAGGGTGGCATCTTGTACCTATCCGGCGAGGGGTACGCTCATCATGGCGGGCCTTTATGACCTGGGGGCTTAAAATCCTAGACCCTTGAATGAGGGTCGCAGGGTTTGTTGGGAAAGGTGCTTGACGAATGCGGAACAGTCCGCCAAGTTCATTGACGCACCACCAAACACATGACCACTAACACCCAACTTGCTAACGCTGAAATCTGCCTCGCCAAACTGATTGCCCAGCACGGCCGAGCCCTCGCCAAGATGAACGCCTACCGCCATGAGTATCAGTCGCTCCGTGACACCGACACCGCTGAAGAGGATACCGCCCATCGTCGCTACAGCCTCTGGCAGACTAAGGTCATCGCCGCCGACTACGGCATCTTCCAAGTCAAGGAAACCATCCGATGCCTCAAGGCTGGCCTCATCTAATCTTACGCACCACCAAACACATGACCACCGCAATCAACACCGCCAGCAACCTCACCCGCCTCACCCTTAAGTCTTTCAAGACTGTTAAGTGGATGAGCGAAGAAACCGTCTGCTTCACCGCGTCCGTCCTCATCGACGGCAAACTGATTGGCGAAGCGAGCAACGAAGGACACGGAGGATGCACCTTCCTCCACTTTGTCAGCCCCGCCGCCGAGGCCACCGCCGAGCAGTTCGCCAAGTCCATCAACCCCGCCGATGTGAAGGGCTGGGAGTTCCTCGCTGACAAGGGCTTCACCATTGATTGTCTCGTAGACATCATCGTCGAGCGCGAAGAGCAGAAAAAGGAGACCGCCCGCATCGTCGCCAAGATTCGTCGTGACGCCATCAAGAAGGCTCAGTATCTCAAGACCACCACCCAGAAAGGTTTTGTCGCTGGATTCAAGAACATCACCGATCTTAATCGTGCCAAGGCCGTCGAGCAAGCCAAGGCCAGCCCCGAGTTCAAGACGATGGTCGCCGACATGACCGACGCCGAAATCGCCGCTTGGTTCATCGCATAACCCTACAAACATGAAGTCCCTCATCGCCCTCTCGTTCATCATCATCTTCGGCTGGCTAGCCGTCGTCACCTTCTGCGGTCCCGAACTGGCCCGAGCCATCAACGGCCCAGAGCCCGTGAAGGCCAAGGCCATCCGCCGTCACCGCTAATCTTCCACCACCATGCCCAACGCAAACCACCCCTACACCGACCACCTCACCTTCGCTGGTCGGCCTATCCCCCTCAAGCGACCGATGGCCGTCTATGCTGCGAACCGCTTGCAGGCCATCCTCCCGCAGATCGCCGCGCTCAACGCCGCCGGCAAGACGCAGGCCGACGCCGCCGACGCCCTTGGAACGACCGTCTGCACCCTCCGCAAGTGGATTGAAATCACCGGGACTACCTGGACGAACCTTAAGGTCCGTGGTCCTTACAAGACCCGCCAGAACTGAGTGAAGCCTATTGCGTTTAAAGTCCGTGGGGGGGGGAACTACTCTGGCACGAAAGGCGGAGCTGTGAAGCCTAACGAAAAGGGCGGTGCTGGTTACCTCGGCTACGAGGACAAGACCTTCACCATCGCTACGGCCCCCGACCAATGGATACTCGCACCGATCACCCAAACAATTTCCAACCCAATGAATGAATCCGCACAACCCACACCGGTCGGCAAACCGATTCGTTACCTCTCCGTCTGCTCAGGCATGGAAGCCGCGTCTGTCGCCTGGCATCCCCTCGGCTGGCAGCCTGTCGGCTTCTCCGAAATCGAACCCTTCCCATGCGCTATCCTCAAACACCGTTTCCCCAACATCCCTAACTATGGCTCACTCACAGAATACAAACAATGGCCCCTCGAACCCGGTTCAATCGACCTTCTGGTCGGAGGAACTCCTTGCCAGTCCTTCTCCGTCGCAGGACTCCGCAAAGGACTTGCCGACCCTAGGGGAAACCTGTGCCTCACCTTTCTTGCTTTGGCTGACAAGCTCAAGCCCCGATATATCCTGTGGGAGAACGTCCCAGGCTGCCTGTCGTCAGGTCAACCTAAAGGATCTGACTTCGGATGCTTCCTTCAAGGGCTGGTCGAACTCGGGTATGGGTTCGCCTACCGAGTGCTGGACGCTCAATACTTCGGAGTCCCCCAGCGCCGTCGTCGAGTCTTCGTTGTCGCGTGTCTTGGAGACTGGAGAGCTCCCGCAGAGGTTCTATCTCTCCGCGAAGGCTTGCGCGGGTATCTTGAGACGGGCAACAAAAAGAGGAAAGGCGTTGCCTCCGATGCTGGAGCAAGCCCTGCGGCAGGCTGCTGGTGGGGCGGAGGCCAAGTAAGCCAGACGCTCGACGCGGTGCTGGCGAAAGGTCAGACCATGCCGGAAAAGAACCGCTTCCCTGCTGTGCTCACGCCTTACACCGCGTCCTCGTTCGCTCAATACGCCGAGGGCGTGGGTACGGTCAGGGCTTCGGGCGGGGACTTGGGCGGGGGTAGCGAAACCCTGCTAACAGAACCCGTCCCCTTCCGCAAGTCCAAGCGAGCGTGCAGCACGACCGACAACGAGACTTGGGTTCCCGCCGACGCCAGCAACACGCTGAACAACTTCGACCTTGGAGATACCCGGACGACTCATGCTGTTGTGCAGCACCAGATGCCAGGCTCCGTCGCCCCGACCATCGTCCAAGCCAGCGAGCTTCGTCTGCGCGGACAGATCACCGAGCAGACCACGTGCCCTACCCTACTCGCTAACACAAAGTCCGGCGACAATGACCCGCTGGCCGTTCAGGCCGTCACCTTCCAACCTGGCAACCTACGCCGAGAGGCTGGAGCAGACCCGTCGTTTACTACTACTACTACCCTCAAGGCTTCCGCTGGGGATCAGACTCCGCACGTTGCAATCATCGCCCCCTGCATCACGGCATCCAATGACCCTTCACGCAGCCCTCAAAGCTCAGAGGTAACACAACAGGTCGCCGCCGTCCATCAAGCAACTATGGCCGTCCGTCGTCTCACGCCGGTCGAGTGCGAGCGCCTGCAAGGCTTCCCCGACAACTGGTCCCGCATCAGCTGGAAGGGAAAGCCTGAGGAGCAATGCCCCGACGGCCCTCGTTACAAGGCTTGCGGCAATTCCATGGCCGTGCCGGTCATGCGCTGGATCGGCGAACGCATCGCCGCCGTAAACTCCACCATCTCCACCCATGCCTGACCCTTCCCACCGCCCCTACAAACCAATGCACATCATCCGAACCGACTCCCTCCCCCGCCTCTGGTGGCTCTTCCCCTGGAGCGTCGCCCGTCAGCTGCACAAGAACGCCGTGGCCCTCAAGGCCTTCTCCGACCGCCTCGACCAAGCCGTGATCATGCAATCGCATATCATCGTCGACCAGTCCGAGGAGATTGCGAACCTCCGGCAACATATCCGCATCCTCGACGACTCCATCATCCGCGGCAAGGCCATCACCCCGGACGCTCACCCCCATGAGTAGTTTCAAACACCTCGACGGCATGGTCGCCCTGCTGTCCGAGATTTACGAGATTAACGAGCGCGTGATGTGCGGGGACATCTGCTCCGCGAAGGCCGCCATCGCCTCGACCAAGATGAAGAAGCTGCTGAACCACTATCACGAAGCCCTGCACGAGGACGGGGCCAGCAAGGTATCGCTCCAGGCTTACGTCGCCGCCGGCGGCTGGGTCGGCATAACCTACTCCTACGAGGTCGACGGCTTTGAGGTCGCCGGATCACAAGTCCCGAGACGCGTATGAGCGAACACGATAACGACACCTGCCCGCATCTTGTCCGGGCAAGCCTGCTAGAATCCGAGAACGCCCGACTCAAGAACGAGGTCGAGCGGCTCCGTAAGGCTTGGGATGCGATGGCTGACATCGATTCATGCTTTGATGGTAATACCCCAATCACGCAGGGAGTCGGGTCAGTATTCAAAATTGTTAAACGATGGAAAGACGCTAACAAAATATAATTATGAACAAAGAAATCATACGATATCAAGAAATGCTAATTCAATGTGAAGCCGACTTTATTATGGTTCAGAAAGAGCGTGATGCTTACCTTAAACTAATCGCAAAAATTAAGAAGATATCCATCAACAAGGCACGAAAATGGGCTGACTGGAACGCCGCCAAGGAGGGCAAGCAGCCGTGAGCGAGCCGAAGCGATACGGCATTGACCCGAAGTATTGCTCCATCGAGGAGTTTGAAGATGGACAGTATGTGTCCTACGAGGACTACGCCCGCCTCAAGGCCGAGGTCGAGCGGCTGACCAAGGCAGGGGATGAACTCCACGCCTTCCTCATTAACTACATTGTCGAGAGCCGCATCTCATCGGCATACCTAAACAAATTGGACGATGGATGGCTCGCCGCCAAGGAGGGCAAGGGCCAGCCATGACCCTTAACCAGCGCTTCTCTGTCGTCGCCCTGCTGCTCCTCGGGCTCAACGCTCAGGCCAAGACCGACGCCGCCTTCCTAGAGGCCGTCGCCGCGGTCGAGTCCGGCCACAACCGCAAGGCCATCGGCAAGGCCGGTGAGCGTGGCCAGTATCAGGTCGGCAAGGCCGCTTGGGACGACGCCTCCGCCCGCCTCAAGGCCGAGGGCCACTACGCCTTCCCCTGGTCTAAGTGGCGCGACGCTACGGCGCAGGACATGGTCGCCGCTTCGCATCTCCGCTGGATCAGGTCGAACTTCCACCGCATCGGGATGACCGACCCGACCCCCGAGCAGATGGCCCTCGTCTGGAACCTCGGCTGGACGGCGGCCCGCGAGCGTGCCTTCCGCCCTAACGACTACGCCTTCCGCGTGGCCAATCTTTTCCGCTTGTCCCCGCACCCTCGTTAAAGAGTCTTTCCCAATGGCATCCCTCCTTGTGGCAATCGACCCTGGCGTGAACGGTGGCATCGTGTGGTCGGTTGACGGCGACCCTGTCGAGTGCGCTAAGATGCCCGGCTCCGATGTCGAGGTCTGCCAACTACTCGCCGATCTCAGCTGCAAGGCCAAGGACGCGGAACTCTTCCTTGAGGAACCGCCCCTCTTCGCCGGCAAGAACATCCCCGGCTCGGCCATCGGCAAACTGATGTGGAACACGGGCGTCCTCTACGGCGCCGCCGTCGCCATGGGCTGGAAGATTCACCGCATCCGCCCCGCCATCTGGCAGAAGGCCCACACCTGCGGAACCAAGGGCGACCTGTCCTCGACCGCTTGGAAGAACAAGCTGAAGGCACGGGCCGCCGAACTGTTCCCGAATGTGGACGTCACCCTCTGGAACGCCGACGCCCTCCTGATCTACGACGCGGCCACCCGCCGCGCCATCAACTGACCCTCTCCCCTCATGAAGAAAGACCCGAAACTCCCCGCCGACTACCGCATCATCGCGGACTCGTCATACATCGTATTACCTGACCAGAAGGTCGCCCGACTCCTGACGCCCACCGTCCGCAACGGCGTGACCTACTACAACCTCTTCGTCCCTGGCTACACCCGGATGTCCCTCGCCGACATCGAGGCCACCATCAAGGCCGGTGAAGTCGCCAAGGCCGCTAACGAGCCCAACAAATAATTTCCCACCATGACCACGCCCAAGACCCCCCAAACCGCCACTGGCTCCCTCGTCGCCGCGCTCGCAGAGCTCGACAACGTCAAGGCCAACAAAATCAACCCCGCCTTCAAGGCCAAGTACGTCTCCCTCGACGCCCTGCTCGACGCCATCAAGCCGGTCCTGCTCGACCACGACCTCGCCCTGATCCAGACGCTCGTCAGCGAGGACGGCAAGGTCGGCGTGTCCACCGCCTTCCTCCACGCGTCGGGCGAACGCTTCGACTTCGGCAAGCTGATGGTGAAGGCCGATGGCCTGACCGCCCAGCAGATCGGCGGAGCCATCACCTACATCCGCCGCCAGTCCATCCAGACCGCCTGCGGCATCTCGGTAGACCTCGACGATGACGGCGCCGTGGCCTCAGCCGGCTTCCGCCCTGCGGCCTCCGTAGCCTCCGCCCCTGCCACCCCCCGCCCC
>Ga0209599_10000791_pt1 | contig 18006 bp, 21 predicted proteins | sample Shrwel_input2_FT_FD_187534 | JGI IMG/M metagenome (GOLD analysis project Ga0209599, IMG submission 187534) | Subsurface microbial communities from deep shales in Ohio, USA - Utica-3 well 1 S input2 FT (SPAdes) (version 2) ... | reverse complement strand
AACAAGATGAGGTTTACTCCGTGGAACTACGCTTATCTGACCGTGTATTAAGCATCAAGCCTTCACCCACTTTAGCTGTCACCAACCGTGCTGCCGAATTAAAAGCGGCTGGTAAAGATATTATTGGTTTGGGTGCGGGTGAGCCTGACTTTGATACGCCTGAGCATATCAAAGCTGCCGCTATTAAAGCTATTGAAAACGGCTTTACTAAATATACGGCAGTTGATGGAACAGCAGGTCTTAAAAAAGCGATTATTGCCAAATTTAAACGGGATAACGGCTTAGATTATCAGCCAAACCAAATTTTGGTGTCTTCGGGCGGCAAACAAAGCTTTTTTAACTTAGCTTTAGCCTTTTTAAACAAAGGCGATGAAGTGATTATTCCTGCCCCTTATTGGGTATCTTACCCTGATATGGTGTTGATTGCCGATGCAACGCCTGTGTGTATTGAATGCCCACAATCGCAAAACTACAAAATCACCGCCGCGCAATTAGAAGCAGCGATTACTCCCAATACCAAACTTTTGGTCTTAAACTCGCCTTCTAACCCAACGGGCATGGTTTATACCAAAGAAGAATTATTGGCATTGGCAGACGTGTTGCGTAAACATCCACACGTTTGGGTAGCTACCGATGATATGTACGAACACATCATTTGGACTAAAGAGCCTTTTGTTAATATCGTCACCGTTGCACCCGATTTATATGATCGCGCTTTAGTTTTAAATGGCGTATCTAAAGCCTATGCCATGACGGGCTGGCGGATTGGTTATGCGGCCGGCCCTGCCAAAGTGATTGGCGCGATGAAAAACGTGCAATCTCAATCCACGTCTAACCCTGCTTCGATTTCTCAAGTTGCTGCCGAAGCGGCACTAGACGGCGACCAAGACGTATTAAAACCGATGGTTGCCGCATTTAAAGAGCGTCACGATTATGTGGTTGCCGCTTTAAACGAAATTGACGGCGTGTCTTGCTCTCCTGCGGACGGTGCGTTTTATGCCTTTGCCAATGTTGAAGGTGCGATTGCCAAAATGGGTTTAAAAAACGACCTCGAATTTTCTGAAGTGTTGTTAAATACCGTTGGCGTAGCCGTTGTACCTGGTTCGGCGTTTGGTTTAGATGGCCATATGCGTATTTCTTATGCAACTAGCATGAAAACCTTAGAAGACGCGATTGCTCGTATCAAAAAAGCGATTATGGGTTAATACTCTGTTTCTCCCTCTCCTTGAGAGGGAGAATGCTTAAAACCCACAAAATGCTTACAAAACAAGCAATAAGAATTCAAAAGTGCAATAATTAAGCAAAAAGAAAAACTCAGGCTTGACCTTCCAAAAAAAAACGCTATTATACCGCCTCACCGAACGATGTTCCCCAATAGCTCAGTCGGTAGAGCAACGGACTGTTAATCCGTGTGTCCCTGGTTCGAGTCCAGGTTGGGGAGCCATATACGCATACAAGCAAGTCAGTATGATACAAGAAAGCCTGTAATCTCAACGATTACGGGCTTTTTTATTGCCCGTAGTATTCATTATAGTCATTGAAAGCCAAGTTTTTTGTTGGTAGCTTTGTTGGTGATTCTTAAATATCACCAAAACAGATACCATCATGACTACTACTAACACCAACAAATTAACCGATACCGCCGTAAAAAGCACAAAACCTAAAGACACGCCTTATAAGTTATCCGATGGTGGCGGTATGTATTTGCTAGTAAAGCCTAATGGTGGCAAATACTGGCAATTAGCCTACCGATTCAACGATAAACAAAAGTTAGATTTAAAAATGAATAGTCAAATAAAGCATATTCTAATCTTTAGTGTTGTGTCATTAGCAGGTTGCTATGGATTGCCTATTGAAAAAAATATTAATAACTCTCAAGTTGATATTCAAACAATTACGCCAACAATATTAAAGTCAAAAATTGTTTTTATTCGTCCATATAATTTTTTCTATTACGGTCATCCAATAACTATTTGTATAAATGATACTTGCCCTATTACTTTACCAAATCAAAGTTATTCTAGTTTTGATGTCACTGATGGTAGTTATAGAGTTGTTGCAAAGTCAGGATTGCTTGGTAGTCCAACTAAAAAATACATCTTGGATATTAAAAGCTCCAAAACTAAGTATTTACTTTGGAATACTGCAACAGTTGGTGTTTATAGTCCTGTTGCTCCAGTAGTTGCAAATGTTTTTTGGACTGAAATTACTGAGGAAAAAGCATTAGAGTTGTTAAAAAATGTAGAATATGTACCTCATAAACCTTAAATCTAACTTACGCATCAACAGCGACAAGTACCCAGCCGATTATTGTGTTATTTTTGATGGTTCTGAGGTAATCTCAGTTTTTGATTTTGTTGTGGGTACTTGCGCGTTATGCGAGTAGTTATTATCTTTAGGCGTATATCCCGAAGTCACGCTAAAAGAAGCACGTTTAAAACGAGATGCCGCTAGAAAACTATTAAAAGACGGGACAGACCCAAGCGAAGCCAAGAAAAAAGAAAAGCAGTTATCTATCTTAGAAGCTGCTAATACCTTTGAGGCTATGGCGAAAGAATGGTTAAGCAAGCAAACCAACATTACCGCATCTACTGTAAGAAGTTATCAGCGTTATTTAGCTTATACCTTTACAGCTTTTGGTCATAAAACAATTACCGAGATAACCACCCCCGATGTATTGGCCGTTTGTCGAACCCTTGAAGCAAGAGGCATAATAGAAACAGCGCACCGCGTTAAAATGACGTGTGGTTTAGTTTTTAGGTTCGCCATTGCGACAGGCCGCGCCACCTACGACCCCACACAAGCCCTTAGAGGCGCATTACAGCCCGTCATTACTACACACCAAGCCGCTATTACTGACCCCTCGCAAGTTGCGCGATTGATGCAAGACATACAAGGTTATGATGGGCATTACACCACCATTTACGCGCTTAAATTAGCCCCCTTAGTGTTTGTACGCCCTAGTGAGTTAAGAAGTGCTAAATGGTCAGAGATAAACCTAGAGGTTAAAGAGTGGCGTTACTTTGTGAATAAAACCAAAACCGAGCATATTGTTCCCCTATCCTCTCAGGCCGTTAAGTTACTGGCAGATTTAAAAGCCATATCTAGCCATAGCGAGTATGTATTCCCAAGTATTAGAAGCAATAAACGCCCTATGTCAGAAAATACTATCAATGCGGCATTGCGGAGGCTTGGTTATACCAGTGAGCAAATGTGCGGACATGGCTTTAGGGCAATGGCAAGAACAATACTAGATGAAGTTTTAGGCTATCCGATTGAGATTATAGAGATGCAGCTTGCCCATGCCGTTAAAGATGCAAATGGTAGAGCCTACAACCGTACTAAGTACCGCGAACAACGCCATAAGATGATGCAGCACTGGAGCGATTATTTAGACGGTTTACAGGTGGGGAATGTGGTTAATGTTCGTTTTGGTGGCGGTGCAGCGTAAAAGATAGATTAGACACAATCTTTTACAACTTCTTAGAAAAAAATTTAAGTCTCCCCATAGTGAGCCATGACTAAAACTAACAAAAAGATATGTTTCTTAAACCTTTGTTTATCAAAAAGAAACTTAAGCTAGGTATAAAAAAACAGACTCATCTTAAAGACAGAGTATTTACAAATGTAAATATAATCAATGACTTATAAAATTTCAAGGGGATTTTCAACTATGCTTTTATGTGCTTCAATGTTTGCGTTGTTCAATAATGACGTGCAAGAAAAAAGGCCACCGCGCCAACGGTAGCCTCTCTCTAAATGCCGTCTTATTTAACAACAAGACTTAATTTTTTAACTGATAAGCGGTGAAAACTTTGAACAGACATAGCCGCTTAATCAAACACACAAGAACCACCAAAGGAGATTCAAGGGTATGTAAAGACTTCTCTTTACGTTTGTAAATATACCAATAATTTTAGGTGAACAACAACTAAAATTTATTATTGTGTTAATACATACCCCCTTGCCCTCTCTTTGGTTAGGTTCGCTTTTATAGTGAGCTTAATATCATGGCTGCAATTACACAGCACCCCACAGCAAAAACCGATTTTGCTAATCCCTCTACTTCACAAATCGTTTTTATCCGCAAAAAAGAAGTCATGCGCCGTACTGGCCTATCTTCGACAGGCATTTACGACCTTATGGCGCGTAACTTATTCCCAAAAAGCATTAAGTTGGCAGGGGGTAAAGCCGTTGCTTGGCTTGAGAGCGAGATAGACCAATGGCAAAAACAATGCCTTGAAAATAGTCAAGGAGGCTAATCATGTTTAACCGTGATTTACTCCCTAATGCTCAAGCCTACTATGGCCAATACTTTGCTTTTAAAGGCAACAAAGCCAAGCATTTAGTCCCGTGTTGTTTTCACCATGACAAAACCGCAAGCCTTAGCATTGATATGGTGTCAGGCCGTTTTTATTGCTTTGGTTGTAGTGCCAGTGGTGGCGATATACTGGACTTTCACCAACAAAAAACAGGCTTAAACTTTGTCGAAAGTTGCAAAGATTTAGGCGCATGGGTGGACACCACACAAGACACACCCGACCAACTCGCCGCCCGTAAAAAGAAGATTGAGCAAGCCGACCGCGAATATAAAGCACGGCAAGTACAGGCCGCCAAAGCCGAAAAGGAACACGCGCAAGCCTTTATTCCCTTAGTGGCCACTATCTCCTCAAGCAATGCGCCAAGCCGATGCTAGACACCCCGTATTGTGTGGCCAAATGTATTAATAGCCATAACTTAAGCAGTATTACCGCCACCGACATACAACGCTTTACGCTACCAAAATTTGATGACCAAAAATCTAAAACAGTCACGGTTTGTTATGGTTTTGAGGGTGTGTTGACAGTTGCCATTTTAGAAACGCTAGACGGTGAGCCAGTGGCTTTACAAGCCTTTGATGGTGTACCCGATGTTAAGGGTAAGTATGCCCGTTGGTTAATTGGTAAGCCTGTATTGATGGGGGCGTACTACCGTTTAGGCGATTTTGCCGCCCCAAGTGTGGTGCTAATTACTGAGGGTATAGCCGATGCCATTAGCTGCTATGAAGCAACAAACTACCCTTGTTTAGCCGCTATTAGCAAAGGGCAATTAACCAATGCAGCACAGGCCGTAAAAGCTAAATACCCACAAGCCTTAATTGTACTTTGTGGTGATAACGATGCAGACGGTGGCGGTGAACGTGCCGCGATTGCAGCCGCCCAAGTGGTTAATGGTTTAGGGGTAATTCCTAAAGGTTTGGAGGGTGTAAAGGATTTTAACGACTTGCACCAAGCACAAGGTTTAGAGGTAGTCAGAATGACGATTGATGCAGCGATAGACAGTAAAAAGGCCGTACCCCCTAGCCAAGATGGTACAGCCCCTTTAGATAACGATTTAGCAAGCGAAAGTATAGATGATGTGGGCAATCGTAGCGAGCCTACACCCCATAAAAAACAATCCTTTGCCTATGGTGGCGGCTTTTTTGAAGTCAGTCTAAAAGGCGTTTTTTATATTGATGATGAAAGTAAATATCACTTTATTTGCTCCCCTTTATGGGTAAAAGCCAAAACACGGACAGGACAAGGCGAAGCATGGGGGCGTTTGCTTGAGTGGTTAGATGATGATGGTAATTTGCACCAGTGGGCAATGCCCCTAGATTTATTAGAGGGTGATTGTGCGGACGTAAGACGCGAATTAGCCTACAAAGGCGTAAGTATTGAGCCAAGCAAAAAAGGCCGTGACCGTTTGGCTATTTACCTAAAAAAAGCACCTGTCGAAGACCGCGCCTTATTTGTCGAGCGTTTAGGGTGGTATGACGATGTGTATATTTTGCCTAAAAAAGTGATTGGCTCAAGTAAAGAGATTATTGTCTTTCAAAATCCACACGGCATAGAAACCGCCTTTGCTCAATCGGGAACGGTGGAACAATGGCGCGATAATGTGGCGTGTTTTGCCATTGGCAATAGTCGCCTTTTATTGGCTTTGTCTTTTGCTTTTGGCGCGTGTTTGTTTGAGTTGAGCCAAGCCGAAAGTGGCGGTATTCATTTTTTGGGTGCGTCTTCTATCGGTAAAAGTACCTTTTTAGATGCCGCGTGTAGTGTATGGGGCAAACCTAAGCACTATAAACGCGAATGGCGTAACACCGCCAACACTATCGAGGGCTTATGTACCCTACACAATAACGGTTTGTTGGTACTAGACGAAATTAACCAAGCCGATATTAAAACCATAGGCCAAACGATTTACATGATAGTCAACGGACAATCTAAAGGCCGTATGAGTAAAAACGGGACTAACCGCCCTGTCAGTCGTTGGGATACGCCTTTTTTATCAGGTGGTGAAAAAACACTAGAGGCATTACTTAAAGAGTCAGGCCAAAGTATCAATGCAGGGCAAGCCGTGCGTTTAGCCAATGTTCGCGCCTTTGTTGGTAAGTATGGAGCGTTTGAACAATTACACGGCATAGATTCAGGTGATACCCTCTCTAAACTGATTAAAAGCAATGCTAATAAACACTATGGCACAGTCGGCATAACATGGCTTGAATATGTGGCAGCCAATAAAGAAAGCATTAGCAACGCGCTAGATACAGGCATTAAGGCATGGTTAAACGCTCATGTACCCAAAGGCGCAAGTGGTCAAGTATCGCGTGTAGCGAGTCGTTTTGCGCTGATAGGCATTGCAGGGGAATTAGCCACTAAGCAAGGGCTTACAGGGTGGCCAACAGGGGCAGCCAATGACGCGGCAAAATTGTGTTTTGATGATTGGTTATTGTCCTTTGGTGGCATAAGCAACCATGAAGACCGCGCCATACTTGCCCACGTTAGAGCATTTTTTGAGGCGCACGGCTCAAGTCGTTTTGAAGCACTGGAGCAAATGAGCGGTGACAAGGTAGAGAAAGTCATTAACCGTGTCGGTTATTGGAAACAGGACGATTCAGGCAAGTGTTATTTAGTGTTTCAAGAATCATTCAAAAATGAAATTTGCAAAGGCTATGACACTAAACAAGTCATTCGTATTTTGCGTGATGCCGATGTGTTGATTAAGGATAAAGAGGGTTACAGCACCACGCCAACGCGAACACCCGACAATCCAAAACTGATACGAATGTACGCGATAAACGCAAATATACTATTTTCTACCTGTAACAGCCGTACAACCTGTACAGATACTGATTTTAAACAAGATTTTTCTGTTACAGGTACTAAAAGCGAACCTGTACAACCTGTAACAGCACCTGTACAGCCGACAAGTGATAATGTTGTTACAGAATCTTGTTACAGCCTGTACAGGTCAGGAGCTGATACCTGTACAGATAAAAAAGATAATAAAATCAATGACTGTACAGACGTTACAGGTTGTACAGGTAAAAAACACGATATTTTAAAAAATTCTCAAAACTTAGACTTTGGTTTTGATGAATCTGTTATCGGTGAGGTGTAACCATGTTGGCCATAGAGTTATACCAAACCTTAAATAATGACGGTGTACAGCTTTGGGCAGAGGGTGAAAAATTGCGCTTTGCCCCTAAAGAGAAGATTACCCCTTTTTTACTGGCAGAATTAAAAGCCAATAAAAACGAGTTGCTTTCTTTACTGGCGGCTAATGACCCTCCCCCCAAAGGAGAGATAAAACCTGTCATACAGGAAACAGTACGACAGGTTTTAACCGCTCAAATTGAGCCGTTAAAAAAAGACAGCTCAACAACGGACTTGAGCCACCAACTGGCAGGTCAAGTTAAACAAGGTGGCGGTGTCCAACCACCAATGGAAGACGGACACCTGAGCCATAAAACAAAGGTGCAGCCAACGCCTCAAATTGAGGAGTCGAGCCGTCCCGAAGTTTTGGGGGCGGTTAAACCTGAGCCACAAAAGAATGGAGCAGCTCCGAAACTTTACGGAGATGATATTTTCCCCCAAAATGGGGAAATCTCTCCCTCAATAGCGAATGGACAAAGCCACACCACGGACGAAGTATTAGATAACCATGAAAGACCCTTGTTTTATCATTTGTTGGCTTGCCCTTACTGTCACGTTAAGAAAGCGCAATACTGTGTTGATGGTTACGCCGTAGGCAATATATACGATGCGTTATTGCTCAACCGTGACGATGCACAGGCAAGGCGTGAGTCATTGGCTTTGCGTGTCGATAGAGCGTGTATATCAGGCCGTAGAACGTTTACGGCTTTTAACCCTACCAATGCACCACCGCCACCCAATACCGCGTTACAAACGCGAAAATATGGCAATACACAGGCGTATGAGGCGTTTATCAATCACTGGACAGCTTGCGAAGTGTGTAAGCCAAACTTAAACCGATATTGCAGTGAGGGGCAAAGGTTAAAAGTGGTGGCGAAGGCTTAATGGTTAAGGGTTGGATTTGAAGTCCGACCCTTTTAAAGTAAAACTAGGGAATGATAACTTGCTAAGATTTAGAATCTGTTCAAGTTGGCGGTGGCGAAGATTTAAAAAACTTATTGTTACTTAGTAACGAAACACAAAATCACCGTTACTTAGTAACGCAAATAATGCTAAATTATCGTTACTTAGTAACGAGTAATTATCATGGCCAAGACCAATTCAGAACGGCAAAAAGCCTATCGAGAAAATAAACAAGGCGATAAAGCCTTAAACGTGTGGATTAGCCATGAGGCTAGTCTTGCCCTTAAACGCCTCTCCGCTCATTACGATGAACCTCAAAAAGATATTATCCAAGAGATGATACTGTTGGCGGATAAACAAATAAGTGACTCCTTAGAAAAAGACTCCTATCAGTGGCAAGACTACTTTTCGGCAAATGACAAATAATTGTTACTTAGTAACGAAGATTTAGGGGTGTATTCAATTTTGAGTACACCTTTTTTATTAGCTATAATCACTTGCAATATGCACAAACGTACATACAATAAGCGTTATTATGATAAAGATTGACTATGACCCCGACAAAGCCGCACTAAACCCCATCAACCATGATGGAGTCACCTTTGATGAAGCTAAACAAGTGTTATTAGACCCTTATGCTTTAACAAAAGAGGATACAGACGCACAAGGCGAACAGCGTTTTACTTCTTTAGGAATGGGAGCTAAAAATCGTGTTTTAGTGGTCGTTTGGACATTACGCGATGACACGGTACGGCTTATATCCGCTTGGAAAGCGAACCAACCACAGAGAAAACACTATGACAAACAATTCTGACCCTATTTATAACGAATTGGCAGACATGGATTTTAGCGATGCAAAACCTGTGTCTAAAATCCCTGTATTAGCCGCTTTACAGGCTCAACAACAAGGCAAAACCCGTGTGACTATGCGTATAGATAGTCAGGTTTTGGCCGTGTTTAAAGCCAAAGCCGAGGCCACAGGTGGCAATTATCAAACCATGATTAACCAAGCCTTACAGGAATACGCGCAAGGCTTAACATTGGCCGATGTCATTCGTGATACGATTCGCCAAGAATTACACCATTAAGCAAATAACTATTACAACACGACCGCCTTAGTGCGGTTTTGTCATTTATGGCCTCATGTTTATTTACTGGCTAAAAATCGACACGTTTTAGGCTTATCTTTAAGGCTTAAACATAGCCTAATCACTGGAAAAAACAGGGGTCAAACTAATAGTTAGCCTTTTTCCAATTTTTCGGTATTTTTCAAGTGCTTTTTTCGGTAAACAATTCTTATATATCAACGCCTAGAGCCTTTTTCTTAATACTTGAAAATAGGCTATCAGTTAAAAACTATTAGTTTGCTTTTTATTTTTATCCTCTCTGTAAAAAAGCCTTATTTTTCAATGATTACACGCCTACCTTATGTTTTGGTGGCGGTGTACTGGAACACCTATGAGGGCGGTGTCCTTGACCTATGCGAAAATATCCTTAGACCCAAACTAATAGTTATCTTTTCGGTAAAAAGGTGATGTGATGCCTAGACGTACTTGGACAAACGAACAAAGAGCGGCGCAAGCTGAAATAATGCGTAAGAAAAAAATATGGGAACTTTCGACAGGGCCTAAAACCACCAAAGGCAAACAAAAGGTTGCCCAGAACGGGCGTAAAAACGCCAATAGCAAAAACTTAACCAAAGATGAATACATTGCCCTCATTAAGCAAATGAATCCTAAACTTGCCGAAGATTCCGAACTACTGGAGGAGATGTTAAGCGGTATTACATTCAAAGATGACAAGGCCGCTAAAAAGCCTAATAAAGACATTGAGCCAATGATTAGAACCATGACCGTGGTCAATGGTGTATTCAGAGAGGTTAAGCGCGATATGTGGACAATTAAGGACGTAGAGACCGCCCGTAAAAAGGTCGATGTGATTATTAAAAGGTTATCTAAAGTCGTGAATATGACGATGGATACTTGCCAACAACTGCATAACCTACACAAAAAATATGAATATGAAGAAGAAGCGGCAGAGATTAAAAAAAGAGCTTCTTTTAACAATCCATTCCCTCATTGCTAACTGGAACACCTTACAAACTAATAGATACAAACTGATAGACAATACTCGCACCTAAACACATTGAGAGAGTTATTTTTATGTCCGCTTATATATCCACTTATCAATCTAATCATCAAGCAGGTGAAGCCTACGCCTTTGCAGCCATGTTATTAGAACAGCAAGCTAACATTGTTCGTCTTGGTGGTTATCATGCGTTGGTTGATACCTTACTGGCAATGACGAAAGACAAGAACATCCCTACCGTTGAAGCCTTTTATATTTTGCAAAATCAACAAAAACAGCTATTCGCTAAAACAGAACAGGACGCACACAAAGCGATGGCCGCTTATGATGAATATATTGCCAAGCACACAGAGCCTCTCAAGTTTTTACGCGCAAAACGCCTTAAATTAGAGGCTGAATTAGGGGCAGTCACTAGCAAAATAAACGGCTATCCCAACGTCAAAAAGAACAAAGAGGCAAGCCTCACTCAACAAGGCTTTAGCAAAGAGCAAATTATTCAGATTATGAGCCTAGATGATGCCTTGCCACAGCTACAGCAAGAACAACAGGCTATTAGCCAAGAGTTGTCCGAAGTGGTTGCAGACTTTCAAGCTATTTACGACACGGCTAACAAGATTAAGGCCGATGTATTCTATCAGCTATCGAGAGAGGTTGCTTAATCATCATCTTACAAGGGGTGCGTTTTAAACGTGACCCTTTGACTAATTTTTGAATTTTAGCAAGTGAGGTTTTTATGTTTGGACAAGGCGCATTTGCAGCATTAAAAAATCCAACGGTTACCCCAGTCAGTAATCGGGTGGTATGGCGTATCAATTATTCATTTTTAAGAAATAACAGACCAATAACACGGTATAAGGACGTAACCAATCCATCGGGCATAGGTGCGGCTATTCAAGGCATTTTATCTAATGGACAAGATGTGACTGTTTTTACCGTGCAAAAAATTAAAGTGGATTAAGATACCGCCACCAAGTAGGATTTTTAGGGGGCAGCAAAATTTTTTGTTGGTATTTTTGTTGGTACTTTTGCAAACACACAAAATAAAAAACAATATAAAACAATTGGTTAAACTACTAATTAAAAGCCCTTACTGGGCACCAAATAGACTTCTAAGCAAGTCAGTATCATACAAGAAAGCCTTTAATCTCAATGGTTAAGGGCTTTTTTATTGTCCGTAGTATTCATTATAGACATTGAAAGCCAAGTTTTTTGTGGGTATCTTTGTTGGTAACTCTTAAATACCACCAAAACAGATACCAACATGACTACCACCAACAGCAACAAGCTAACCGATACCGCCGTAAAAAGCGCAAAGCCTAAAGACGCGCCCTATAAGTTATCCGATGGTGGCGGTATGTATTTGCTAGTAAAGCCTAATGGTGGCAAATACTGGCACTTAGCCTACCGATTCAACGATAAACAAAAATTGTTATCTTTAGGCGTATATCCCGAAGTCACACTAAAAGAAGCACGGCTAAAACGTGATGCCGCTAGAAAGCTATTAAAAGACAATACCGACCCAAGCGAAGCCAAAAAGGAAGAGAAACGCCTTTCTATTTTACAGGCCGCTAATACCTTTGAGGCTATCGCTAATGAGTGGTTAAGCAAGCAAGACCATTTAGCCGAAGCAACCCTAAAAAAAAGTGCATGGTTATTAAGTTTTGCCGTTAGTAGTTTTGGCCAAAAAGCGATTACCGATATTATTCCTATTGATGTATTAGCCGTTTGTCGCATCTTTGAAAATCAGAATAAACGCGAAACCGCCAAAAGAATAAAAGTTAAATGTGGTCAAGTTTTTAGATATGCCGTAGCAACAGGCCGCCTAGATTCCGACCCTACCCGAGACCTAAAAGGCGCATTACAACCCATTATTACCACCCACCAAGCCGCGATTACTGACCCCTCACAAGTTGCTCAATTGATGCGAGCCATATACGGCTATGAGGGGCATTACACCACCATTTACGCGCTTAAATTAGCTCCCTTAGTGTTTGTACGCCCTAGCGAGTTAAGAGGTGCTAAGTGGGCAGATATTGACCTAGAGGCTAAGGAGTGGCGTTACTTTGTGAATAAAACCAAAACCGAGCATATTGTCCCCCTATCCTCTCAGGCCGTTAAGTTACTGGCAGACCTAAAGGCTATCTATAACCGTAGCGAGTATGTATTCCCAAGTATTAGAAGCAATCAACGCCCTATGTCAGAAAACACGATTAACGCGGCATTGCGGAGGCTTGGTTATACCAGTGAGCAAATGTGTGGACATGGCTTTAGAGCAATGGCTAGAACCATACTAGACGAGGTTTTAGATTACCCGATTGAAGTGATAGAGATGCAGCTTGCCCACGCCGTTAAAGATGCCAACGGTAGAGCCTATAACCGTACTAAGTACCGCGAACAACGCCATAAGATGATGCAGCACTGGAGCGATTACTTAGATGGCTTACAAGTGGGTAATGTGGTGGCGGTTAAGTTTGGCTCATAAAAAATATAACTATCAAAAAAATAAAAAAAATAGCTTTAAACTATTAAAAAAATAACCCATTGATTATTATTTGATTTTTATGATAAAAGCCTTATGTTTATTGTGGGTATTTACTGGAACTTTTAAAAAAGACCCTAAAAAACTTGATAAATAATATGTGCCTCGTTCTGTATTGAACACCTTAGAGGCTTTTATCATGTCGGTTATTAAACCAAAGAACCCAGCACCTTATACCGCTGAGACCGCTCCGCAAATCCGATTCATTCGTAAGAAAGAGGTAATGCACCGTACTGGCCTTTCTTCATCATCAATTTATGACTTAATGGCTAAAGGCTTATTCCCTCAAAAAATCACACTAGCTGGCGGCAAATCTGTTGCTTGGCTTGAGAGTGATGTAGAGCAATGGTTAAAGCAATGCCTTGAACAATCAACCAGTCAAGGAGCAGCTTAATCATGGAAAACCCTACTCAACGTATTACCCCCATTATTAGCAGCTTAGAGACCACACTAGAGCAATGTACCAACGCCTTAAAAGGTGGCGGTGATGTTGCACAGGTCATTAATTGCTTAACCACAGTACAACAGGCTTTAGCCAAATTGCGGCCTGTGATTGATAGCTTGGTTTGGTTAGAAGATGAGCGTCATTCTGCTATGTGTACCATTCATTCACTGGCCGTTGAATTGCTTGTCTCACTGGACGAAACACAGCCTTGTTATAAGCCACGCCCACACGCTGAGAATGTCGAATTAATACAAGAGATATTTGAATGTTTGGACTGTACAGCAACACCGCTACCACCCGATAACGTAGTGAATTTGCCTGTAAAAAAGGAGGTTCATTAAATGGCGACTAAGACCAAAAAGCCGCCTTTATTAACGTGGCAACCATACGGCAAAGAAAAGCCAAACCCAACCATTATTAAGCGATTTACTGGCAAGGCGGCGGATAGGCTACCTATCCCGATGTATTACTTAGACAACAAAGGCGCATGGACACCGATACAAAACGGTTTTGCTATTCCAAGAGACTGCATACAAGACCTGATTGATGTTCTTGCTCAAGCCTTAGCAATGCCCTATCCCGATAAGGAGCAACCCAATGAATAAACACCTAAGCTCCCCATTTTTGAGGAGCAAGCAAATTATAAGTGAGTCAAAACCACTTATTAACAAGGGTTTTATACCAAGTTATGCCGAAGTGGGATTATCCCGTTTCGGTATCAATTCCGTTTTTGTGGAGGAGTTAAATACGGGATTATCCCTTATTAAAAGTGATGTGAGAAAACATCACATCATAGCCTCACACTATCAACCCTTTAATAATCATAGTTTTAATTATGTTGATGCGGTGGCGGTGAATGGTAATAATGTTAAGCAAGAGCTTCAGAACCTCTCAGTATCCGTAAAACATCACACGATAGTTGATGTATTTTTTTGCCTGTCTTTTGCCAGTTTACCTATTATGGGTGAATTGCGCCTTGCCATTGCGTTACTCGCTTTATGGTGGGGAGGACACAGGAATAAGCCTTTACGGGCGAATACTGTGTGCCGTGTTACTGCGGTTCTGAACCTCCCTGCCGCCCTAATTTTAGGGCGAATCAACAAAACGTCATTACCCGTCAGAAAGGTACAGTAAATATGAAAACTCAAACTCACGCCCCCGTTGCGTCTAAACCCTTTGCCCTCATTTGCTCTTTTGAAGTGCCTACCACCGAGCTTGACCCTGATTTAATTCCGAGCGTCAGTGTGGTTGTTGGTGCTTATGAGACGCTAGAACAAGCCAAACACGTATTTTGCACTATCAAACACCCTGCTTTTATTGGTGGCTACGTTAATAAGTCAATGCTCTTAGAAGACTACCAAGCCAACACAGCCGCTAAAAACGGAGGTGTGCAATGAATCACGTTCAAGCGATTAGCTCAGTTCCTTATTATTTGGCTGTTTGCCATTTTGAAGTGCCAACAACCCAAAACAATCCCGAATTTATCCCTAGTGTCAGTGTATGCCTCGGTATATTTTCAACACATCGAGAGGCTTTTAATATAGCTAGGGAATATGCCGATGCTAACTATGCGGCTCTTATTGGCTTTAGTGCTGTTCGTGGGGGTGTGCAATGAGTAATTACTACCAAAACGCCGCCGCTAAAATCCGTGAGGGTGCGCTAGTCATGCAAGGCATAGACAATCAGCGCAATCTAGCCGCCTTTTTAGCACGTCAACAACGCATCAAAGCGCGTCAACAGCAAGCGCAAACCACAGACAACACGATTGCAGTAACCGCCACCTTAGACCCCGTAACAAGTGAGAATGACAAGGGGGTGAATCATGTTTGACCGTGATTTACTCCCTAGTCCTCACGCCTACTATGGCCAATACTTCCCCCTTAAAGGCAGTAAGCCCAAAGCCTTAGTCAAGTGTTGCTTTCACCACGACAAAACCGCAAGCCTAAGCCTAGACCTGTTATCAGGCCGTTTTAACTGTTTAGGGTGCGGTGTACACGGTGGCGATGTAGTTGACTTTCACCAACAAAAAACTGGCTTAAACTTTGTCGAAAGTTGCAAAGATTTAGGCGCATGGATAGATACCAAAGACGACACACCCGACCAATTAGCCGCCCGTAAAAAGAAGATTGAGCAAGCCGACCGCGAATATAAAGCACGTCAAGCACAGGCCGCGAAAGCCGAAAAGGAACACGCTCAAGCCTTTATTCCCTTAGTGGCTAATATCCTCAAGCAATGCACTAAACCGATGCTAGAGCCGCCGTATTGTGTGGCTAAAAGCATTAACAGCCATAACTTAACCACTATCACCGCCACCGACATACAACGCTTTACGCTACCCAAAGACCTAAGCGAACCCAAAGCCAAAGCCGTGACGGTTTGTTATGGTTTTAGTGATGTATTAACGGTTGCTATTTTGGAAACGCTAGACGGTGAACCCGTTGCACTACAAGCCTTTGATGGTGTACCCGATGCTAAGGGCAAGTATGCCCGTTGGTTAATTGGTAAACCTGTTTTGATGGGGGCTTATTATCGTTTAGGCGATTTTACCGCCCCAAGTGTGGTGCTAATTACCGAGGGCATAGCAGACGCAATCAGTTGTTTTGAGGCCACAGGCTACCCTTGTTTAGCCGCCATTAGCAAAGGGCAATTACTTAATGCAGCCTTAGCCGTTAAAGCTAAATACCCTCATGCCTTGATTGTGCTTTGTGGCGATAACGATGCAGACGGTGGCGGTGAACGTGCAGCGATTGCAGCCGCTCAAGCGGTGAATGGTTTAGCGGTGGTGCCAAAATGATTATTAAAGACCCGAATGATTACTACCGAATTAAAGGTGCAGTAGCACTAAAACAGATTATTGATGACGCAATTACAGCGCATAACGCAGGAATTAAACAGATTATTGATGACGCACAAAATGAAAAGGCCGTACCCCCTAGCGAAGAAAGTACAGCCCCTAACAGCGATAACTTAGCAAGTGAAAGTATAGACGATGGTGGAGACGGTGGCGAGGGTCAAGCCACTAAAAAACAGACTTTTGCTTATGGAGGCGGCTTTTTTGAAGTCAGTTTAAAAGGCGTTTTTTATATTGATGATGAAAGTAAATATCACTTTATTTGCTCCCCTTTGTGGGTTAAGGCCAAAACACGGACAGGACAAGGCGAAGCATGGGGACGCTTGCTTGAGTGGTTAGATGATGATGGTAACTTGCACCAGTGGGCGATGCCGCTTGAGTTATTAGAGGGTGATTGTGCAGACGTAAGACGCGAACTAGCCCACAAAGGCGTAAGTATTGAGCCTAGTAAAAAAGGCCGAGACCGTTTAGCAATCTATCTTAAAAAAGCCCCTGTAGAAGACCGCGCCTTATGTGTCGAGCGTTTGGGGTGGTATGACGATGTATATATCTTGCCTAAAAAAGTGATTGGCTCAAGTAAAGAGATTATCGTTTTTCAAAATCCGCACGGCATAGAAACCGCCTTTGCTCAATCGGGAACGGTGGAACAATGGCGTGATAATGTGGCACGTTTTGCCATTGGCAATACTCGCTTTTTATTGGCTTTGTCCTTTGCCTTTGGCGCGTGTTTGTTTGAATTAAGCCAAGCCGAAAGTGGCGGTATTCATTTTTTGGGTGCATCTTCTATTGGTAAAAGTACCTTTTTAGATGGTGCTTGTAGTGCATGGGGCAAGCCTAAGCACTATAAACGCGAATGGAGAAACACAGCCAACGCCATAGAGGGCTTGTGTAGTTTGCACAATAACGGCTTGCTTGTGCTAGACGAAATCAACCAAGCCGACATTAAAACCATTGGCCAAACGATTTACATGGTGGTGAATGGTCAATCTAAAGGCCGCATGAGTAAGAATGGTGCTAATCGTCCTGTGAGTCGGTGGAACACGCCCTTTTTATCAGGTGGCGAAAAAACACTAGAGGCATTACTTAAAGAATCAGGCCAAGCAATCAATGCAGGGCAAGCCGTCCGTTTAGCCAATGTACGCGCCCTTGTTGGCAAGCATGGAGCTTTTGAGCAATTACACGGCTTAGAATCAGGCGACACACTCTCTAAACTCATTAAAACCAATGCTAATAAGTATTATGGTTCTGTGGGCATTGCTTGGCTTGAATATGTGGCAGCCAATAAAGAAAGTATTAGTAACGAGCTAGATACAAGCATTAAGGCATGGTTAAACGCTAATGTACCCAAAGGCGCAAGTGGTCAAGTATCGCGTGTGGCTAGTCGGTTCGCCTTGATAGGCATTGCAGGCGAATTAGCCACTAAGCAAGGGCTTACAGGGTGGCCAACAGGGGCAGCCAATGAAGCCGCTAAGGTATGTTTTGAGGATTGGTTATTATCTTTTGGTGGCATAAGCAACCATGAAGACCGCGCCATACTTGCCCACGTTAAGGCATTTTTTGAGGCGCACGGCTCAAGCCGTTTTGAAGCACTGGAGCAAATGAGTGGCGACAAGGTAGAGAAAGTCATTAACCGTGTCGGTTATTGGAAACAGGACGATTCAGGCAAGTGTTATTTAGTGTTTCAAGAATCATTCAAAAATGAAATTTGCAAAGGCTATGACAC
>Ga0209599_10000790_pt1 | contig 18019 bp, 13 predicted proteins | sample Shrwel_input2_FT_FD_187534 | JGI IMG/M metagenome (GOLD analysis project Ga0209599, IMG submission 187534) | Subsurface microbial communities from deep shales in Ohio, USA - Utica-3 well 1 S input2 FT (SPAdes) (version 2) ... | reverse complement strand
GATCGCGGTTTGTGCTTCGCTATTGGTTTCAACCACTAAGACCACGTCGCCTTGTTGAATGGCTGTCATGATCAGTTCAGCAAAGCGCCCCTGTGGCTCCCCACTTACTTCAGAGGCACCAACCACCGCGCCGGTCAAAGCGCCCAGGCTGGCACCCCAGCCCAACAGCATTAAAGGCGCCAGTAACGGGCTGGCGACAAACAGGCTGACATTGGCGGCTACTAATGCGACGGTCGTCAGACCACCCAAGCCCGTCCCGATAGCGGCACCAATCGAGCCGTCAACCAACATATCTTTGAGCACGGTATTACTTTGTTTCAGTGGTTCAGGTGCTGGCGGTGCATCGGAGTCCGCGCTGAATATTTGTAATTGTGCTGCACTAAAACCCCTGTCCAATAACACCTTCATTGTGGCGTCCGCCGGGGTCCGGTTGGGAAAAAAACCTGAGACATGATGCCGGTAAGTGGTCATAAAAACCTCCAGAGTCGTCACTAAGCCATGCTGTGTGGCTAGCAGGTTAACAAGAGTATTGAGCACCGTCTGTGCGTAACCGAACTCTGTTTCAAGCGGGCTGGCGAGTGGAATCGCCTACGGGCAGCTGCATAAAGCTGAAGATGCAGCATAAAAAAAGGCGACCTAAAGTCGCCTTGTGTTTGGGCTTTTAATCACAGCAGCTTACAGCGCCGCAATCTCCGCTTGTTGTGCCAATAACTTCACCACAGCCGCTTGCGCGTCTGCCAGTTTTTCGCGCTCTTTGGCGAGAACCGCTTCCGGTGCTTTCGCGACAAAACCTTCGTTGGCCAGTTTACCAGCGACCCGGGCTGCTTCTTGCTGCAGTTTTTCCAGTTGCTTGGCGATGCGGGCCAGCTCAGCGTCTTTGTCAATCAGACCCGCCATTGGGATCAGAATATCCATCGAACCCAGTAACTGAGCGGCGCTGGCTGGTGCTGTGTCAGTAGCTGTCAGCACTGTGATGCTGTCAAGCTTGGCCAGATTTTGCAGTAGCTGCTGGTTGTCGCTTAAACGACGGCTATCGTCCGCTGACAGATTGCGCAGCAGCACCGGTAATGGTTTGGTCGGCGCAATGTCCATTTCACCGCGGATGTTGCGGATGGCAACGATAAAGCTTTTCACCCATTCGATATCGGCAGCCGCCTGGTCATTGATCAAAGCCGCGTCACTTTGTGGATAGGCCTGCAGCATAATGCTGTCGCCCGCGTTTAGATCGGTGCGGATCATCGGGGCTACCCGCTGCCAAATCTCTTCGGTGATAAACGGCATGATTGGGTGCATCAGGCGTAACAAGGATTCCAACACCGTCAGCAGGGTATGACGGGTGCCACGTTGCTGCGCTTCATCGCCTTTAAATAATACCGGTTTGGTCAGTTCCAGATACCAGTCACAGAATTGGTTCCAGGTGAACTCGTACAGGGTATTGGCTGCCATATCAAAACGATAGCTGTCCAGATACTGGCGGAATTGTGCGACTGTTTGCTGATACTGGCTTAAGATCCACTGGTCGGCTAACGACAGTGCCATCTCGCCGCCGCTGTTACCCGCAACAGATAGGCCGCAATCTTTGCCTTCGGTCATCATGGTGACATAACGGCTAGCGTTCCACAGCTTGTTACAGAAGTTGCGGTAACCGTCGAGGCGTTTCATATCCCAGTTAATATCGCGGCCCGTTGACGCCAGCGCCGCTAAAGTGAAGCGCAGCGCATCAGTGCCGCAGGCATCGATGCCGTCTGGGAATTGTTTTTTGGTTTGGTTGCCGATTTTTTCGGCCAGCTGCGGCTGCATCATATTGCTGGTGCGCTTTGCCAGTAAATCATCCAGGCTGATACCGTCAATCATATCCAGTGGATCGATGACGTTGCCTTTGGATTTTGACATTTTATCGCCGTTTTCGTCGCGGATCAGACCAGTCACATACACAGTCTTAAACGGCACTTGCGGCTTACCGTTGTCGTCTTTGACAAAATGCATCGTCATCATAATCATCCGGGCGACCCAGAAGAAAATAATGTCAAAACCAGTTACCAGCACGTCTGTTGGGTGGAAAGTTTTTAACTCTTCGGTATTGTCTGGCCAGCCGAGGGTTGAGAAGGTCCAGAGCGCAGAACTGAACCAAGTATCTAACACGTCATTGTCCTGACGCAGCGCGAAATCTGCGGCTAAACCATGTTTGGCGCGCACTTCAGCTTCATCGCGACCGACATAGACTTTACCTTCGTTGTCGTACCAGGCCGGAATACGGTGACCCCACCACAGCTGACGACTGATACACCAGTCCTGAATGTCACGCATCCAGCTGTAGTACATGTTTTCATACTGTTTTGGTACAAACTGAATATCGCCGTTTTCGACCGCTTCAATGGCGGTTTTGGCCATAGGCGCCACCCGCACATACCACTGATCCGTCAGCATCGGCTCAATCACCACGCCAGAGCGGTCGCCGTAGGGCAGGGTATTGGTCAGCGCTTCGATTTTGTCCAGTAAGCCAGCAGCTTCAAAAGCTGCAACAATGGCTTTGCGGGCGGCGTAACGATCAAGGCCTGCCAGTTCGGCTGGAATTGGCGCGGTTAAATGCGGGTTTTCTTCGCCATTGGTAAAGAAACACTCACCTTCGCTGCGGATGGTAGCGTCTTTGGTCAGCACATTGATCATCGGCAGTTGATGACGTTTACCCACTTCATAGTCGTTAAAGTCATGCGCTGGGGTGATTTTGACACAACCCGAGCCTTTTTCTTTATCAGCATGTTCGTCGGCAATAATCGGAATACGACGGTTGACCAGTGGCAGTAAAATTTCTTTGCCAATGAGTGACTGGTAACGCTCGTCATCTGGATTCACCGCAACGGCGGTATCACCGAGCATGGTTTCCGGCCGTGTGGTCGCAACCACTAAATAGTTTTTGCCATCAGCAGTTAAAGCGCCATCGGCCAGCGGGTAACGTAAGTGCCAGAAATGGCCTTGTTGTTCTTTGCTTTCGACTTCTAAATCAGAAATAGCCGTGTGCAGTTTTGGATCCCAGTTCACTAAGCGTTTGCCACGGTAAATCAGGTCGTCTTGATACAAACGCACAAAGACTTCCTGCACGGCGTTCGACAGGCCATCGTCCATGGTAAAACGTTCTTTATCCCAATCGACCGAGTTGCCTAACCGACGCATTTGTTCGGTGATTGTGCCACCGGATTCAGCTTTCCATTGCCAGACTTTTTCGATAAACGCCTCACGGCCCATGGCGTGGCGATCAGGTTTACCTTCGGCTGCCAGTTTGCGCTCCACTACCATTTGAGTGGCGATACCAGCGTGGTCAGTACCCACTTGCCACAAGGTATTTTTCCCTTGCATCCGCTGGTAGCGGGTCAGCGCGTCCATGATGGTTTGCTGGAACGCATGGCCCATGTGCAGGCTGCCGGTGACGTTTGGCGGCGGGATCATAATGCAATAAGCACCGTTGGAATTGTCACCTGAAGGTTTGAAATAGCCTTTGCTTTCCCAGGCCTGATACATCGCCTGTTCGATTTGACTTGGGTTAAATTTAGTTTCCATTGCGATACCTGTTTCAGCTGGCCGGCACGGTTTGCGGTGTCACACCTAGCTGGCGATAGTGTTTATACTTTTGCCGGGCGATGTCTTTATCAGACTCTGCCGCTGGCACAAATTCGATGATCTGACTGAACCGTTGGACAAAGTCCGGTACAGTTTCAGTTAAATTGATCAGCACCTGGCGCTGAGTTCTGGGGGCTGACCAGCTGATTTCAACCGGAGCGCCCCGGGCCGGACCTTCACCGGCCAGATTATGCGGCACAAAGCTGTGCGCATCGAACTGCCATAATACCTCATCGACCAGTTCAGCGTCTTGCTGATTTGCGCAGTAGACAAAGACTTTCAGACTTTGCCGGTACAGGCTGGCGCATAACTGGCATACCCGCTGGATCTGTGCCAGGCGCTGCGCTGCAGCCACTGTGCTCGGATCGACACTGTCGGACGCTTCGGCCGACGGCGGTGGCAGATAAAATTGTACTTGCATGGGATCTGCCTCTGGTCGTTGCATAGCACCAAAACAACACTGGCCAGGAGAACCGGGCCAGTGGGGTCGTCATCGCCGCTTCGGCATCAAGCGCAGCGGCGATTCAGTGCTGGAGAGTGTACCGGTTAATGCTCCGGATGCGCACCAGCGCGGTTAATTAAAAATTGCGTCAGCAGCGCCACCGGGCGACCGGTCGAGCCTTTATCTTTGCCGCCACTGCGCCAAGCAGTGCCTGCGATGTCCAAATGCGCCCAGTTATATTTGCGGGTGAATTTTGACAAGAAACAGGCGGCTGTAATAGTGCCAGCGGCACGACCACCGAGGTTACTGAAATCGGCAAAGGGGCTTTCCAGCTGATCATGGTAATCATCCCATAATGGCAGACGCCAGGCCCGATCACCACTTTGCTCTGAGGCATTGAGAATTTCATGCGCCAAAGGGTTATGGTTACTCAGCAAGCCAGAGGCATGTTTACCCAGTGCCACCACACAAGCGCCGGTTAAAGTGGCGACGTCAATCACCACATCCGGATCAAAACGTTCGACATAGGTCAGGGCATCACACAGCACTAAGCGGCCTTCAGCGTCGGTATTCAGCACTTCGACCGTCTGGCCTGACATGGTGGTCAGAATATCACCTGGCCGGTAGGCTTTGCCATCCGGCATGTTTTCGGCCGCAGCGAGCACCCCAATCACATTCAGCGGTAAACCTAAGCTGGCGACGGCATTCATGGTGCCGAGCACAGAAGCAGCGCCACACATGTCGTATTTCATTTCATCCATGCCATCGCTTGGCTTGATGCTGATACCGCCGGTATCAAAGGTCAGGCCTTTACCAACCAGCACCACTGGCGCGCTGTGATCGGCGGCGCCCTGGTATTTGATTACGGCCATTTTGGCTTCGTTGTCAGAACCACGTGCCACCGCCAGATAAGAATGCATGCCTAAGGCCGTCATTTCCGGCACGCCCAGCACTTCAATGCTGAGTTTTTCGCTGATGTTGCCAAGGGTTTTGGCTTGTTCCGCCAACCAGGCTGGCGTGCAGATATTCGGTGGCATATTGCCGACGTCTTTACATTGTTTAATGCCCGCGGCAATGGCTAAGCCATGTTCGACCGCTTTTTCGCCGATGGTTAAATCGCGTCGCGTCGGCACATTAAACACAATTTTGCGTAATGGCCGGCGGGTTTCGTCTTTTTTGCTTTTTAGCTTATCAAACACATACAAACTGTCTTGGGTGGTTTCGACCGCATGGCGTACTTTCCAGTAGGTATCGCGGCCTTTGACATGTAACTCTGACAGGAAACACACAGCTTCCATCGAACCAGTTTCATTTAAGGTACTGATAGTCTTGGCGATGATCTGCCGGTATTGCCGTTCGTCCAGTTCGCGTTCTTTGCCGCAACCGACCAGCAACACGCGTTCGCTTAATACATTTGGCACATGGTGTAATAACAGCATCTGGCCCGGTTTGCCTTCCAGATCACCACGGCGCAGCAGATTGCTGATATAACCTTCACTGATTTTATCTAATTGTTCGGCCACCGCAGATAAGCGGCGCGGTTCGTACACGCCAACGACAATACAAGCACTGCGTTGTTTCTCCGGACTTCCGCTTTTAACGCTGAACTCCATGTCAACTCCTGATTCTAACAGACGATGTTCGGGGTGAAACCGAGTTTAAACCGGCCTGAAATGGCTGGCATTAATAAAAAAGCTCGGATTTCATCGGACTTTAGTCGATAATAATTGCTATAAATATCCAGTTTACTTAAAAATTGCCAGCGTGCCAGCAAAAAGACTGGTTTTTGGGGGGCATTTTGATTGTTTTTCGTTATTTGATTGGCGAAGTGTTTAAATCGCAGCTAGCGGTGTTCCTGATCCTAATCACTATTATTCTCAGCCAACGTTTTGTCAAAATCCTCGCTGATGCTTCGGAAGGCGAATTGCCGGGCCAACTGGTGTTGACGCTGGTTGCGCTGAAGCTGCCACAGATGGCGATTCTGATTTTACCGCTGGCGGCTTTTTTAGGTGTATTAATCGCTTACAGCCGGATTTATGCGGAAAGTGAGATGACGGTGCTGCATGCCACTGGCATCAGCGAATGGTTTGTCGGTCGGATCACTTTGGTACTGTCGTTGTTGGTCGCCCTGGCTGCGGCCGGTTTAACGCTGTATGTCAGTCCCTGGGCCGCTGAGCGCGAATATCATCTGATGGAAAAAGCGGCGGCTGATTCCGGTTTGTCAACGTTAATTCCGGGGCGTTTCCAGCAGACTTCCAATGAAAAAGCCGTGGTGTTTGTGCATGATATCAGCCGGGATGGCGCGACCTTGTCGAAGGTATTTCTGGCACAACAAGCAACAGAGGAAGGGATGCCACATTCAGTGGTGTATGCCGAAACGGGTCAGGTGATGGAAGACAGTTCAGGCGCGCAACGATTGGTACTGAGTCAGGGCCGGCGTTATTCCGGCGCTGTGGATGCACCTATGTATGATGTGCTGGAGTTTGGTCGTTATGACTTGCAAATTCGTGAGCAGCAAGCAGAGCAGCGGCGACGTAAGCTCAGCAGTTTACCGACGCTGGAATTGTTGCAGCAGTCTGGCGCTGAAGCCCGCGCTGAATGGCATTGGCGTTTAGCCATTCCGCTGTCGATCCCGATTTTGATGTTACTGGCAGTGCCGCTGAGCCGGGTCAATCCACGGCAGGGTAAATTTGGCCGGTTGTTGCCTGCATTCAGTTTATTTCTCGGGTATTACATTTTGCTGATTATCAGTCGCTCGTTGCTGGAAGACGGTAAATTACCGTTGGCACTTGGGATGTGGTGGATCCACGCTCTGGCCGCTCTGTTGGCGGCAGCCTTGTTTTTGCAGCACCGTGCCGGTGCCCAGCGGTTAAAAGCCCGCCTGTTTGGTCGGGGGGATCATGCTTAGTATTGTTGATATCTATATTGGCCGGATTATTTTATCGACTTCGGCCTTGTCGTTGTCGGTGCTGCTGGCGTTGTCCGGCATGTTCCGTTTTATTGACCAGTTGCGGCTGCTTGACCGTGGTGATTTTACCATTCTGACGGCGGCGATTTTCAGTCTGTGCAGCATTCCGGGCGATGTGATGCTCTTTTTCCCGATGGCGGCGCTGATAGGGGCTTTGATCGGGCTTGGTATGCTGGCCAGTAACAGTGAGCTGGTGGTGATGCAGGCTGCCGGTATGTCGCGCTTCAATATCATCATGTCAGTGATGAAAACCTCGGTGCTGATGATGTTGCTGGTGATGGCCATTGGCGAGTGGGGCGCACCGGCGTCAGAAAAATTTGCCCGTGAGCTGAAAACCAAAGCCATTTCCGGCGGTAATTTATTCGCCGCCCAGCAAGGCGTTTGGGCCAAAGATGGCGATGATTTTGTCAATATCCGGCGCGTGTCAGATAGCGGTGAATTAAAAGATGTGACGATTTATGAGTTTTCACCTGAGCTGGTGTTGCAAGCGATTGTGAATGCCAAAAGTGGCGTGTTCAGTGGTGGCGTCTGGCAACTGGAACAGGTCAGCCGCTTGCATTTTCGTGATGATAAAGTCGAGCAGCATCGCTGGCCGCAACAGCGCTGGCGCTCCAGTCTGACGCCGGACAAACTCGGTGTGGTCAGCGTCAAACCTGAGCTGTTGTCTTTACAAGGTTTGTCGAGTTATCTGGATTATCTGCAAAGTAACCAGCAGGAAAGTAGCCGTTATCAACTGGCATTCTGGCGTAAAGCCACTCAGCCGCTGACCATAGTGGCGATGATGCTGATGGCGCTTTCTTTTATTTTTGGACCATTGCGCAGTGTGACGATGGCCGCCAGGGTGCTGATGGGGATCCTGACCGGTTTTGGTTTTTATCTGGCCAATGAAGTATTTGGCCCGGTGGCGTTGGTGTATCAGTTACCGCCCTGGTTAGGGGCTGTGTTGCCGAGTCTGTTATTTATCAGCGTCGCCAGTTATCTGATGCAGAAAAAGTAACTGCAATTCAATGAGTTACAGCAAATGAACATGCTGTTGTTGGTAAGTGCGGATCAGTGGCTGCACTTTTCCTTCAGTTTCTAATTGCTGTAAGGCTTGCTGCAACGCCTGGGCGATGGCGACAGGCACTGCCGGATGCAGTGCCAAATAGTTTTGACCTGCCATGCTTACGTCTAGCACGATTTCGACTTCTGGTGGGTTTTCCTGTTGTTGCAGCCACGCCTTGACGACGAGCTCAGAAGAAATGAGTAAATCAATTTTGCCTTTTAAAAACAGTGGGAACGACTCAGATTTGGTGGAAAATTTCACTAAGTTTTTGCCGTGGGCAAAGCCATGGGCCAGAAAAAACTCTTCATACACGTCACCATGCGCTACGCCAATCGAATAGGCTTTGGCGTCATTGAGGTTTTGTAGCTTGATGTCGGTACGGTGTTTGAGTCGGTACAGATAAGCATTGGATGAGACCAGTGGCCCCACCCACTGAAACAACGGCGCCCGTTTTGCGGTACGGACGATCGAAAAGATGCCGCTGTGCGGATTTTTTTGTGCCAGTTCAAAAGCTCTTAGCCATGGATAAAGCACAAATTCGCACTGGATGGCGGCCCGTTCGCAGGCGAGTCGTAACAAATCCGCATTAATCCCCCTGACTTGTTGCTGCTGCAAAAAGCTATAGGGCGGAAAATGTTCGGTGTATAACGTCAGGCTGGCAGGCGCTGCGGTGAGAGCAAGTGGCACTGCGGCCAGAGGCAACAACAACAACCGGAGAGCGCCAAACCATGGCCGGGGCATGGTTAGCGCCCGCCTGGCGCAAGCTGCGGGCTGGCAGGTTTTAACGCCATCCTTAACAAGTAACTGCTGGCGGTGATATAGATATATTGCCGATCTTCACTCAAGGCCAGATTGGCCGCCGCCACCGGTAACTGCAATAAACCCAGCTGTTGACCGCTGGCGCTGAAGACCCAGATACCGCCAGGGCCAGTGGCCAGGATCTGACCGGATGGCAGCACTTTCAGACCATCAGGTAAACCCGGCTTGCTGCGAACGGCATCGGTGGCGTCGGCAAACAATTCAGCTGCGGCCAGCGACCCATCTGGCTGCACTGCAAAACGCCACCACTTCGCAGCGGCAGGATCCGAGTTAGCGACATATAACCAGCGCTGATCCGGTGACAGTGCCAGGCCATTAGGTTTGCTTAAACTGCGTTCCAGCAATTGCAGCTGTAAATCAGGCGTCAAGCGCCAGATGCCATTAAAAGGTAAATCTTTGGCAGCTGAACGATCGCCTTGGGCCAGGCCATAAGGTGGATCGGTAAAATAATAAGATTGGTCGTTATGTTGTACCAGATCGTTTGGACTATTCAGCCGGCGTTGATCCTGCGCCGTAGCGCCAGCTTGCTGGCTGGTCAGCGTCTGATACCGCGGCTGGCCGTCTTTAAACCCCGTCAGCACAGCCAGCCGGCGGTCGCCATGCTGTGCCAGCACCAGTTGTTGCTGCTGATTAAACAACAAGCCATTAGCGCCTTGTTTTAAGCTGTCATCCGGCCACAGTCCGGTCGCCCCGGACGGACTCAGATACAGCTGTAAACCCTGGCTGGGATGCCAGCGATAGACTTTATTGGCCGGCACATCGGAAAACAGGATGGCACCAGTGCCAGGCTCCGCCACTGGCCCTTCGGACCAGCTAAAACCCTCAGCTAACAGTTCAAACTGGGCATCAGCCGCCACCAGTTGTAACAATTCTGGTTGCAGTACCTGCACGGGTTTGGCCAGAAATTGCGCCGGTAATACCTTGGATTGTGGCAGCTCAGTGCTGGCGGCGTTGCCCGCCAGTACAGTGAAAGGCAACAGAGTGAACAGCAGCATAGGCAATAATATCGGCATCATCAGACTGGCTTGTGGTTAAAACTTAACCAAGCCTAGCATTGTTTCTGGCGTGAAGAAATGGGCCAGGTTGTTTTTCCTGCCAGCCTTTTATGTCATGCTGGGCAACAACATAGGAGAATTGATGATGTCACAACAGGAAGTATGCAGAACACAGGCCTTAATTGCCGAATTTAGCCGGACTGATGGTGTAGATCCAAGCCGGCAACGGCTCGGTAAACATCAAAAAATGACGGGCAGTGCCTTTCGCTTTTTACGCGGCAGCTCAGGTTTATTTTATGCCGATATCGCCAGTGGGCTGTTAGCGTTGCCTCAGAGCCTGACCCTGTGGCCAGTCACCACAGTGATGGGGGACTGCCATCTGTCGAATTTTGGTTTTTTTACCGAAGAAGGCAGCTCTGGTTCTGAGGTGATTTTTGCGCCCAATGATTTTGACGATGCCTGCATCGGCCATGCCGTCTGGGATCTGAGCCGTTTTGCGGTCAGTTTGTTATTGGCGGTGGATGAGTCGCAGCAGCAACTGGCCAGCAGCCCGGCAGCACAACCGCCGTTACAGGCGGCTACGGCTGAACAGGCCGCTGCCGCAGTGTTGTTATTTTTCCGCCAATATGCCAGACAATGTCAGCAAATCGCCGCAAATCCTGAGTTACGCTATCAAGCGCAACCGGCTTTTGCCAAACAGCATGTGCTGCATCAGGCGCAGAAAAAAGCCCGTCGTCGCGCCACGACCGGCGAGCATTTCCTGACCAAAAGTACCCTGGCCAAACTGGTTGACCTGCATACCCGGCCGCTGCAGTTTAACCAGGACCCGGACAAATTTTTACGGTTATCCCCTGAGCACTACGAGCAGGTGGCCAGCAGTTTCCGGCCTTATGTCAATGATGAGATCCTGGATATCGTCAGCCGGCAAGGCGCGGGCACAGGGTCGATGAACTTACAGCGTTATTATTTGCTGGTAGGGCCCAAAGCGCTGCTGACTGCGGGGCAGCAAACAGCCGAAGATCTGATGTTGTGCCATGTGGTTGAAGCCAAACAACAGCGACGTTCGGCACCGTTACACTTTTTTGCCGGGTTGGACCCGGTGAATCAACTGAATGACGCCCACCTGACGGTGGACTGCCAAAGGTTGATGCAGCGAAGGCCCGATCTGGTGTTGGATGAACATTATTTTGCCGGTGCGCATTATCTGGTGCGCTCGCTGCACCATGCCAATGTTGATTTGGATCCGGTGGATATTTGTCTGCATCCGACTGCGCCTGGGCAGCAGTTGCTGGATTATGCCAGCGCTTGTGCTGATGCGCTGGCACTGGCCCACAGTCGTGGTGATCGGCGTTCAGTGCGTTTTGAACAAGCAGTCGCCGCCACTTTACCCGCCCAGGCGAGCGCATTGCTGCAAGTATGTCAGCAATATGCCGGGCAGATGCGTGTTGACTGCGGTTTATTAGCCGGATTGCTGGAGCAGCAATCAGTTTAAACAACGAGCAGTAAAGCATTTAACAAAGTGCTCTGTGCCGATGCTGATGATTGAACCGCAGCGTGATTGGCATTTGGCGTTCTGCAAAATCCAAGATATACTGTTTATATATACAGTATTTTTGGAGGTTGCCATGTCGACAGTTGCTTTATTGGGGCAAGCCAGTCCGCAGTTTGGATTGGCGTTACCGCTGTTTGCCGATCGGGTGGCGGCAGGTTTTCCATCGCCGGCCGCCGATTATATTGAGCAGGCACTGGATTTAAATGAGTTGTGTATCAGCCGGCCTGCTGCCACTTTTTTTGTCCGCGTCAGTGGCGATTCCATGGTCGATGCCGGCATTTATCCGCATGATGTGCTGGTGGTTGACCGGTCGCTGACCCCCCAGCAAGGTGATGTGGTGATTGCTTGCCTGAATGCCGAGCTGACGGTGAAAGAACTGCAATTAACGCCTTGTGTGCGGTTATTACCGCGCAACCCACGTTATGCGCCGATTGAGCTGGCGCCTGATCAGGAGCTGCAGATTTTTGGCGTGGTGACGACGGTGGTGCGGCAATGCCGGCGCCGGCACAGTTGAGCTATGGCTGTTGAACACCACAGCGCTGTTGCTGGCACGGCGCTGGGCATGACTCTGTCGCAGCAACAGCCAGCTCGTCAGACCGTCGCTGCGACAGCGGTGGTGCCGGCCTTTGCGCTGGTCGATTGCAACAATTTTTATGCCTCTTGTGAAAAGCTGTTCCGACCGGATCTGGCTAATAAAGCCGTGGTGGTGTTATCCAATAATGATGGTTGTGTGGTGGCGCGCTGCCCGCTGGCCAAACAGCTGGGCGTGCGGATGGGGATCCCGGCCTTTCAACTGCGTCCTTTGCTACAAACCGGGGCTGTGGTGGCGTTTTCCTCCAATTATGCCTTATACGCCGATATGTCGGCCCGGGTGATGCAAACGCTGGCAGAGCTGGCGCCAGCCGTTGAGGTGTATTCAATTGATGAAGCTTTCCTGGATGTGAGCGGACTGTCAGCCGCGGATAGAGCGCAACTGGGTCAGCAGATCCGGCAGCGGATCCGGCAGTGGCTGGGGATCAGCGTTTGTGTGGGGATAGCGCCGAGTAAAACGCTGGCCAAGCTGGCAAATGCAGCAGCCAAACATTATCCGGCCACCGGCGGGGTGGTGGATCTGACCGATCCGGTACGGCAGCGCAAGTTACTGGCGCTGACGCCGGTCGGCGAGGTATGGGGCATTGGCAACAAACTCAGTCAGCGTTTGCAGACATTGCAGATCAATACCGCTTTGCAATTGGCCACTGCCGATGCCGGTTGGATCCGGCAGCAGTTTTCGGTGGTGGAACAGCGCATAGTGCAGGAATTGAATGGCCAGTCCTGCCTGAGACTGGAAGATCTGCCGCAGCCAAAACAACAGATTATCAGTTCACGTTCTTTTGGTACTGTGATCTGCGATCGACAGCAGATGAGTGAGGCACTCTGTGAATATATCAGCCGTGCTTGCCAGAAACTCAGGCAGGAGCAGCAACAGGCTTGTCAATTGACGGTGTTTTTGCGCACCAGTCCTTTTGCCAGGCAGCCTTATTATGCCGATAGCCGTTCTGGCCGCCTGGCGTTACCCAGTAGTGACACCCGTGATTTTTTCCAACTGCTGCCCGCTTTACTGGCGGCGATCTGGCGGGATGGCCATCGTTACAACAAAGCGGGTGTGATGCTGACTGATTTTTATCCGGCAATGCAGGTGCAGCCTGATCTGTTTGCCAGTGCCAGCAGTGCCGATCCGACCGGTCGTGGTCCACAACTGATGCAAGTGCTGGATCTGATTAATCACAGCGGCCACGGTAAAATCTGGTTTGCCGGTCAGGGCATCCGGCAATGCTGGCAAATGAAACGACAATCTTTATCACCGGCTTATACCACCAATTGGCAACAACTGGCCTGGGTTCGCTAAGGCGTCGCCAATCAGCACAGGCTGTTCGTCGCGAAAATAACAACTGCTGGGCAGAATGACTGGCAGATCAGCCAATGAGCGTTATAGTTTGCCAAGTTACCTCGCGGATGTGAACCTCCCGGCCTTAAGCCGCCGGGAGGTTCACACTAGCTGGCGGAGCGGAACTGCGTCGCAAGCATGCTGACGCCGATGCAGCCTGGCGCGCTTATAAAATCAGGAGGCTCTATGGCATTTTTCCACACTGTTGGCGGGCGTTTGTTATTGATCCCCATGGTGGCTCTGCTCGGTTTTGTCGTGTTGGCTGCGGTGGCACTGAATGCTTTGCAGCATAGTCTGATGCAAGGACGGGAAGCGAAGGTGATGGCGGTGGTGGCCAGTAGCCTGAGTTTGGTCAAGCATTATCAGAGCCTGCAGCAAAACGGCAGCCTGACTGAACCGCAAGCGCAGCAACAGGCTATCGCGGCTATCAAAGCCATCCGCTATGAAGGGACTGAATACATTTGGATCAATGATGTAAGCCGGCCTTACCCTATCATGATGATGCATCCGACTGTGCCGGCGCTGGATGGCAAAGCGCTGGACAGCCCAAACTTTAATCACGCCACCTTATTACGCAATGTCGATGGTAGTTCGCAACAACCGCTGGACAACGCCAATTTATTTGTCAGTTTTGTCGATGCCGCCGAGCGTTTTGGCCAGGGCTTTGTCGAATATCAATGGCCAAAACCTGTTGCCGGTGGTGGTGTAACTGCAGAGCGTTATCCAAAACTATCTTATGTGGCCAAAGAACCCGGCTGGGGTTGGGTGTTGGGCTCGGGTATTTATATTGATGATGTCAAAGCGGCCTTTTGGCAGGTGGCGCGGCAAATTGCGCTGCTGGTGTTGCTGGCGATGGTGCTGACTGCCGCTTTATCCTGGTATATCCGGCGTTGGCTGTTGCAAAGTTTAGGCGGCGAAGTCAGCACCGCCACTGCGCTGGTACAACAAGTGGCCGCTGGCAATTTTGCCGTGCAGTTTCAGTTGGCGCCAGGTGATCAGCATAGTTTATTAGCGGCGCTCAGTACCTTGGTGCAGAAATTACGCGACATTATTGGCCAGCAAAGTCAGTTAGCAGACCAACTGGCCGATCAGTCAGCGCTGCTGGATGATAACAGCCAACAGACGCAACATATTATGCAGGATGTGATACACCAGACGTCGCAGGTGGCGACCGCTGTGCATCAGATGAGCACCACTTGTGAAGATATGGCGCGTAGCGCCACGCTGGCGGCCCGTTCGACCCGCGAGGCCGGCACTGAAGCTGAAGCCGGGGTCAATGCTGTGGCGCAAACCATCAGTGCTATTGATGGCTTAAAAAATCAGCTGGAACAAGTCAGTCAGGTGATTAGTTTGTTATCTAAACGGGGGCAGGAAGTCGGCGCCGTGACAGATGTGATTGGTGCGATCGCCGGACAAACCAATCTGCTGGCACTGAACGCTGCTATTGAAGCGGCCAGAGCGGGCGATATGGGACGTGGTTTTGCCGTGGTAGCCGATGAAGTCAGAACCCTGGCCAAACGTTCACAGGATTCAACCGTTGATATCAGTAAAAAAGTACTCGGTATTCAGCAAGATTCAGCTCAGGCTGTGCAGTCGATGGCACAAAGTCAGCAGGATACCAGCCGCACTATTGAATGTTCACAACTGGCCAATACGGCCTTGCTCAGGATCAGCAGTGCGGTTGGCAGTATTACAGATGTGAACGATCAACTCGCCAGTGCCACCGAGCAACTGGCGGTCGTGTCGGCCACTATTAACGAAAATATGGAAAATATTGCCGGCGCTGTGCAAAGTACCAGTAGTAAGTTCAGTCAGTTGTCGGCCGCCAGTCAGCAATTACGTCAGATGGCTGCGCAAATGAAAACCTCATTAGCAGCCTTCCGGTTATAGCGCTTGCTGTTGCAGATACGCCAGCGCCAGGGCCGATAATTCTGCCATGGAACTGACCCTTAACTGACGATAAATCGTTTTCCGATGGTTGCGCACTGTGCCGCAGCTCAGTTGTAAGCGTTGCGCTATCGCTTGATTATCCAGCCCTTGTAATAACAACTGCAGCACCTGATAAGGCCGGGTTGGCAATAATGCCAGGCCAAATTGTTGCAGCGCAGGCTGCCCCTGAACGGGCGTGGTTGGTTTGACAGTACTTTGCTGAAACAGCTGCTGATGTTGCTGACATAAGGCCTGACAGAGCTCCAGATAAGGTTGTAACGCTGTTTTTGCCCGTGCTGCGGCCGCCGCATCAGGCTGCGCCATCGCGAGTACCCACCAGAGATCAGGCTGCAACTGCAGCAGGCAGACCAGTTCATGTTGCCAGCCGGTGCGCTGATAAAATTGCTGCTGGTAGGGTTGTTGTGCCATTGCCCGCACATCAGTGGCAAAATCAGTGGCGAGCTGGCAGGCAAGATATAAACCCGGTTGGACGCCTTGCCGGATGGCCTGGAACACCGGATCCTGCTGAAAAAAATGCGGCAGATATTGTTCAAACAACAATTCACGTGCCTGTTGCAATTCATCATAAAGATAAAGGGGCCGCTCCCGCGGATCAATGGCCAGCACCACTACTTGCTCCAGCGCAGTCAGGCTGCGAAACCAGCCAACCAGCGCGGCAGCAAAGCCGGGTTGGGCTAATCTCTGGACCAGTTGGGTCAATGCCGTCAGCGCTGCGGCTGAGTCAGTAGCCACTGTGCCCGGCTGACGACTGGCTGAAAAGGGGGGAAGGTTGCTCATACCGAACGCATCTGCTGCTGAAATTCGCCTGAAATGGTTGCTCAGATTATCCCAAATGGGATATCTGGCCAAGGAGCTTTGTTATGGGACACTGCGTTATTCCCCATTTCATGCAGTCGGAGATATCGGATGCATCGCTTGCCATTCCTGGATGATTTAGCCGCTCGCGGCTTGATCGCCCAATCCACCCCATTGGCGCAACTGCAGTCATTGCTGGCCGAACCACAACAACAGCCGGTGCGGCTCTATTGTGGTTTTGACCCCACAGCCGGCAGTTTGCATATTGGCCATTTGGTCCCTTTATTGTTGCTGCGGCGTTTTCAACAGGCCGGCCATCAGGTGATAGCGCTGATTGGCGGTGCCACCGGCCTGATTGGTGATCCCAGTTTTAAAGCCAGCGAACGCGGTTTGCAATCAGCTGCTCAGGTTGCCAGTTGGGCCGAACAGCTACAACAGCAGATCCGGCAATTGTTGCCGCAGGATGGCGCTGGTGCTGTGTTGATCCTCAATAATGCCGACTGGCTCAGTCAGATGACGGTGCCACAATTACTGCGCGATGTTGGCAAACATTTTTCCGTCAATGCATTGCTGCAGCGTGAATCGGTGCGGCAACGGCTACAGCGGCCTGAACAAGGTTTATCCTTTACCGAGTTCAGTTATGTGCTCCTACAGGCTTATGATTTTGCGATGTTAAACCGGCATTATGGCTGCCAGTTGCAAATTGGCGGACAGGATCAGTGGGGCAATATTGTCAGTGGCATCGATTTAACCAGGCGGCTGAATCAACAACAGGTCTATGGCCTGACACTGCCGTTGATCACCAAAGCGGACGGCACTAAATTTGGTAAAACCGAAACCGGCACCATCTGGCTGGATCCGGCGCTGACATCGCCTTATCGTTTTTATCAGTTCTGGCTTGCGGTCAGTGATCAGGATGTTTATTCCATGTTGCGCTGGTACAGCAGTATGAGCATCGAGGCGATTGCGGCCTTAGAGCGCAGTGACCAGCAACAACAGGGCAAACCACAGGCACAACAACTGCTGGCGGCTGAACTGACTACTTTGGTGCACGGCCAGTCAGGCCTGGCGGCGGCACAGCGCATCAGTCAGGCTTTGTTTCAGACCAAGACTGACCAGCTCAGTCGCAGCGACTTAGCGCAGTTACAGCAGGACGGGATGCCGGCGCAACAGGTGGATGCCCGGCTGGAGCTGCAACAATTATTGTTGCAAAGCGGTTTGGTCAGTTCAAAACAGCAATTGCGGCAACTGCTGCAAGCAGGGGCTTTACAGCTGAATGACAGGCAAATCCAGTCAACGCAACTGACGCAGCCACTGGCGGCACAACCGGCGCTGCAACAGCAGTACTGGCTGGTGCGCAAAGGCAAAAAAACGGCCTTGTTATGGTATAGCACTGCCACCGGGTAAGGTGGGCGGTTTGGATTGTCATGTAATTGTCATTCCTTTGTCACTACAATAGCTTGCTGATGAAATGGTCCGCAACAGTGCGATGGCCTGATGCTATGTTGAGAACGCAGCCATGATGACAGATTTAACCCCAGCCGAAGCCGAAAAAGCAGCGCAGCCGGATGGCCGTTATTGGCAAATTTTTTGGTTATTTTGTTGGCTGGGTTGCACCAGCTTTGGTGGTCCGGTGGCACATCTGGAGGTCTTTCGCCGGGTGTTTGTGGAACAGCGCCGTTGGTTCAGCGCCGGCCAATATGCCGATCTGGTGGCTTTGTGTCAGTTTTTACCCGGGCCTGCCAGCAGCCAGACCGGGATGGCCATCGGCTTGCTACGTGCCGGGTACCCCGGCGCTTTATGCGCCTGGTTGGGTTTTACCTTGCCGTCAGCCTTGCTGTTGGCGGCTTTTGCATGGTTGCTGCTGTCACACAATGGCCAGTGGCTGAGTGATGCCGGCCAGGGCCTGGC
>Ga0209599_10000788_pt1 | contig 18024 bp, 12 predicted proteins | sample Shrwel_input2_FT_FD_187534 | JGI IMG/M metagenome (GOLD analysis project Ga0209599, IMG submission 187534) | Subsurface microbial communities from deep shales in Ohio, USA - Utica-3 well 1 S input2 FT (SPAdes) (version 2) ... | reverse complement strand
TCTGACCAACAGGCTGGCGCAACTGCCAATGGTGGCAGGTGTCAGTCGTGCCATGTCGCCACAGCAACAAGCAAGCAATACCTGGTCGCTGGTGGATCTAGCCAGCAACCAAACCGTGTTGCCGCAAGCACAAATTGTCGACGAGCATTTTTTTCAAGTGACACAACAACCCTTAGTGGCCGGCCAGGATTTTAGCCAGCAACAGATCAAAACAAGCGCCAATGTGTTGATCATTAATGATGTATTGGCACAAAACCTCTATCCGAATGGTTCGGCGCTTGGCCAGCAACTGTCCTTTGATGCCAGTGCAGGCGCTGAAAGTGCTTTTACCATTATCGGTGTGGTGAAAGGCTTGAAAAAACCAGGCGCCAGCACAGTGCCGCCTCGGGTGTACCGGCCCCTTCACAGCGGCAACAGTTTTATTCTGGCGGTCAAAGATGGCCAGCAACTCGACCGATTGCAAGTGCAACGGGCGCTGGCGCAAGTCAGTCCTTTATTGCTGATTTATCAGTTTGAAGCACTCAGCCAGCAACAAAGTCAGTTGCTGCAAGGCCACTATCTCACCGCCATAGCTGCGTTGATCCTGACGATACTGTCGATGGTTTTAACCGCCGTCGGTTTATATGGCGTGATCCACTATCATGTGCAGTTACGCCGCCAAGAAATTGGCATTCGATTGGCATTAGGGGCCAATAACAGCCGTATTGTCAGGTTATTGCTGCGTGATCACAGCCTGCCGCTCGGCATCGGGCTGCTCAGCAGCGTCGGTTTAGTGTTTGCCATCAGCGACCAATTGCAGCCACAACTGCAACAAATTCTGCTCCAGCAATGGCCCTCATTGTTGGCGCTGACAATCACGCTGTTAGGCGCCCTCTCGCTGCTGGCATTGCTGTTGCCGTTACGCGCTTGTTTGCAACAAAACGCCAATCAGCTGATCCATCAACAGCAGCAAGGGCACTGAGATGATCAAAAAACATGATTTGCGCAGCGCCTTTGCGTCGTTACGCCGGGCTCCCAATTACGCAGTCACTGTGCTGCTGACACTGAGCTTGAGCCTTTGTCTGTTATTACTGGTGTCTTTACTTAATTATCAAGTGCTAGTGGCGCCTTTACCCTACCCAGCGGCTCAGCAATTGAGGGTCATCAGTGGTCAAATTGAGCGGCAAGGTCGGCTGGAGGTTGATGAGACTTTTGTAATGCCCGCCCTCACCAAGTTGTACCAGACGGTGCTGCCGCAAGATGGTATCGGCCTTCGTGCGCTGCAAGGTTATGGTACTGTGCTGTTACAGCAGCATGCAGAAAAACCTTTAGTGACCACTAGTTACGTCACTGCCGACTATGACGGACTCCTTGCAGTCCCGATGCATTTAGGACGATTTTTTCAGAACAACGAAGATCTGCAGCAACAGCAGCCTGTTGCTGTGCTGAGTTACCAGAGCTGGCAACAACTGTATCAAGGGCGTGCAGATATCCTGTCACAGTCGCTGATCATCCAGGGACAAATGTTTCAGATCATTGGTGTCACCGCCAAAGGTTTTATCGAGCCGAAGCTGATGAGTGCCGATCAAAGTGCAACTGAGCTGTGGCTACCGTTTGATTTTAATCCCGCCAGCACCGCACAACGGCAATCTTGGTCCGCCAGTCGCACCGGCTATTATCTGCTAGCGTCATTGCCAGCAAGCATGCAAGAGGCGGCCTTACAAACGCAATGGTCTGATTGGTTGGCAACGCAGTTTCGTCAAGAAAATGCGGGGATCGCGCAACTGCAGCCATATTCACATCGACTGAAGATGCAGTCGCTGCAATCGAAAGTGAACGCCGACAGCCCGGCACTGAGTGTATTGCTGCTGCTCGCGGTATTGGCTTTAGTTGGCATCACGGCCAGTAACCTCAGTCACCTGATGCTGGCGCGCAGTAGCAAACTCCAGCCACAACTGGCGATTGCTGCAGCAGTGGGCGCCAGCCGAAGCCAATTATTTGGCCGCATCCTGGCCGAGCAATTATGGTTACATCTGACGGCGCTGTTACTGGCGATCTTGCTGGCTGTAGCACTGTTACCCTGGCTGCGCTTTTACCTGACCCCTTATATAGCCCGGGCCGCGGAATTACAGCTCGCCTGGCCTGCATTGCTGCTGGTGATTGGCCTCACGCTACTACTGGCACTGACTTTAACTGCCGTGATCCTGCGTCACTGTGATTACCGCCAATTGGCCGCCAGTTTACAAAGTGCAGGCAAAGGCAGTGTCTTTGCGCTTTCCAGTCAACGCGCGGCTACTTTACTCGCCATTCAAGCGGGCATGGCCACCATCATACTCGTTGCTTGTATGCAGATAGGATTACAAGCAATCCGGCATCTGCAGCAACCTTTTGGTTTTGCCACGCAGCACACCTATCTGGTGGAATTACAAAGCGATGCGCAAAAAGCCCGCAGTGCGGCCGAACAACAACAGGATTTACTAAGCATCCAACAACATTGGCAACAACAAGCCGCAGTAGCCAAAGTCAGCCTTACCACTGCCTCGCCGTTACATCGCTTTGGTGATGATCAATGGCAAACGGTGGTTGCCTTAGATAACGCTTTTAGCGCGCCACAACGCACAGCCGGCGCGCTGATTGATGAACACTTTTTACCGCTGCTGCAGATCCCGCTACTCACTGGCCGGCAGTTTAGCGCAGCAGATATCCGCTCAGCAGCCCGACTGGTGCTGCTGAATCAAACTCTGGCACAACGGTTATTCCCACAGTTACCGCTGACCGCGATCCCTGGACAACGCTTATTCTGGCTCAATAGCCCACAGCCGCAACAACCCTACCAGGTGATTGGCGTGATCGCCGACTTGACGATTGCAGGTTCCATCGAACCAGGCCGCTTATTACTGCCGCAGCCTGATCCGCAACGCAGTATGTTGCTGCTCTCAATCCGACCTGAACACAACATCAGCAAAGCGCAATTAAACCAATGGCTTGATGAAATTCAGCCCAAATATGCGGTGTCTTCAATGCTGACTTTTACTCAAGCCAGGCAACAGCTTTTACATAATGACCTGATTTCTGCCGTGGCGACAATCAGCCTCACAGTGTTGGTGTTGCTATTAGCGTTATTGGGCATATACGGCATGCTGAGTTATCAATTCCAGTTACGCCGCCATGAATTAGGCATTCGACTGGCCATCGGCGCTGCGCCGTCGCAACTGTGGCTACAGCTCAGTCGGCCGCAATTAATGGCCGTCACTGCAGGCGCAGCCATCGGCTTGAGTCTGTTACTGTTGCAACAATGGCTGCTGCCAATCAGCCAATTATTACCCGAACTGACCGCCAACGCCGTCATCATGCCCACCGGCATGCTGTGCCTGCTGACATTACTGAGCTGTAGCTCAGTGTTATGGCCCATCTTGCGCCAGCCGCCGACAGTAGCGCTACGCGGTGCATCAGCAGCATATCAGCCCTAAACAGCGAGCTTTAGCCGCCTGTGATTGCCGCTACAAAGCCGCGATATGCTTCAATCCGTTTTACCAAGGATAAGTTGTTGATGCCGTTTGATTTGACCTTAGGCTAAGCCGCAGCTTCAGCCTTAACCCGCCTGCCTGAGCAGGGCTTAGGCCAAGGTGTACTGGCACTTGTATGGTTCATTTCAAAAAAGTTCAAAATTTTTTGGCAAATAATGCGTCATTTTTCTCACGACTATGTTTTAGCGACTAAGGTTGAATAGCGATTTAATGTCTGGAGCCCGATATGATACAGAAAATAAGTACCTTAGCAGTCTTAACCGCTTGCTGGATTGGTGCGGTCAGTGCTGAAGTAGCAGTCATAGTGCACCCTTCCAATCAACAGGCCATTAACGAAACCTATTTGAAAAACTTGTTTACCGGCAAACAAAAAAGCTTCCCCGATGGCAGTCCGGCCATTGTGCTGAATCTCCCCGAAGGGGACAGTCAGCAAAGTCTTTTTAACGAAAAAGCTTTAGGTAAAAGCAACGCGCAGCTTAAAGCATATTGGTCCAAAGTGATTTTTACCGGCAAAGGCACGCCCCCCAAGGAAGTTACTGCGGCGGAGATGCTCAATTTGGTCGCAACAAATCCCAGCACTATCGGTGTGATTGACGTCAGCCAAGCCGACAAGTCTGTTCGGATTCTTATTCAATATTAAGGAGTTAGGGCATGAACAGATTTTTTGTTTTATTGCTACTGGTTGCCTCATCTAATTTTTATACTGTCGCGAATGATCGTATTCAATTCAGCGGCTACGGCTCTGTTGTGGGTGGTAAAGTGCTAAGTGGGCAAGTGGATCCTTCTGGCGAAAAAGAATTTCAGGTCGACTTTTATGATTATGCCTTTTACACCACCGAGTTTGATTTTGAACAAGAGTCCATGGTTGCGGTCCAGATGCGGGCTGATGTGGTGGAAAATCTTAGTGCCACAGTCCAGTTGGTCGCCAAAGGTGCTGACGGCTGGAGCCCTGATGTCGACTGGGCTTATTTAAGCTATCAAGTGGGTCAGAATGGTACTTTGATGGCTGGCCGGCGTATGTTACCGATGTATTATTTTTCCGAATATATGGAAGTTGGTTACGCCTATCCCTGGATCCGCCCTCCTGCCAACCTGTACTGGTGGGAAATCACCCAGTTTAATGGTTTAACTTACACCCATAGCTTTAACTTTGACGACTGGACGCTAAACGCCAGCGTGTTTGGCGGTCGGGAAACCCAACGTGATATTAAATCCCATGATTTCTGGCGTAATCGGGGTGGCTATTATTTCCCACCAGAAGGGACTTATATCAGTGGTACCGCCGATGTCAGTTGGAGCAAAATTCTTGGCACTAACCTGGCACTCAGTAACGACTGGATCGATTTACGTGCGTCCTATTTTCGCACTCACTACAACACCACTTCAGATATCTTCTTTACTGACGAGTTGGATTTGAACAATGATGGTGTCGTCGATCAAGTCATTGAGCGTTTTTTTAAACCTGATGGCAGCCGTTATATTTCAGGGGACTGGGCACTGACAGACTTTGATCTCGATTTTTATGGCTTGGGCGGCAGTTTGGCATTTCAGTATGTAACTTTGTTAGTTGACTACAACTATGTGGTGTATGACGATGGTTATGGTTCTGAATTTCCAACATTTTATGTCAGTCTGGTTTACAACCATGATGTCTGGCAGCCTTATATTGGACTTTCGTCAGCCAAACTGAAACTGACCAAAGACTGGCAAGGATTCGGCATCGGTGAAGCGGAAGAGCATCAAATTGTAACTTTAGGTGTGCGGTACAATTTAGGCAGCAATGCCGCGATCAAACTGGAATACAACGATTTCAGTGATAAAGGGGATCGTTTACCCTGGTACGATTTCAGTTATCACAATGACGCCAGCCTGCTGAGTGTTGGCGTTGACTTTGTATTCTAAGACTAAGTTATCTGCAGTCATTTCGCGATGACACAGCGATACCATGACGCCGCAACCTCTGGCAAAGTCGTGGTATCGCTGAAACTTCTTTCATTAAATTTGCGTCAGGCTTCGCAGTTTTTCAGCATCCAGCACCGCCAGAAATGACTGACCTGGCGTGGCCTGACATAAGTCCAGCGCTTTGCTATTGAGCAGCAGATCCCCATGACATTGTTGCAGACTCAACCAGTCACTGAGCTGGCCTTTGTGTAAAGTGAGCTGGACGTTGCCAAGCTTAAGTTGTACTGCATTTGCCACCGCCAGTAAACGCAGCCGGTACAGGCCATTTTGCGAACTGCTTTCGCGGCGCAATACGGAGATCCGCACTTTGCTGTCGTCCTGCCAAGCCACCACTTGTAATGCTTTTTCCGGCGCACTTTGGATTTGCTGAAATTCTCCGGGTGCTTTACTCAGCATGTCAAACACCTGGATTGATAATTTGTGATTGGTATAACTGCGTTTGACCTCAACGTCTTTGGGCGCTTGAGCCACTTCCAGACTGCCACGATGATATTTTGGCGCGCTGATCACGGGCGCGTCATTGGTTTCACTAAAAGGCGCCAGATGAAAATCCAGTGGCGTCAAACTGGCATTAATCAGTTGCACCCTGGTTTTATCACTAAACTGGCCCCAGTCATCCGCCAGTTGAAGGTCCAGCTCATCACTACTACAGGCGGTTAACAGCCATACTGCGACGCATAGGCCTAACAGACCCACTGAAGTTGTTACTTGCATCCTCACTCTCCCTGCTCTCATCCAACCGAAACTCTGAACGCTAGCCTAAAGGATGACGGAACTCTGCGCTGGATGATGTGATAACAGGTGAATAAACATGACCGGATTGCCGGCAGCATCGACTAAAGGTCGGTTGATCAATACTCTGGCCAATGAAGGCGGGCAGGTGTAGCTCTGACGCTTATGGCAGCTATGATTAACCTTGGAAAAAAAACTCAACCGGGACTGTTAATAAATAAGGCGCCGTTAATTCACTGGGTAATGCCGGAAAGGGGGCACTCTGGCGCACCGTTTGTTCTGCCGCTTGATCCAGCAATTGATGGCCAGAACTCCTCACCAGCTGCACCTGTAGTAATTGCCCGTCGCTGCCAAGCTGTAACCGCAGATAAACCACACCTTGCAACTGCTGGCGTAAAGCAGCGGCCGGATAACGGCGTTGCAGTTCCAGTTTCGCCATCACTTCGGCCTGCCAGCTTGCTAAACCACTACTGAGTTGTTGCCGCAAAGATTGCTGACTGGCTGAAGCTGCGCTTGACTGACTGGTCGCTGGCTCTTTGCTGGTATCTGGGGTTGCGGTTGGTGCTGCTGTTGCAGCAGTCTGCGCCGCTGCTGCGGGTACAGCTTTGGCTATTGGCGCTGTGTTCTGGCGCGGTAACGGCGGTGGAGTCGCGGCTTTGGTGCTCTGTTGAACCGGCGCCGGCGACTTGGTGGGCTGGCGCTGACGTTCTTTCGCTGGTGCTGGCGCCGCCGGTGTGGCTTTGGCCGCAGGCGTACTGGCTTGCAGCGGTGCTGGCGCGCCATCAATCCACTGCACCGCCAACACTTGCGGCGGCCGCACCGCGAGAGCAGGTGCAGGCGGTTGTTGCCAATCCAACCACCACCAGAGCGCCAACAACAGATGCAACAACAACGACAACAGCAACATCCGACACCAGGGCTGCGCCAATCGCACAGACCAGCTGCGTTTAACTGGCACCGGCGCGGCGGACTGGGCCGCCAGGCTTGACGACAGTTGCGATGGCAATCGCCATAACCACACCAGCACCGCCAACTCCAAAGCGGCCAGAGCCCAGAGCCAAAGCTGGCTGCCTTGCTGCCAAAACAGCAAGCACCAGCCACACCCCATCCCCACAGTTGCCAGATATTTTGCCCGCAGTGGCACCAACCGATGTTGTTGCCACTGCTGTAATATCAGACCATAACGTGGATGCGCCAGCAATTTGGCCGCCCGCTCTGGCGACGAACGACCAAAACACCACAACGCCAGGATCAGAAAGATAGTGGTCGGTAAGCCCGGCAGCAAAGCCCCTAATACCGCCAAGCCGAGCATGGCAAAACCGGCCAGCAGATACAGCCGCTGTAACCAGCGCTGTTTGGCGACCCTGCTCACGGCAGCCATTGGATCTGGCCGCGCCAACGGTTCGGTTGCGCCTGGGATTGCAGCTGTAGTTGCACCTGGTTTTAAGCTTGCTGCCGGCATGAGTCAGGCCTCGGCCATCGACGACGGAGTTTGCACTGCCGCTGCTGGCGTAGCCTTAGGCAAAGCCTGATGCTGTAACAACCATGCCAGATGTTGCCGCACCCGCATAAAAGCCTGACTGGCGCTTTCAAACATCACCGCCTCTTCTGCAGCAGTGAGCGGCTGCTGATCAAACAGTTGCAGCAGCTCACGCCAGGCCGCGCCCCGTCCCGCGCCGGGACCGGCCAGATAATGACCACCAAATTCGGCACTGAGGGCCAATTGGCCCAGTTGCCGCCCAAGCATAGCAGCCCCCAGTTTTGAGCCTTCAATCACATAAAGCCAGCCCAGTAATTCCGGTAAACTGGCTTTGAGCGTCAGCGCTGGCGCGACATAAAGATTTGGTTCTGGCCAGCCTAAGTCAGCAAAGTCTTGTTGCAGTAAGCCAAATCGACTGCGCTCAGCCAAATCGGCGACCAACAATTGCAGGCTTGGGTGTTGGTACAACACGGCAGCATCTTGCAGTAAAAAATACTGCAAGGTTAAAAACTGGCGATAATGCGCCAAACCCGCAAACGGCGTTTGTTGCATGATCAGCGCATCTAAGCTGTCGTGGGCGGTGGTGGTATGTTGTTTAATCCGCACACTACGGCCAGCCTGGCTGGCAGCGGTGACAGCATCCTTAATCTTGTTCATAACAGCTCTCCTTAAAACTTCTGACTCAGCCCAAGCCGCACAGTGCGACCCGGTGCTGGCATTAAACTGAGGGTTTGTGCATCAAAATAATAACGGTCAAACAGGTTATCGACGCTGGCATTGATTTCCAGCCCGGCGGTTGGGCGATAGCTGGCAAACAGGTCCACGACAGTGACTGGCTTGGTCAGCACCATAGGAGCCAGGCCAAAATATTCCATCCACTTGGCCTCGGTATCGACTTTGGCACTGGCAGAGCCGGTGTATAAAGTGCGCTGCCCTAGTTCCAGTTGTTGCTGCCACAGACTGTAGCTCAAACTGAAACTGGCACTGACTTTCGGTTGCACATGGTTACTGACATACATGGCGGAAAAACCGGCTGGCGTGCAGTTGGGTACTGCTTGCATCCAGTCGCCTTTATCCCGCAGCAACTGAGCAGTCGCCGTATCACAAAGCTCAGTTTTACTGTAGTAGGTCAGGCCCAGTTGCGCTTGCCAGTGCTGCCAGCTGGCTTCGCCCTGCACTTCCACACCTCTTTGCAGATAATGATCAACATTGCCAATGGCCTGGCCAATATCAGTACTTGGCAACAGCTTGCGATCAAGCGGTTTTCTGGTCAGGTAATGGTGGGTTTTATGCTGAAATAACGCGATTTTGCCGCGCAGCCGCTCTGCCCCTAATCTTTGGTCGGCCAGAACATTCAAACCAATTTCATGGTTTTTACTATGCTCAGGTTCAACGTCAACCATCTTGATTGACACCGATGATCCAAGGGTACTTTCCATCAGACTTGGCATCCGCAAACCCTGGCTATGCCGGTAGTACAGACTCCAGGCACCAACCGGGTGCCAGTCCAGGGTCAACATCGGTGTCATGCCGTGATCACGCCGGGTTTGGCCCGGGATGGCGTTATATTGACCGGTCGGCATGTCGCCCTCACCGCCAATCCTGGACTGGTCATACTGTAAATTTGCGATGGGCGTCGCTGGAAAAACCCAACTCTCGACGATGCCAATGCCATTCAGGCGCGGATCGGTGGCGGCGGTAAACTGACCCGCCTCATCCGCCAGCCAATGGATCCAGCCCAGATCAAGCAAAGTGCCATCTGGTTGTAACCGGCTCAATTCCAGCAGCTGATAGGGGCGTGTTTGCGCTTCCAGCCGCTGATTGTGATCGACATTGCTAAACCGCTGATAACGGGCGCCAAACTGCGCACTAAAAGCTGCCGTTGGCGCCCAGTTAAGCGCTGTGAACAGACTTTGTTCCACCCGGTGCCCATCCCGCAACAACCAGTTATTTTGCCGATCTTCCAGGCTGTAGTGCACTGAATCTGCCGGCGCCAGCGCTTCCCGTTGCCAGCTCCAACCATAGTTCAATTGCACAGCGCCCACGGCAGTCTGCCATTGTTGCTGATTGCTCAAATCGAAGCCGCTGCGCTGGGATTGCGTCGGCGCCAGATAAAGCAAATCGACACAGCTTTCACATTCATGATCCCAGACATTGGGTTTACCCTGACGTGGATTGCGGAACACATCACCGTTATAGACCCGCGACTGTAAATCGGTATGCCACAGATTGCTGGTCAGTTGCAGCCAGGGCAGCGTTTCTGAGGCCAGTTGATAATTCAGACTGAAACTATTGAGGTCAATTTTGCTGTCTTTCCACTGGGGTAACACGGCCTGAGTACTGCGATAAATCTGCGAACTCATAATCTGGCCAAAATGACTGTCGGTGTATCTATGACTCAGCTCCAGCTTTTGCCGTGCATCTGGCTGCCAGCGCGCTTTCAGTAAAGTCGAACTGGTATGCTGCGACGTGTTCATCACTTCATCACCGGCATGAAAAAATTCAGCAATGCCTTCATCCGGCACCAACACCGTTTCTTCCACCCAATTGTCGTCCAGCCACTGACCTGAGGTTTGACTGACTTCACGCACATAATGGTCGCGGCCATGGCGACCCGAATAATAGTTGCCTAAATCACGCCGGCTCACGGCACCAAGCAAAGCCCAATCAGCAAATTTCCCGGCCAGGCTGAGGCTGCCATTGCCGCCAGAACTTTCCAGCACATTTCGGCCGCCTTGTCTTGGCGTGACATGAAACTGCGAAGGCCGGCTGACACTATTACTTTGTTTGGCCAGATTCAGTCTGGCGCCCAGCGTTTGTCCCGGTAATAAAATATCTTCCGGTTTTAAGCTGGTCAGCCTGACCAGACCGCCGATAGCACCAGCCCCCTGCGCCGATAAACCCGGCCCTTTTTCGATATCCACGCTGCTGATTAAATCCATATCGACATAACTGGCATCCGACATGCCGGCATAACCCCGATACGACGACACGCTTTGCAGCGAACCATCCACCAGCACCGGCACCCGGTTTTGTCCTTGCAAACCACGGATATTCACATCCAAAGCGTTACTGTTGCGGGCATCCCCGACCTGCACGCCGGTCACAGCTTTGAATACATCGGCCGGACTGGTGCCACGATGCCGCTGCAGCTGCGTACTGCTCAGATGGACTTTGGATTGGGCCGCCAAATAAGGCCGGTCTGCCGCCTCGACCAAGCTTTCATCGATAAAAGCACCCTGCACATTCAGCGTCGCCAGCGTGCTGGCCGACTGGCTGCGGCGGATTTTTTTCAGCAAAATCTGCCGATCCAGCACTTGCGCTTCCAGCCCACTGCCTTGCAACAGCTGCTGCAGCGCATCGCGCAGGGTGTAAGGTCCTTGCAAGGCTGGCGCCTGTAGGCCTTGTAACAAGCGGCTATCCACCAGCAAGCTAAACTGACTTTGTTGTGCCAGTTGGTTCAACGCCGCCCCCAGCGGCTGCGCGGACATGGACAATTCCAGCACCACAACACCAGTGGCAGCAGTTTGTTGCGCCATCGCCTGATGCGGCAGTAACAGCAGGCTGCAGGCCAGTAATGCTGGCCTGAGCATAAAAGCAAAAGGGTTTAGTTTCATTCAGTCATTTCCTGTGTTCAAAAAGGGGTTAGCAGGAAAACGTCTGAGAATGCGAATCACTCACAATAATTTGCAATTTATTTTAAGGCTGTGCAGCCCCCTGCTGGCGGATCACCCATTGCGTTGGCTGTGCTTCTAACTGCACCGGCAACACAGCTGGCAACAGGGTGGGCAATTGTGCTAACTGATCCAGCTGAAAAGTTGCGGTCAGCAGCAATGCTGCACTGGGTTGATCAGCCAGCCGCAAGGGTTTGGTAACATAACGATTCAGCGCTATCACCACTTCAGACAACGGCTGTTGGTCAAAACTCAGATAACCTTGCCGCCAGCTTGCGACGGCTGCAGCCGGCAACTGGCTGATCTGGCTGTCCGGCTTGCCCTGCAACCGCTGGCCGGCAATCAACTGCCTGACCTCACCCGGATAGCTAAATTCCACTTTGCCATGCCCCACTTCGACCTGGCTGTAACTACCAAACCAGCCCACCGCAAAGCCGGTACCCAGTACTTTGACCTGGCTGTCCGGTGTCAGCACAACAAAAGGCCTGTTGCTATCCGGCGCCACTTCAAACCAAGCCTGGCCTTGCTTGAGCAGCACCTGGCGTTCATCGGCACCATAGTGCACTTCCAAAGCTGTGGCCGCATCGAGTTTGATTTCACTGCCATCCGGCAATTGGTAACTGGCGAACTGGCCAACACCCGTTTGCCAGTGGCTTTGAAGTTCAGCCGGTTGCGATTGCCAACCCAGCCAACAGACCGCCAGCACAGCGACACAGGCGGCTAATCTGCAGCACCAGATTTGAGTACGCTGTGCGCCCCGCAGTTTCAGCGCTTGCGGCTGTATGACTTTGTCAGGACTTTGTCGAAGACTTGGTCGAAGGAGCTGTTGCGCAGCGGCAGCCTCATCCGTCCAGGATAAGGGTTCCGGCTGCAATAACTGCTGCTGCCAAACCGGACTGAGGTCAGATAATTGCTGCTGCAGATCACAACATTGCTGGTAGTACAGCGGATGTAGCGGATCAGCCGCCAGCCATTGCTGAAATTCAGCTGTGAGCTCAGCCGACGGCTGCTGTTGTAACCGCAACCACCAACGACTGGCGATATCTGCCGCACATTCCAGCTGCGTTGTGGTCACGGCTGATTGCGGGTTGTTGCTGTTCATTGCTCTGCTCCCTGCACCTGCTCTGCTGTCTGCACCGCTTGCCGGGCCGCCTGCATCGCCCGGATCAGATGTTTTTCCACCATACTGACCGATACCCCCAGGCTATCGGCAATTTGCGCATAACTTTGGCCCTGAAATTTAAACATGACAAAGGCTTGCCGGGTTGCCAAGGGTAAAGTTGCCAGTTGCTGATACACCCGCGCCAGCTGTTGTTGTGCTGCCAACTGCACTTCGGGATCAGCTTGGCGCCCGGCCTGCAAAGTATCCATTTCCGGCACGGCTTGGGTAGGTTGCTGCAGTTGGCTTTGGCGATGTTGATCAATCAACAAATTACGGGCGGTGGCAAAAAATAGCGCGCGTGGATTATGTTGTTCAGGCAACAACTCACTGCGTTGACGATGACGCTCCAACCGGCTAAAGGCTTCTTGCGTCAGCTCTTGCGCTTTATCGCGGTCTCCGAGCCGGTGACTGAGATAATGCAGCACTTCATGGTAAAACGGCAAATACATAAGGCAACTAAATAAGCTTTCGAAAGGCTTATGTTAGCTTATTTTAACGCATTTAAATAGTAATAATTCTCAATTACATTATATTTAGGCCAGTGCCGTCAGCTGTTGCCGACGCCACCGGCAGAAAATACCGCGCTCGCCGGCAATCTTGCGCTATAACTGTGACCATTGCCGCAGCAGGTTATGGTAATGTCCGGTCAAGCCCAGCACTTGTGAAGTGTCGCCCAACTGCTGCCGCAACGCCTGAATATGACCATCCAGTTCGGCCAGCATGGCGCGCTGCTGATCATCTTTCACCATACTCTGGGTCCAGAAAAAACTACACACCCGTTCGCCCCGGGTCACCGGTAACACCTGATGCAGGCTGCTGGACGGATAGACAATTAAATCTCCGGCCGGCAGTTTCACTTCATGCAGACCATAAGTATCCACCACCTGTAATTCACCGCCGTCATACGCTTCAGGCTCTGTCAAAAACAAAGTTGAAGAGACGTCGGTGCGTAAACTCAAAGTGCTGCCCGGTAAAATCCGGATCGCGCCATCAACATGCAAGCCATAATGCTCGCCGCCGCTATAACTGTTAAACAGCGGTGGCACAGTGCGATAAGGTAAGGCTACTGCCAAAAACTGCGGATGCTGATACAACTTTTGCAAAATATACTCGCCCAGTTGCAGTGCCAATCTGCTATCAACCGGCAACTGGCGGTTTTGTTTCACCTGCGCCCCTTGCGGCCCCACGGTAGCCCGGCCATCAGTCCAGTCGGCTTCTGCCAATAAGCGACGAAATTCAGCCACTTCAGCTTTGCTGAGTAAGCCTTCAATATGAAACATCATGCTCCTGCCCTCATTAAAATCTTACTGCGGCCTGCAAGGCACGCGACGCTGCTATTTAGTGGCTGGTTTGCCGGAATAACACAGGCCCCAGCATAGCTGAGGCCTGTGTTGATGGTGCTGATCTGGCGCAAAGATTGCTCCAGCGGTTGGATTAAAACGCCACGTTGACACCCAGTTTGGCTGAACGTTCTTCACCAGGGAAATAACGCAGACCGGCGTTATTCAGCGACGAAACATAAACTTTATCCGTCAGGTTATTAATATTCAGCTGGACAGTCACTGACGGATTCACCGCATAAGAAGCCATCATATCAAACACTGAGTAACTTGGAATTTCCAGCACTGAACGGGTGGCTTTGGCCGTTTCCAGCACCACACTGCTACTGACAGCAGTGGATACATAACGCATGCCACCCGCCAGGGTCAGGCTGTCAGTCAACTGATAGCTGTTCCACAAGGTCAGGGTTTGTTTTGGCGACCAGGCAATAGTGCCACCGTCATCTACGCGGCCGCCACCTTTACTGCCACGGCTAATTTTTGGATCCAATAAAGCCGCGCCTAAACTCAGTTCCCACTGCGGCAGAATTTTACCGACCACACCCAGTTCCAGACCCCGCACCTGTTTTTCACCCACAGCACTGACCGTGATACCATCCGGCTCAGTGACAAATTCATTGTCATTGACGCTTTCAAACACCGCGGCCGTCAGCGCAATTTTGTTATCCAGCAACTGCCACTTAGTGCCCAGTTCCAGATTGGTACCTTTTTGCGGATCGACATTTGGTGCATCAGCCCCAATAGCACCGCTGGTGGTCAGTGCGAAGTTATTGCTACCCGGTGGTAATTGTGAAGTGGCATAACTCAGATAGACACTGCCATTGCTAGCTGGCTTGTACAAAGCACCCACTTTGTAGCTCAGCAGATTGTCACTGGCACTGGCTGATTGTGGTAATAAAGTCCCCACCGGAATGGTTTGAACCTGACCTTTCGCCACTTCACCCTGCGCCACCACCCGACGGGTATCGGTATTAAAATGCTCAGCTCTTAAGCCGGTGCTGATTTGCCACTGCTCAGATAAATGCGCGGTGTTATGTAAATACAGTGCGGAAGTCATGGTTTCGCCATCAGTCAGCTGACCATTTTTCAGCACCGCCGGATAAGTCACCTTGCTATCTGGCTGATACAGGTTGGTCTGTGGCCGCGCCACGCCATTGGCTGTCGCCACTGAGTTATTCAGCTGGCTTTCGTAGATAAATTCAACACCTGTGGTCAGGTCGTGTTTGACGTCGCCCGTTTGCAGATGACCAGTCAGGTTGGTCTGGTTGGTGATGATGCGGTTTTCCCGATCAACGCCCTGGCGCAGTAATTCCAGCTTCCATTGGGTTGGATCTTTGATGACAACCAAATCCTTTTTGGCCTCAGACCCTGTGCTGAAGACACCACTAAAAGGCGCAGTTAACGTCATTTCCTGTGTCGACTCACCAAAACGAGCGGTATTGCGAATGGTCCAGTCAGCGGTCAGATCGTGTTCAATTTTGACGGTGAACATTTGCGCTGTCACATCATTCTCATCACTGGCATCGCCGTAGAATTTGCTGCGATCAACCGGCGCCGGTTTGACCGCACTCAGTGGGCCGCCATTGGCAAAGGAACTTGATTTAACAGGATCAAAAATCGCATTGTAATAACCCGGTAAACCCACGGTCGGCACACCGCCGTCCTGCACATTATTTTGTTTAACATGGAACAGATTCAGGTAGGTACGGGTCGCAGTGCCCAGACCTAAGCCTAAAGATGTCGCCAGACCTAACCTGTTATTTTCAACCTGGTCACGGCCTGGCACGCCTGAATCCTGCCACAGCAGATTAACCCGTAACGCTGCGTTTTCAATCGCCAGCGTTTGATTGGTATCCAGAGTGGTTCTTTTATGCTGCGCTGTGCCAACAGTGGCGCCCAAAGCGGTGGCATCTTCCTGGTTGGCTAATTTTGAACTCAGGTTGACATAGCCTGAAGCCGCGCCGCGGCCGTTATCGACACCAGCCGGACCTTTGGCGATTTCAACTTGTTCGGTATTAAAAGTATCGCGGCTGATCGAGCCCAAATCGCGGATACCATCGACAAAAATGCTGCCCTGGGTATCAAAACCACGCATAAAAATAGAATCACCGGTCGCAGTGTTGCCGTTTTCACCCATCAACATGGTAATGCCAGGGGTATTGCGTAACGTCTCTGCCAAACTGGTGGCGGCTTGCTGTTGGAACAGCTCTTTTTTCAACACCACAATCGTCTGAGGTGTATTCACCAACGGCTGGGTATGTTTAGGCGAACTGACTTTTTCCGCGACAAATTCAGGCTCCACTGCATCTGCGGTCACTTTAACCTGCTGCAGACGACCGGTTTTTTGCGGGTCGGCTGGCTCAGCCGCCAGTGCGACCGTTGGAATAGCCATTAATAATGCTGAAGCCAGTGCCGTGCGACTGGCTGTTAAATGTTTTTTTGCCTGAATATACGCCATTGTTAATTACCTTTATTTTTTTACCTGAGACAGCGGCTGGCACCAAGTCGCTGGATTTTGACAGAAATTCGCGCGAATACTATCGATAATGATTCGCAATTGCAAATAATTTTTTTGTGTCAAAGGCAAGGCTGGCAATGAGTGCAGCAGGAAACAGCAGGGAGCAAAGTAGCGGGAAAAAAATGCAGTCAGCGTGCGCCAATGTAATGATTTTTACTACTGGCCAGTTGCTGGTTAAAAGCGTTGACTAACGCCTGATTGGCCGGGTTAGCAGGTAACACCAGATGCAAACTACGATGTTCAGTCAGACTTTGACTAAATTGCACTTGTGATGCCACGGCTTTGAGCTCGGCATCATGCTGCAGTAAATAATTCAGCACTCTTTTATCAATTACAGCAGCATCTAACTGACCGGCTGCGACCTGCAAAATGTTCTGCCGATCGCTCAGGTTGCGCACAGGCCGGATTTGACCTGCGGCTATTAATCTATCCAGTTCAGCCATATTCAGATAACCATCCACCACGCCAATTCTCAATCGGGCTAACTGCTGCACTGAAGTCAGCAATAACGGTGCCTGCACCGGCTCAACTAAGCCCAGTTCAGAATAACCAATGGCTGAGGTCTGAATATAACGCGGGTCGAGCAGTGGATACTCCGGAAAAAAACCACGAAACCCCTGTTGCTGCTGATTGACCAGAGCCATCGCATCAGACCAGGACATCACATCAATCTGCACCTGATAACCCAGCTGGCGAAACACCCGTTGTAACAAAAGACTGGTTTCACCCTGTCCTGCCAAACGGGCACCGCTGTAAGGTGGCCACTCCAGTGTGCTGAAGCGCAAGGTTGGCATTTTTTTACTCTTTCGAATCTCAACCGCAGTCTGAGGACTAGTTGGCTGGGCGGGTTGCTCCACCCTGTCTGCCATTGCCGGAGGCGAAGCCGCTTGCACCGGCGCCAGTAGCAAGCATAAGACAAAACTGAGCAGCAGACCCAATCCCAGGCGGCCACCATCACCTTGCTTCCAAAGGTTGCTGCGTCTATCCATCCGATCTTTGCCCCGCTGTGCTGGGTTGGTGATTTAACTGCGTAATTTGGCCAGTTGCTGATCAATATCTGCCGTGATCTGATCAATAGCCCGGCTGATGGTCAGATTGGTCCCCGACAGTTGATCCAGCTCGCGGGTCGCATCGTCGATGGCAGTGATATTACGGTTAATTTCTTCACTGACCTGATTTTGCTCTTCTGCAGCCGCCGCCACCTGAAATGCATTATCGGCAATGGAAGAAATACCGGCCGTGGCACTGGATAACTGCTCATATGAACTTTCAGCTTCCAACAAGGTAGAACTGACTTTACTGGTGTTGGCAGTAATTTGACTGACAGTGGTCGCCACTTGTTGCTGGAGACCGTGGATCAGTTTTTTAATCTCGTCGGTAGAAGTATGAGTCCGGGCAGCCAGGGAGCGGACTTCATCAGCCACCACCGCAAAACCCCGGCCTTGTTCGCCAGCCCGCGCCGCTTCAATCGCGGCATTCAGTGCCAGCAAATTGGTCTGTTCGGCAATTGCCTGGATCACCTCAATAATACCGTTGATCTGCTGACTGCTGTGCGACACAGTTTCCACCGCCTGGCGGGTTTGTTCAAATTCCCCCGCCACAGTTTTAAAAGCCCCAACGGTTGTTTGGAACAACTGATTGGCCTGAGTC
>Ga0209599_10000787_pt1 | contig 18031 bp, 12 predicted proteins | sample Shrwel_input2_FT_FD_187534 | JGI IMG/M metagenome (GOLD analysis project Ga0209599, IMG submission 187534) | Subsurface microbial communities from deep shales in Ohio, USA - Utica-3 well 1 S input2 FT (SPAdes) (version 2) ... | reverse complement strand
GTGGGAGACCACACGGCAGGTGGTCATGATTTGTTTATTAAGGAGTTGGATGTAGATGCAGGGGGGATAGATACGGTTGAGGCAAGTATTTCGTATGTTCTGGGTGAAAATTTAGAGAATCTGACTCTAACAGGTAGTACAAACATCAATGGCACAGGCAACTTACTCAATAATGTGATCATAGGTAATACAGCCAATAATCTACTAAACGGTGGTTTAGGCAATGACACTTTAGACGGCGGTTTAGGAGTAGATACCTTAGATGGGGGTTTAGGTAACGATACGTATTATGTTGACAATCTAAGTGATGATGTTGTTAATGAAAGTGCAACAGGCGGGATAGACAGTATATTTAGCAGTGTCAACTATAGTCTAAATAATCGTTATGTCGAAAATTTGACGTTAATTGGCACAGATAATGTCACGGCAACAGGCAATACCCTCAATAACATCTTGATGGGCAATAGTGGCAATAATACCTTAAGTGGCGGTACAGGTAACGATACTTTAGACGGCGGTTTAGGTGCTGATATATTAAGTGGTGGTGAAGGTAACGACCTCTACTATGTGGATAACGTGGCTGATGATATTATCAATGAAACGGTAACGGGTGGTACCGATACGATTTTGAGCAGTGTCTATTATAGTTTGTATAACCGTTATGTTGAGAATTTAACGTTGACTGGTACAGGCAATGTCAATGCAGCAGGCAATAGTTTAAATAACATCTTAACAGGCAACGGTGGCAATAATACCTTAAGTGGCGGTACAGGCAATGACACTTATGTCTTTGGACTTGGTGGAAGTCAAGATTTGATTACCGATGTTTCGGGTGCGGCTGATGTGTTAAGCATTTTATCAGGAGTGTCCGAAGAGCAGTTATGGTTTAAACAAGTAGGTAATCATTTAGAAGTGAGTATTATTGGTACAACAGACAAAGTGACGTTGAACAATTGGTATGTTGGTGGCACAGCCAATCAACTTGAACAAATCCGCACCGCAACGGGTGATGTATTAGCCTCAAGTCAAGTCCAAAACTTAGTCACAGCGATGTCGAGTTTTAGTCCACCGTCTGTAGGCACAACCACTCTAGATAGTAGCACTTATGCCAGTGTATTAAGTGTGATTGCAGCTAACTGGAGTTAAGTGAACTAGCTCAAAAGGACTTAGCGGAAAAGCTAAGTCCTTTTACTGATATGGAAAGCATCCTTAAAAATAATCGCGTGAATCCTCAAAAGTGGTTTTTTACGCACAAGTGATAGTTGTGCTAAAGTTAGCTTGCCAACCTTCATCTTAAAACTAACGACTAACCCGATAAATAGCCACTTCGCCCATTAAATTGGGAAATCGTTTCATCAAAATACTGCCTTGTTGGTCATCATCAACCGCCAAACGATTCAAAATTTTAATATCCAGTTGTTGGCATAACACTTCAAAATCTTTAAAGGTACACAAATGAATGTTAGGTGTATCGTACCACGAGTAGGGTAGTGCTTCAGAAACGGGCATTTTACCTTTTAAAAACAAATAACTGCGGGTTTTCCAATGAGCAAAATTAGGAAAGGTAATAATGGCTTGTTTGCCCACGCGCAACATATCATTTAACAACTGGTCAGGTTTTTCTACTGCTTGTAGAGCTTGAGTCATAATCACGCTATCAAAGCTATTATCACCAAAATTAGCTAAACCTTGATTAAGGTTTTGTTGAATGACATTGACACCACGCGCCACACACTCATTAATCTTTTCTTCGTCAATTTCTAGGCCATAACCTGTAATAGCAAAATTATCACGCAAATGCGCTAATAATTCACCATCGCCGCACCCTAAATCTAACACGCTAGTATTTGGTTTTATCCAGCGTTCGGCAAGTCGTAAATCAAGACGCATGGCTATCTCCCACACTGTTCATAAAGTTTTTTAACAACGTCACATAACGTGGAATGGGAAATAAAAACGAATCGTGACCTTGTGGTGCATCAATATCGGCATAAGCGACATTTTTACCTTGAGCAATCAAAGCATTGACAATTTCTTGCGAGCGTTCGGGTGAAAATCGCCAATCAGTGGTAAACGAAATCACCAAAAATCGGCAGTTAGCACGTTCTAAAGCCACTTGCAGATTGTCGTTATATTCGCGCGCTGGGTCAAAATAATCTAAGGCTTTGGTCATCAATAAATAGGTATTGGCATCAAAGTTTTTAGAAAACACTTCCCCTTGATGGCGGAGATAGGATTCAACTTGAAATTCAACATCATAACCATACAAAAATTTACCCGATTTTAAATCACGGCCAAATTTTTGTTTCATGGCATCGTCAGATAAATAAGTAATATGGCCAACCATGCGCGCCAAAATTAAACCGCGTTTGGGGTAGGTATCCATTTCATAATAATGCCCGCCATAAAAGTCGGGGTCAGATAAAATCGATTGGCGTGCCACTTCATTAAAAGCAATATTTTGTGCTGACAGTTTGGGTGCGCTGGCAATAATCACTGCGCTGCGTAAGCGTTGCGGAAAGTCCACCGCCCACTGCAAGACTTGCATTCCGCCCAACGAACCGCCAATCACTGCCGCCCAACAATCAATACCTAAAAAATCGGCAAAACGTGCTTGAGACTGTACCCAATCTTTAACAGTCATTAAGGGAAAGTCAGGGCCATACAAACGACCCGTTGCAGGGTTAAACGAAGAGGGGCCTGTTGAGCCGTGACAACCGCCTAAATTGTTGAGTGCCACCACAAAAAACTTATTAGTATCAATGGCTTTATTAGGGCCTATGCAGTTATCCCACCAACCTGCTTTTGTATCATTTGCGCTGTGATAACCTGCGGCATGATGATGCCCCGATAAGGCATGACAAATTAATACCGCGTTTGATTTGTCTGCATTGAGTGTGCCGTAGGTTTCGTACATAAGGGTATAGGCATCCAAAGTACGCTCACAGGCAAGCAGCAAAGGCTGCGTAAATTCTACGCTTTGGGGGCTAACTAAACCAACTGAGTCAGGCGGAAAGATACTAGGCATTGCTTGTCAATATCGGCGGTCTTGGGGGTATTTAGTCTAAAGAGTGTAGGGGGGGAGTGCAAGGGGGGAAATATAGCTAAAACTATCAGTTTTTTAGTGAAAAAGTTAGTCATAACTTATTAAAATTAGTTTTTTATCCTACACATAAGTAACATTAAAAATGAGGAATAATTAACATATCCTAACCGTTTATCTGATTTTTTGATCTGAGAAAAAAACTAACACCATGTATGCTACAATAAAAAAGTCTAATTAAAATACAATCAAGAGAGTATAAAATGGCTAATATCTTAGGTACTAAGAATAACGATATTTTAAATGGTACTGCGAGTGATGACACTATTTGGGGATTAGAAGGTGCAGATAGTATTATTGCAAGTGATGGTAACGATACCATTGATGGAGAAAGAGTTTTTCAATCAGATGTTGCTGTTACAATACCGTTTAGCTCTGCGATAGGTGGGCTATTTGGAGTCACAATCAATAGCTCTCAAGTGATGACTTTTTTTACAGACTCTCTTGTCGGGGGTGTAGGTAATGATACCTATATTATTAATCATGGAGGCGTTATTGACATTGTCACTGAACAAAGTAATCAGGGTATTGATACAGTTCAGTCTTTTGTAAATTATACCTTAACTGATAATGTAGAAAATCTTACATTATTAGATGATCAAATCGTAAGTGTAACCTATTCCAATCTACAAGTAACAATGTTGGGAGCTATGGCTCCAACTTCGCTTAATACGCTTTATGTATCAACAGCTATTCAAGGTACAGGGAATACCTTAGATAATGTCATTACTGGCAATACTAAAAATAATTTATTAAAGGGCTTAGATGGTAATGATATCTTAAAGGGGGCAGCAGGTAATGATACCTTAGAAGGCGGAGAAGGCACAGATACTGCGGTTTATACAGGTAATTGGTCAAAATATACAGTCAATGGTACTGTAGCCAATGCAACGGTGACAGGTTTAGAAGGTACAGATAGTTTATTGGGTATTGAGAGTTTGTCTTTTAATGGCTATGTGGTGAGCTTAGCAGATGCTATTAATGACGCGCCTGTCGCTGTAGATGATAGTAATATAAATGATGAGGTTGTTGAGGCAGATGTTATTGCAAGTGGTGATAGTACCGCAACAGGCAATATATTACAAAACGATACAGATGCTGACAGTGTATTATTCGCCGATGAAACCAAAAAAGTTTCAAAAGTCATGGGCTTATCTGCCAATGTTGGTGTTGTGTTAGAAGGGGTTTATGGCAGCATTCAAATTTTAGAGCAGGGTAATTATATATACACACTGAATAATAATGATAGTGACACTGAGGCTTTAAATACAGGCCAAGTTGCTATTGATAGCTTTACCTATAGTGTTATAGATGCACATGGTGCAGAAAGTACAGCAGTATTAAATATTTCCATTGAAGGATCAAATGATATTAGTACATCACCAACGGAGGGCGATGATGTTATTTATGGCGACCAAGATACTGCTGATTATAACGATTATATTGATGCTTTAGGCGGCAATGATATTGTTTATGGTTTAACTCAAGACGATACCTTAGTGGGTGGTAGTGGTAACGACCAACTTTATGGTAATACGGGGTATGATATTTTAGATGGTGGTACAGGTATTGATAGTTTGGTGGGTGGTGAGGGACATGACAGTTATTTAGTTGATGATAGTGCAGATGTGATTACGGAAGTTTTAGGCGAAGGCCATGATGCGGTGACTTCAACAGTCACATATACTTTGTCAGCCAACACAGAGGATTTAACCTTAGACGGTATAGCTAATATTAATGGTACAGGTAACGACTTAAACAACCTCATTATTGGTAATAATGGCAACAACATCTTAGATGGAGGTGTTGGTGCAGATGCTTTGTTGGGTGTTGACGGGAACGATATTTATATCATTGACAACGTACTAGATGGGGCAACTGAAAATGCCAATCAAGGTATCGATACTGTGTTAGCCAGTGTAAATTATACTTTGGGCAACAATATCGAAAATCTAACGTTACAAGGTTCTACTAATTTAACAGGTACAGGTAATAGTTTACACAACATCATCACAGGTAATATGGGTAATAACACCTTAAGTGCTGGGGTAGGCAACGATACCTTAGATGGTGGTTTAGGTGTAGATGTCTTAAGTGGTGGCGCAGGTAACGACCTCTATTATATTGATAATGTGGGTGACGATGTTATCAATGAAAGTGCGACAGGTGGTACCGATACGATTTTGAGTAACGTGACTTATAGTTTGTATAACCGTTACGTGGAAAACCTGAGTTTAACAGGGACAGATAACACCAAAGTTACTGGCAACAACTTAAACAATGTTTTAATAGGCAATAGTGGCAATAACACCTTAAGTGGCGGTACAGGCAGCGACACCTTAGACGGCGGCTTAGGGGCTGATATATTAAGTGGTGGTGAAGGTAACGACCTTTATTATGTAGACAATGTGAGTGATGATGTCATCAATGAAAGTGTGGCAGGTGGTACCGATACGATATTGAGTAACGTGACTTATAGTTTGTACAACCGTTATGTTGAAAATTTGACGTTAACTGGTACAGGCAATGTGAATGCTGCAGGCAACAACTTAAACAACGTTTTAACGGGCAACAGTGGTAATAATACCTTAAGTGGCGGGACAGGCAACGACACCTATGTATTTGGCGTAGGGGGAGGTCAAGACCTGATAACGGATGTTTCGGGTACGGCTGATGTGTTAAGCATTTTGTCAGGCGTGACGGAAGAGCAATTGTGGTTTAAAAAAGTAGGGAATAACTTAGAGGTGAGTATTGTTGGCACCACGGATAAGGTAACGGTTAATAACTGGTATGTAGGTGGCACAGCCCAAGTTGAACAAATCCGCACGGCAACAGGAGATGTATTGGCCTCAAGCCAAGTGCAAAACTTAGTTGCCGCCATGTCGAGTTTTAGCCCACCGCCTGTAGGCACAACGACTTTAGACAGTGGTACGTATGCCAGTGTTTTAGGAGTGATTGCAGCTAATTGGACTTAAATTAATTCACTAAACAGGGCTTAGCGAAAGCTAAGCCCTGTTTCATTATGATTTAACGAAATACTTTAGTATTTGGTTTACGTCGCACTTCTTCAAAAACCTTTGGTTCCCACGGTCTCATCGCTAGCACTAGACTTGTGCCAAAGCGTTGTTCTAATGCCATTTGCTCATCCTCGCGATGAAGCATATTAAACTCCATCGCTAGTTTTTCCATGCGTTTGATGATTTCGTCATTAGCGTGATGTGATAGCATTCCTGTCATAAAAATTCGCATTTCACCTGCTGCATCAAAATGACAACGAAAGAAGTCATTTTGTACATGCTTCTCAAAAAAAGCCTGAATTGGTCCTTGTTTACGCCAATGAAAATGTCGAGAAATGAGCAGCTTGACCCGATTATTGGGCAGCATTTGTAATAAGCCCATGCGGTCAAGCCGTGCTACGAGTCGAATACCTTCAATTTCGGAGATACGATAGGTTTCAATCACTTCATTAAATGTCCAACGATTAAATAGCGAATGCGCCATAATCAATAACTTAATATCGCTGACTAATTCTTGTTCTTGTTCCTCGCTCATTTGGCTTACTTGCTGTTGTTTGTATTCCATTTGATGCACTAATTCGGCAATGTCCATGCCTAACCATTGACACAAAATGTCCAACCGCTCTAGGGAAAAACTTTTTTCCGAAAACAATCGTTTAACGCTCGCTTCTGACAGTCCCAACGCCAATGCCGCGTCAGCATAGGTTTTACCTTGGCGACGAATTTCTTGCTTTAAGGTTTCTAATAATAATGTGGTTTGGCTCATGGTATCACTATTCAATACGAATATGGGTCAATTATGACACTTTGTACATATTTGTTGCCTATGGCAATACCTAAGTGTGAAATATCTCCAACAAAATAAAAAATAAGCAGGAGTACACCATGAATATAGTGTTAATTGTTCTGATATTGGCGTTATTGATGATGGTGCTGGAGCGATGGTTTTCAGGTCGTCAATTCCAAACGGTAACGGGTTGGTGGCCGCGAGCATTATTTTTTAATGGTGTTCAGGCAGCCAGCGTGTTTGTTAGCGCACAAACGTGGGATATCTGGTTGCCGCAACTGCCGTTGTTGTCTGGCCAAAGCTGGCCATTATCGGTGCAAATTGTCGCTGGTTATCTGTTAATTACCTTTGTTTATTATTGGTGGCATCGTGCGCGTCACGAAATTCCCTTGCTGTGGCGTGGTTTGCATCAGTTACATCATAGTCCTGTCCGTATCGAAATTCTCACCACGTTTTACAAGCATCCAGTGGAAATTCTTATCAACGGTTTTCTGTCGGCTTTTATCCTTTATGTGTTGTTGGGGCTGTCCCCGCAAGCAGTGACAATTACGGTGTTAATTACGGGCATTGCCGAATTGTTTTATCACTGGAATGTTCGTACACCGTATTGGTTGGGATTCTTGTTTCAACGTCCAGAAAGCCATTGTCTGCATCATCGTCAAGGCTATCACCGTAATAATTTCAGTGATTTACCGTTGTGGGATATGTTGTTTGCCACCTTTGAAAACCCGCGCATTGCACCAGAACGTTGTGGTTTCACCGATGAGTTGGAGCGGCAGATAGTACCCATGCTTTTGGGTAAAGATGTATTGGCCGAAGACTTTATGCAACAGGTTAGCCAACCTATAAACTCAAAGGGAAAGCTGCTATGAATCAATTATCAACAACAGTTGCAGCGGTGATGTTGACGGGCTTAGGTTGTGTGCAAATGGTTGGTGATTTGACGCATTCCAAGATGCTTAAAGCCTTTGGAGCGGCCAGTCACGCGTCACCTGCACCCAAAGTATTTACTGCTCACGAGGGGTTTGAAACCTTTTCTTCTCGATTTTATTTGCAATGGCGAAGCCATGATGGTGTTGCTCATTCTTTGGAACTGACACCTGAAATTTATCGCCAATTGCATGGCCCGTATAACCGCCGTAATGCCTACGGCGCGGCCTTGTCTTATGGACCCGTGTTATCGGCCAACCCGCTCACTCAACCGATGTTTGCCAGTGTCAGTCGTTATGCCTTGTGCGGGCGTGCGCCTTTGTTGCGTGAGTTAGGGATGAATCCTGCCTCTATTCACGGTGCGGTCACCGTAAATCTTGTGCCGCGAGACTCCGCAAGTGCAGATGGCCATTGGCAGTTATCTTTTGTCGCGCCGTGCCAGTTGGAGAAAAAATAATGAGCAATATCATCGCTAAAACAGGCTGGACGGGTGGCCAATACAGTCTGTTTCGTATCATTTTTGGCTTATATTTGATGGTGCATTTTGTCCATTTATTGCCTTGGGCGGCGGAAGTATTTTCTAGTGCTGGCATGTTGGCACAAGGCGAGCTGAGTCCATTATTTTCTTTAGTGCCGAACATTTTACGTCTAAACGATAGCCCGTTTGCCGTAACAGCTTTGGTGTTATCAGCCGTTATTGCTGCGTTGGCTTTTACTATAGGCTGGCGCGACCGATTGGCTGCCTTTTGGTTGTGGTATGTGCTGATGTGTCTTTATACGCGTAATCCATTGATTGCGAATCCTGCCCTGCCGTATGTGGGTTGGATGTTGTTGGCGCATTTGTGTATTCCTTCTAGCCCGTATGGCTCATTTGCAGCACGTGGTAGAACGCATCTTAGTGGTGATTGGGTTATGCCAGCAGCTATTTTTAGTGCCGCTTCGGTGGTGTTGGCTTTGTCTTATAGTTATAGCGGCTACACCAAATTACTCAGTCCGTCATGGGTTAGCGGCGATACGGTGGCTTATGTGTTGCAAAATCCCTTGGCGCGTGATTGGTGGCTGCGTGACTTATTTTTGAGTTTGCCTAGCGAGATTTTAACGGGCATTACTTGGTTTATTTTAGTCATCGAATTGTTGTATGTACTATTGGCATTGATAGCTAAACTGCGACCTCTGTTATGGAGCAGTATGTTACTGGTGCAATTTGGTTTTCTTTTGCTGTTAGATTTTCCTGATTTGACTTTTGGCATGTTGGTATTTCATTTGCTGACCTTTGATCCAACATGGCTGTCTCGCAAAACGAATACAGGCAGTTGGATCTATTACGATGGCGATTGTGGTTTATGCCATCGTGTGATTCGTTTTGTGCTGGCGGAAGATAGTCAGCAGGCTTTTCGTTTTGCCCCGTTAGCGAGCGATTTTTTTACCTCTCAAGTGAGTCAGGATGTTCGCTCTCGTTTACCCGATAGCTTAGTCGTGCAAGTGAATAGTGGTGATGTTTATATTCGCAGTGAAGCTGTGATTCAGATTTTGACGCAGTTGGGGGGTATATGGCGAGGCGTTGCCTTGCTGTTGCAAGTCATTCCTAAACGTGTTCGTGATTGGGGTTATGACTGGGTCGGCGCGCATCGTCACGCTTTTTTCGCTCGCCCGCAGCAGCTTTGTCCCTTAGTACCTACCGAGTTGAAATCTCGTTTTGCGAGGGATGCAGCATGAATAAGCTCAGTTTGTGGTTATTACTGTCTGTAAGCTCTCCTATTTTTGCCGATACTATTTGGGTAGAGCGCGAGAGTTATCATACGGCTTTGTTATTACCAGCCGCTGTTGTGGTTGCTTATGCGCCTGCTTTGCAGACTGTTATCGGTAATCAACCCTATATACGCTTTGGTTGGGGGAATCAGGATTATTATGGTGCTAGCCAAAAAAGTATTGCTAAAGCAATCAAAGCGTTATTTATTCCTAGTGCTTCGGTAGTAGAAATAGCAGGCTTTGCTCATCCGATGCAAGCAAGTACTCACGTTGTTGCTATCACGGTCAAGCCAGAGCAAATCAAGCTATTAGTGACATTTATTAGTGCAAGTTTTAAATTTGATTATCAACAACAGCCGATACTGGTACGAACCGAGCCAACGGGTTTTCATTATTATGCGGCATATGGGCGTTACCATATATTCCGTAATTGCAATAACTGGACAGCACAGGGCTTAAAATACAGTGGGCAAAATGTGTCTTTTCGTTGGTCGTTTTTAGCGGGGCAGGTGATGCGGCAATTACTCTAAACCATGCACCACGCAAAAGCATTTTTAAGCTTATTGATAAAATACTGGTGCAATTAAGGTATGCAATCAAGAGTCTTTTTTGTGCGTCCGCTTGTTTATAAGTTGAATGTTTAAAAATAAATAGGAGATTTATTTTTTTATCTTGTTGATAATAATGGCTTTATTTTTTGCTTAAATCGTTGTTGTTGAAATTGGCACAGCTATTGCTTTGTAACTTGTATACAAGTGTGGATACAAAGAGTGTCATCTCATGTTACAGACAACAGCGTGGACTTTAGGAGAGTGGCAGCAAGCCTACCGTCAAGGAGCAATGCCTGAGCTATTGTTATCGACTTTATTAAGCCAATTAACAACGGATGATAACGCATGGATTGCCTTATTAAGCAAAGAGGCTTTAACGACACATTTACAGCATTTAGCCACACGTTTGGCACAAGTCAATGGTGATTTAAGCCAATTACCGTTATATGGTATTCCATTTGCGGTCAAAGATAATATCGATGTTTTAGGTTTAGCTACCACTTGTGCCTGTCCCGAATTTAGTTATCAGCCAACACAATCGGCCACTGTGGTGGAAAAACTTGTTGCCGCAGGTGCGATTGTTATTGGCAAAACCAACCTCGATCAATTTGCCACAGGTTTAGTTGGTACGCGCTCACCCTATGGTGCAGTGGCTAATAGTTTTGATGCCGACTTTATTAGCGGTGGTTCTAGCTCAGGTTCGGCAGTGGTAGTAGCGCGTGGTTTAGTGCCATTTTCTTTAGGTACAGACACCGCAGGTTCTGGTCGTGTTCCCGCAGGTTTAAATAACATTGTCGGTTTAAAGCCAACCTGTGGTTGGTTAAGTACGACTGGCGTTTTTCCTGCTTGCCGTAGTTTGGATTGTGTTTCGGTGTTTGCTTTAACCGTAGATGATGCCGAATATATTGCCCGTATTGCCAGTGGTTTTGATGCTCAAGACTCTTATTCGCGGACTATTCCTGTTGCTCAAGGTGCATTGCCCAAACAGCCTGTTTTTGCCATTCCCGAACAATTACATTGGTTTGGCGATGAGTTAGCTGCACAAGCCTTTGAAGCCAGTTTAGAAAAGTTAGTAGCAACAGGCGTAAGCATTAAAAAAATTGATTTTACCCCGTTTTATCAAGTTGCTGCTTTGTTATATGAAGGGGCATGGGTTGCCGAACGCTTTATTGCCCTTGAAGAATTATTATTAAGCCATCCTGATGTTGTCCATCCTGTAGTGCGTAGCATTATTGAACGTGCCAAAAGCCTGAGTGCTGCCGATGCGTTTAAAGGTCAATATCAATTAGCCGCGTTTAAACGGGTGGTTGACGAAGTTTATCAGGATGTTGATGCCTTATTAGTCCCTACAGCACCCAGTATTTATCGTACCGAAGATGTGTTAGCTGACCCCATCACCCTCAATACTCAACTTGGTACTTACACCAATTTTGTCAATTTATTAGATGGCTGTGCTTTGGCTTTGCCTGCGGGTTTACGCGCTGATGGGTTGCCGTTTGGTATTACCGTGATTGCACCTGCATGGTGTGATGGACAATTGGCGGAATTTGGTCGGCGTTGGCAAACCTTAAACACGCTAACTTTGGGAGCAACTGATAAAGCCTTTGCGCCTAATCCTCCGAGTCCTGCCATTCCTTTAGCTATCGAAACCTTGCCTGTTGCCGTTGTTGGCGCACATTTAACAGGTATGCCACTCAATTATCAACTGCAAGAACGTGGTGCAGTGTTGTTAGAAACGACTACTACTGCGTCTTGTTATCGTTTGTTTGCTTTGGCCAATACCACGCCACCTAAACCTGCGCTATTGCGTGTCACGGCTGATGAGGGTGTGGCGATTATTGTTGAGCTGTGGGCAATGCCTATTGCGCATTTTGGTTCTTTTGTCAGTTTGATTCCTGCGCCGTTAGGCATTGGTACTTTGATGTTAGCTGATGGTCGGGAAGTGAAAGGTTTTATTTGTGAGCCGTGGGCGATTGCACAAGCACAAGATATTACTGAATTTGGCGGTTGGCGTGCATTTATCGCCTCACGGAACAAAAATTAGGAGTCGGCAGATGTTTAGCACCGTATTAATTGCCAATCGTGGCGAAATTGCCGTCAGGATTGCGAAAACGCTAAAAAAAATGGGCATTCGTAGTGTTGCCGTTTATAGCGAAGCCGATAAACACAGTTTACACGTCACGGCTGCCGATGAAGCGGTATGTATTGGTGGTAGTAACCCCAGCGAAAGTTATTTATGTGGCGATAAAATTATTGCCACTGCCAAACACGTTGGCGCACAAGCGATTATTCCAGGTTATGGCTTTTTGTCGGAAAACGCCGATTTTGCCGAAGCCTGTGCCGCCGCAGGCTTGGTTTTTGTTGGCCCTACGCCGACACAAATGCGTCAGTTTGGTTTAAAACACGCCTCGCGTGAAATTGCCGAGCAAGCAGGTGTCCCACTGACCAAAGGCACGCCGTTATTAGCTTCTTTAGAAGAAGCAGTGACTTCTGCTGCTGCCTTGGGTTATCCCGTTATGCTCAAAAGTACCGCAGGTGGTGGTGGTATTGGTTTGTCACGGTGTAATAACGAAGCAGAATTAGCCGCTGCTTTTGACTCGGTGCAACGTTTAGGTAAAAACTTTTTTAATGATGGTGGTGTGTTTTTAGAGCGTTTTATTGACCAAGCACGTCATGTGGAAGTTCAGATTTTTGGTAATGGCTTGGGCGATGTGGTGGCTTTAGGAGAGCGTGATTGCTCAGTGCAACGCCGTAATCAAAAAGTGATTGAAGAAACGCCTGCACCGAATTTGCCCACAGCTACTCGTAGCGCGTTATTAGCGGCGGCGGTGAGTTTGGGTAAGGCGGTTGGCTATCAATCGGCAGGGACAGTGGAGTTTATTTATGATGCTCAACGGGATGAGTTTTACTTTTTAGAAGTCAACACCCGTTTGCAAGTCGAACATCCGATTACCGAATCAGTGACAGGTATTGATTTAGTTGAATGGATGATTTTAACCGCCGAAGGTCGTGCGCCCGCATTTGATAACTTAGCAACGCCACAAGGCGCATCTATCGAAGTGCGGATCTATGCCGAAGACCCTGTCAAAAACTTTCAGCCTTCACCAGGCATTTTAACCGAAGTTGCCTTTCCAGATGATGTACGGGTTGATGGTTGGGTCGAAACAGGCACTGAAGTATCGCCATATTACGACCCGATGTTAGCCAAGTTAATTGTCACAGGTGCAGACCGCGCTGAAGCCTTAGCCAAATTAAAATCGGCACTAGCTAACACGCGTTTATATGGTATTGCGACTAACTTAGATTATTTACGGCAAATTATTGCCAGTTCTGCCTTTGATGAGGCGCAATTATCGACTCAGTTTTTGGCCAGTTTTGCCTATCAAGCGCGGCAAATCGAAGTTTTAGAAGCAGGCACTTATACCAGTGTGCAAGATACAGGACGTTTTGGTTATTGGGATATTGGTGTACCACCGTCAGGCGCAATGGATGACTATGCCTTTAAATTAGCTAATCGCATTGTCGGTAATCATCCCTCTGCCGCAGGGATAGAATGTACGATTCAAGGGCCAAGTTTACGCTTTCATGGTGATGCACTGATTGCCTTAACAGGCGCACCAACAGCCGCGACCTTGGATGGCGAAGCTGTTGAGTTTTGGACACCGATTCACGTTAAAGCAGGGCAGGTACTCAAATTAGGTCGTGCTACATCGGGTTGTCGTACTTATATTGCTTTGCGTAATGGTTTAGATGTACCCGATTATTTGGGCAGTAAATCGACTTTTGCCTTAGGGCAGTTTGGTGGTCATGCAGGCCGCATCTTACGCACGGGTGATATGTTGGCCTTGAGTTCGGCACAGATTGCCGCGTGTAATACCCCAGCCCCCATTTCCCAACCGACTTTGCCACCTGCTAGTTTGATTCCTGTCTATGGTAATGAATGGCATATTGGCGTGTTGTATGGCCCACATGGCGCGCCTGACTTTTTTGATGAAGCCTTTGTTGATACTTTTTTTGCCGAGCCGTGGCAAGTTCACTATAACTCTAATCGTTTAGGGGTGCGTTTAGTGGGGGCTAAACCCTCATGGGCGCGGATGGATGGCGGTGAAGCAGGCTTACATCCTTCTAATATCCATGACTGTGAATATGCGATTGGCAGTATTAATTTTACAGGCGATACGCCCGTTATTTTAACCTGTGATGGCCCTAGTTTAGGTGGTTTTGTCTGTTTGGCAACCATCGCCAAAGCCGAATTATGGAAAGTCGGCCAAGTTAAACCCGGTGATAAAATCTATTTTAAACGCCTCAGTTTTGACCAAGCCTTAGCTTTAGAACAAGCCCAAGACGCTGCCATTGCCACCTTAAGTGCGGTTGAGTTAGAGCATAACGAACAAGGTCATAGCACATGGCATACCATCACTGAGTTTGTGACAGGATTATTTAAACGTAAAACGCTTAATCCTGTTGCGCCTGCGACTCTTTCGCCTTGTATTGTTGCCCATTTAGAAGCGACCGAACAACGCCCCGAAGTCAGTTATCGTCAAGCAGGCGATAAATATATCTTGTTGGAATATGGCCAAAACGTCCTTGATTTACGTTTACGCTTTCGTATTCATGCCTTAATGGAAGCCCTGAAAAACAGCCCGATTTCAGGCATTCATGAACTGTCACCGGGTGTGCGTTCGCTGCAAATTCGTTATGACAGCCGTGTGTTACATCAACAACAATTGATTCAACAGCTATTGGCTTTAGAAGAAACCTTAGCTCCCGTTGATAGCATGAGCGTGCCAACCCGTGTTGTGTATTTACCCTTGGCTTTTGAAGATTCTGCCACCTTAGATGCGGTGACTCGTTACCGTGAAACGGTTAAAGCACAAGCACCGTGGTTACCCAATAACGTCGATTTTATTCAACGTATCAATGGCTTAGAAAGTCGTGAACAAGTTAAAGATATTGTCTTTGAAGCCAGTTACATGGTTCTAGGTTTGGGCGATGTGTATTTAGGCGCGCCATGTGCCGTGCCTGTTGACCCCCGTCACCGTTTAATGACCTCTAAATATAACCCCGCACGGACCTTTACCGCCGAAGGCACGGTTGGGATTGGTGGTGTGTATATGTGTATTTATGGCATGGATTCGCCAGGTGGTTATCAATTAGTCGGTCGTACTTTGCCGATTTGGAACAAATTTTTAAAGAATAAACAATTTGCTTTTGGCTCGCCTTGGTTGCTGCGGTTTTTCGACCAAGTGCGCTTTTATCCTGTGAGCGAAGCCGAATTAACCGTGCTTCGTGATGACTTCCGCGAAGGCAAAGCTCAAGTTCGGATTGAACAACAGCAGTTTGCTTTAGCTGATTATCAACAATTTTTGCTCGATAACGCTGACAGTATTGCTCAATTTCAAGCGCAGCAAAAAATTGCCTATGACCAAGAAGTCGCGTTATGGCAAGCCGACAGCGTGGGCGCACAGGAAGAAGAAGTTAAGCAAGTTGCCGCTGAATTAGATGACGACAGTATTCAACGGATATGTGCCGATATTTCGGGCAACGTATGGAAAGTGTTAGTCGAAGTAGGGCAGGTAGTGGAAGTAGGGCAAGCTTTGGTGATTTTAGAAGCGATGAAAATGGAGTTTCCCATTCACGCTTCGGTTGGTGGCATAGTACGCGAGTTGCATTGTCGCCCCAGTAAAGCCGTTGTTGCAGGGGAGGCATTGCTTGATATCGAACTGTAGAGCGTAGTGTCAATCGCTCTCGTATTGAGGATTAAGCCATGACCGAAAAAGCGATTACTGTGATGCCTTTACGCAGCCATCGGCGTAAAGAAACACCCGAAAATTTAGCGGAACGGATTTATAGCCGACTGAAACAAGAGATTTTTGATTTTCAGTTATTGCCCAGTGACCGTTTTAGTGAAAACGAAGTCGCCGAGCGTATGGAAGCGAGCCGAACGCCTGTCCGCGAAGCCTTATTTCGCCTGCAGCGTGAAGGTTATGTTGATGTCCTATATCGCAGTGGTTGGCAAGTTAAACCCTTTGATTTTCGCTTTTTTGAAGAAATTTACGATGTACGCATCATTCTCGAATTAGCAGCAGTCAAAAAATTATGTGAGCAAGAAGTGCGCTCCAGTTTGCTTGAGGACTTAAAGCGTATTTGGTTAGTAGAGCCAGCACAACGTATTCAGGATTCACAAACGGTGGCCGCTTTAGATGAGCGTTTTCATCAAATGTTAGTTGAGGCAACGGGTAATCAAGAGATGGCCAAAATCCATCAAGGCATTACCGAAAGGATTCGCATTATTCGCCGTTTAGACTTTAACAAAATGGCGCGTATCGAAGCGACTTATATGGAACATGGACAAATTTTAGGGGCGATTTTGACCAGAAGGACAGAGCAGGCGCAGCGTTTACTTAAAACGCATATTGAAGCGAGTAAAGCCGAAGTCCGCAAAATCACCATTCATATGTTACATAGCGCGCGCAATCCATTAGCGGGCGAAACGGAATAGGACTCGCGATGTATTAAGCGTGAGTCCGTAACGAAAATGGCTTAGGCCGTATTTGCGGGGAGAATTGACCAACTCCTCGTGTTTTGATGGTCGTCAACGGAGACAGAACATGCTTAGTACGTTTGTATTAAATCGCGGTAAAACCTTGCTGATGGCCTCAATTGCATTGGCCACTTTGGGTAATGTTGCTCAAGCAGCTGAGATTAAATTGCCAGAAACCACCCTGACTGCCAGTTTACGCACCAGTATGGTATCAACCAATTATGAAACCTCACCTGATGCGATGGATTTTAGCCTAAATAGCTTGAGCTTTTATGTGAACGGTAAAATTACCGACAATGTAAAGTTTAGCTTTTCGTCCGAAATCAATAGTTCAGAAGCGATGACAGTACAGGATGCGATTGCTCAATTTGAGTTTTCGCCAACCATGAACATTTGGATGGGACGTTTTTTAGCACCCACTGACCGTGCTAATAGTTACGGTGCTTATTTTTCCAATAACTGGAATTTTGCCACCGATGGTACACAAGATGGCTATCCCTTTATCACCTTTGGTCGTGCCGATGGTGTGGCGTACTGGGGTGATTTTGCCGATACCAAGCTAAAAATTTCGGCAGGCTTGTTTGATGTTCCCAGCACCAAAGTTGATATGTCTACAGGAGTTAATACTAACGACAATGCGGATAAAATTATGACCGCAGCCCGTGTCCAATATGACTTTTGGGATGCTGAGCCTGGTTATTACATCAATGGTACATATTTAGGTGAAAAAGACATTTTAGCCGTAGGTGTGGCTATGAACTCAGTTGATGGCAATAGTACTACCAATGTTGACTTTTTAATGGAGAAAAAAGTGGCAGGTGGTGGCGCGTTTACGATTGAGGGTGAATACATTAAATATGACAAATTGGGTGGTTATGATGGCAATTTTGCCAGTGGAGATGGCTATTACCTACTAGGCTCGTATTTATTTCCTCAGACGGTAGGTATTGGCAAAATACAATTATTGGCTAAGTTTGGTACGGCTACCTTTGAAGACGGTATCGTACCTGGTAAAGACTCATATTTAGACATTAGCACTGGGGTACCTGTTGTGATTCCAGCAGTAGCTGCAGTTTCCGCCGCTGACTATGAACAAGACACCGCTGAATTTAATGTCAATTACATCATCAAATCCTTTAACGCCAAAATGAGCTTGTTTGTCAAAGACACCACATTTTCTGATAGCGCACCTGCTAACAAAGAAGACAACACTCAAATTGGCATTGGCGTTCAACTCATGACTTTGTAAGTCAGCATTGCCCCTTCAACGGAGAGAGAAAAACATGAAAACGATACTCAAAACCTTATCATCAGGCGTGATAGCCGCTACCTTAGCCATGAGCAGTATTA
>Ga0209599_10000786_pt1 | contig 18045 bp, 17 predicted proteins | sample Shrwel_input2_FT_FD_187534 | JGI IMG/M metagenome (GOLD analysis project Ga0209599, IMG submission 187534) | Subsurface microbial communities from deep shales in Ohio, USA - Utica-3 well 1 S input2 FT (SPAdes) (version 2) ... | reverse complement strand
GAATGAGTTAGTGAACTAATATCCTAATTTAACGCGCACACGTTTCAAAACACCATCAGCTACAACAGTTGCTTTCTTGGCTCCTACTTGCAACAACTCTTCCAATTCCCCTAGGTGACTCATGTAGTAGTTGTATTTTTCTCTTTCGGTTGCAAATTTTGCTACAATCAATTCAAAAAGCGCTTGTTTGGCGTGACCGTAACCAAAATCGCGGTTCACGTTTTTGTATTTTTCACGCATGTTTTCGATTTGTTCTTCGGTACCTAATAATTTGAAGAAAGCAAATATTTTGCACGTATCCGGATTTTTAGGCTCTTCTAAAGGCGTACTATCGGTTTCAATACCCATAATTTGTTTGCGCAATGCTTTATCATCCAAGAAAATATTGATGATGTTGTTACGCGATTTACTCATTTTCTCGCCATCCGTTCCTGGAATCAACATGGTGTTTTCTTCAATCTTTGCTTCAGGCAACACAAAGGTTTCTCCCATTTGATGATTGAATCGAGAAGCCACATCTCGTGTGATTTCTAAATGCTGTAATTGATCTTTTCCTACAGGTACCACTTCAGCATCATACAACAAAATATCAGCCGCCATTAACATTGGATAGGTAAATAACCCAGCATTTACATCTTCCAATCTATCTGCTTTGTCTTTAAACGAATGCGCTAATGTCAATCGCTGAAACGGAAAAAAACAGCTCAAATACCACGATAATTCTGCCGTTTGCGGCACATCACTCTGACGGTAAAAAACCACTTTATTAGTATCCAATCCGCAAGCCAGCCAAGCCGCTGCAGTACTGTTGGTATTGGCTCTTAAAGTCGCTCCGTCTTTAATTTGAGTGATAGAATGTAAATCGGCAATAAACAAAAATGATTCGTTATTAGGTTTATTCGCCATTTGGATAGCGGGAATGATTGCACCTAATAAATTGCCTAAATGTGGGGTTCCCGTACTTTGAATTCCGGTCAATATTTTTGCCATCAGTATAAAAATGCTATTTTTAGCAAAGTTAATCCTTTTATCCTTTTTTTAAAGCGATTGCTTACATTTGGCATATGAAAGTGTTTAAAATTATATTTTGGTGTTTGTGGCGCGTTTGGTTTTACCTTTTAATGATTGTACCCATCATTATCATGTCACCCCTATTGATTATATCCTTATTAAAAGAAGAATGGTATCCTTATTTTTTTAAAATGGCTCGTTTCTGGGCACATTTTATTTTATATGGTATGGGATTTTATTACAAAGTTCAGGCTGAAGAACAAATTGATTCTAACAAAAGTTATATGTTTATTGCCAACCACACTTCTATGACCGACGTGATGTTGATGTTGGTGGTAACAAAAAATCCATTTGTTTTTGTAGGCAAAAAAGAGTTGGTAAAAATTCCCATTTTTGGCTTTTTCTACAAACGTGCTGCCATAATGGTAGACAGAGACAGTCCAAAAAGCCGATTACAGGTTTATGAACGTGCTCAAAGAAGAATTCATCAAGGGTTGAGTATTTGCATTTTTCCCGAAGGAAAAGTACCGGATGATGAAAGTGTGATTTTAGATGAATTTAAAGGTGGTGCTTTTAATTTGGCTATCGATCATAAGTTGCCAGTTGTTCCCATGAGTTTTTTTGACAATAAGAAACGTTTATCGTATACTCTTTTTAGCGGAAGTATGGGCGTAATGCGGGTTAAAATTCACCCTTTTATTGCAACTGAAAATCTAGTGCATGAAGACAAAAAAAAGCTAAAAGAACACGCCAGAACTACAATCTTAAATGATCTGTTAGCCGATGAAAATTACACCCAATATTCTTTACAACAAAAAAGTCCCAATTAAGGGACTTTTTATTCGACTAATTATTTTGTTCTTTAATTAATTGCTTAATTTTTTGTTCCAGTTCATCAGCTAATTCTGGATTGTCTTTTATTAAAGACTTCACGGCATCACGCCCTTGTCCCAATTTAGTATCTCCATAACTGAACCAAGAACCTGCTTTTTTGATGATTTCGAATTCTACTGCTAGATCTAAGATTTCACCCGTTTTCGAAACTCCCTCACCGTACATAATATCAAATTCTGCCGTTCTAAAAGGAGGTGCTACTTTATTCTTCACCACTTTAACTTTGGTACGATTCCCCATTACCTGCTCGCCATCTTTAATTTGAGCCGCACGGCGAATATCTAAACGTACCGAAGCGTAAAATTTCAACGCATTTCCACCGGTAGTGGTTTCAGGATTACCAAACATCACTCCAATTTTTTCACGCAACTGGTTAATGAAGAAAACCGTACAATGGGTTTTACTAATTGTTGCGGTTAATTTTCGCAAAGCTTGCGACATTAAACGAGCGTGAAGACCCATTTTAGAATCTCCCATTTCTCCTTCAATTTCACTTTTTGGAGTCAATGCCGCCACCGAGTCAATAACAACAATATCAATAGCTCCCGAACGGATTAGATTTTCGGCAATTTCTAAAGCCTGCTCTCCGTTATCCGGTTGCGAAATGATTAAATTATCAATATCTACTCCTAATTTTTCAGCATAAAAACGATCGAAAGCATGCTCTGCATCAATAAATGCGGCGATACCTCCTGCTTTTTGAGCCTCAGCAATGGCGTGCAACGTCAAGGTTGTTTTTCCAGAAGACTCCGGTCCGAAAATTTCAATGATACGTCCGCGTGGGTAACCATTTACTCCCAAAGCCAAATCTAACCCTAAAGATCCTGACGGAATAGCTTCGACTTCTTCCACCGCTTTGTCTCCCATTTTCATTACGGTTCCTTTACCGTAAGCCTTATCTAATTTATCTAAAGTAAGCTGTAATGCTTTTAATTTGGCTTCTTTTTCTGCACTCATTTTGTATCGCTGCTAAAATTTATATTCAGTAAAAATAAATGTTTTTTCGCTAATTCAAGAAACAAGTTTTCAACAAAAAAGAAATCCTCTTGATTAAGAGGATTTCAAAAAATACTATTGTAAAAATTTAACTAAAAAATTATTTTCTTGGTTACCGTTTGGCCATTTTCTAAAGTCACTTTAACAATCAAGGCTTGGTTGTTTTTTAGTATTGACTGTAACTCAACTTCACGGGCATTTACTTGAGATTTGGAAGCCAACAACTGTCCTAACACATTGTATACTTGATAAGATGTAATTGCTTCTATTTCTGATTTGATTTGGATTGCATTTACCAATCCAAATACTTTTACAGAATTATGGATCAATTCAACCTCTTCATTTCCTAAGGTAGTATCTGTATATCTTAAAACAAAACGGTCGTTAATAATTCCTTTGGTTGCTGTAAATTGATATGGTGCAACTGTTATGTCATTAATTGTATTCAATTGTTTGTCCTCGACATAAATCTTATTCGATTGGTCTGTAAAAAATCCATCTGCCTGATTAATCGCAATAGTGTAGGTTCCATCGGCAGGTAATTGTACTCCTAACGGAACTAAATCACTATTGTCAAACGGTAAGTTTCTGGCTTGAATGTTAAAAATCATTTTATCATTCACCGAATAAAATCCAAATCCTGATCGATAATCTGATTTTGAATCAAAGTAGAAGTCATCCCCATTGGTAGCCCCTTCCACATAGGCAACCACCTGAGTTGTTACCATTTTATTCGAGTCAACTAAATCCAACCAAATTCTGTTTCTTTCAATTTGTTGTCCGGCAGTATTATTTGCCGTTCTAAAAAACTGACTGTTATTATTAGCCCGTCCTCTTTGACCGTTTCTGAATTCAAGAGTAGCAGAACTAGCTATACTCTCTTTCATTTTTACGAAAAAAGCTTGTCCGGCAGCAATTTTACCATCAAAAGCATTAGCAGGAATAGAAGCCGTGCCGTTATAACTCACGTAATCAGAAGAATTATAATTGTACACGAAAGATTGATAATACGGACTGGCAATTTTGGCCGGCGCATTTAAATGTCTCCACAAATATACCGTTCCATCTTCAAGCACGCCACTATTATTAGTCGCAAATGTTTGGGTGTCGATTGCTGATGGGTATGGATTTCCTACTAAATTCCAGTTGTCATCAAATTCGGTGATTGTTTTATTGGTTCCATCAAATTGTGCGGTGATGGTTCCTTTGATAATATTTTTGTTAACCAAGGCATTATTGAATAAACTACCTGAGAAAGTTACTGTTTGAGTTGTACTAGCGTCTGGCACTCTAAAAATATATCCTTTTCCTAACTGCATCGAAGGGTCTGAAGTTAACACCCAGTTTCCTTCGCCGTAACCCGTTGGATTTACGACATCTGTATCCCATTCATACAAACGGCTATGCGGAATGGTCGAAAAAGGAGCCGCCGCAATTGGTGACGACCAATACACATAATCTCTTGATTTTAGTGGCACCACGTTACCTGCAACTCTTATCATAGAGTTAGTTCCTGTTCCCGAATAAGTTCCTGCATCATTTAACTGAATTAACGAGCCATCGTCCTGAACTGTAATTACTCCATTATTAGTAACATTATATTCTGCTTCTACATACTCATTAGGCGCAATATTTAGCGTTTTGGTCGCATTTAACGTAACACTTCCTTTAGCAATGATATTATTAGAAACACTGGTATCAAAATTATTATTTAAAATAACGTTATAATATTCTTCTGTATTCGCCTTCACATTGTTATTAATAATTTGCGGAGTGCTTCCTGTAAAATGTACCGTTCCGTTTCCTTCAGAGAAAGCTGCATTGCCGACATTATTGGTCCAATTTCCGTATAAATTTAAGTAACTTAAAGCATTATTCATAGTCAGTATTCCGGCTGCACTAATACTTAAATTATTTGCTTCTGCACCCATTTCATATTTAACAGGAGAAGCTCCAATAATAGGATCATTGGCTTTATTGGTAATGATAACATCTGTGGTTGGCACAGGAACATAAAGTCCCTCCCAGTTTTTACAGTTAAACCAATTGGTATCATCGTTACCTGTCCAATACCCGTCAGGATTACCAATAGTAATTGTAAATGGCATACCCACATCTCCCGCGGTATACGGCGAATTAAAGTCCTCATTAACATCTAAACAGCCAGTGTTTGAAGGGTTTTCCCAATTGCTAGTATTCATTATAGCTCCTATAATACCATTTTTAGAGCCACTATGTAAGGCATCATTTCTATAATATTTAACTCCATTTCCTGAAATAAGCTCGATGTTAAAACATTCAATATCATCTGGCACCCTAGAAACTCTATCTGCAGTAGCAGTTCCTGCAGAAACCGAACTTGTAAGCGGAACCCACGCAGCTCCATTTGTTAAACCGAATAAAACACGACCATTAAAAGTATTGTATCTATCAACATTTACAGTGCCGAAGGCCGTAAAAATACCTTGCATAATATAAATTTGATCGGGTGCTCCAGCCGCAATATTACATTGGTTTGAATTGTTAGAAACAGAAAAATCAGAAGTAGCTGAATTATTAATTCTTATATCAGAAACGGTTGAACCATCAGCTCTGAATGTTATGATAGAACCTGCCGTAATATTCCCGGAACCATTCCACGTAAAAGTAATCACTCCAGGGTTTTCATAAGGGTCGTTACTCCCTCCATACCATCTGTCTGTACGTACATTAGCAACTGCTCCTGATTCATATCTTGAATTTACCACCATAAACGATGTCTCTGGGATTATATCCACTAAAGAAGTCATATAGTATTTATCTTCAGCTCCTGAACAATCATTGTCAGACTGACTATCAAACCCTACAAAGAATAATTCACCCGGTTTGAATGTTGTTCCTGAAAAAACTACGGCTGTTATTGTAATTACTAAAGTTTCTGAATCGGAACCTGCTATGTTTGAAGCCCCAATGATTACGTTAAAGGTCCCAGTTGTTGTTGGTATTCCGGAAATAACACCTGTTGTCGTATTTAAAGACAATCCAGGAGGCAAACCGGTTGCACTAAAACTTGTTGGGGTATTAGTAGCTGTAATTGTATAGGTGTATGCTGTTCCTTGTACACCCGCTGAAGTTAGCAAACTTGTTATTACCGGAACATCTATACCTGTTCCCTGGATTGAAAAATTATACGGGTTTTCGTTACTATCATTGTTAGCAATGCTAATCGTAGCGGTTCTTGTGCCCGCCCCACTAGGATTGAACCGAACCTGGAAAGTGGTGGTTCCCGTTGTCGCGGCAATAGGAGTTGTAGGGATTGCTGTAACTGAAAAATCAGCAGCATTTGTACCCCCAATAACTACATAAGGACTGGCAGCTGTAAGGTTTAAAGCAGCTGCCCCTGTATTTTGTATGGTAAATGTCTTGTCTATAGTTCCTGCTGCAACATCGGTAGAACCAAAATTAGTATCATCAGTAGTTGTTGGTGTAGTATCTCCGTCGTTAATCGTTACGCCTAAACCTGTTATGTTCATTTCGGGTTGTGGACCTATTGAGGTAACTGTGCCATTAAAAGTAAAACTATTGATACTAAATGTACCTCCTGTTCCTCCCCAAGCATAAAATCTGAAAGTTACAGATGTAGTAATGTTTTGATATGTCCCTGCAGAAAGACTTATCGTAGTTCCTCCTACGGTAGGCGTTCCTACATTAGACGTATAACCATCTAAACTAGACCTTATTGCGAAAGATGTAGGTCCTGTACCCGAAGCTTGACCTGTATAAACAAAGCTTGTGAAATCAATTTCATATCCTGCACTTGGAGTTAAAACGAACTCAAAATAATCGCTTACATCTAAAGCTGTAGCACTCCATCCTTGTGCGTTATATCTGTCATTAGCATTCACTCCAGATATTCCTGATCCACGACCTATACCAGATACAGTTATATTGGCATCTTTGGTTTGCCCTATTGTGTAAGGATTACTTGTGTTAGGGTTTGTTCCAGTAATTGGATTATCAAAAATAGATTGCCCCCAACCCAACACACTAATCAACAACGAAAAAACAAGTAATTTAATTTTCATTTACAAAAATTTAAAATTAATTTCCTCCTCGTTTTCAATAACTTAAAAAACAAAAGAAGGGTATCAAACGTATGCAAAATTATTCGAAGTAAAAAATATTTACCCCGTTTTATTGTTATTTTATCGTTAATTATTGCGTTTTACCGATTGTAAACCTTGCCAATCCCTGATTTTGGTGAGTTTTTTTCTGTTAAAAATTAAATGCTAAAATGTACTATTTTTGTAAAAAAAACACTGTGTCTCAACCTACCCCTTCTATCAAAGAAATCATTAAAAAGCTGGAATACTATTGCAGTTATCAGGAGCGTTGCCATCAGGAAGTAAGAGAAAAATTAAACGGTTTTATACTTACTGCAGCAGAAAAAGACACGATAATCGTTCACCTGATTACGGAAAATTATTTGAACGAAGAGCGTTTTGCCTGTGCGTTTGCCCGAGGAAAACACAACATCAAAAAATGGGGCAAGATTCGGATTGAAAACGAATTAAAATTACGAAATATTTCCAATTACAACATTACCAAATCCTTGAAAGAAATTACCCCAGAAATCTATTTTGAAACTTTTAATGAAACCGCTGAAAAACATTGGGAACAAATTCGCGAAACCAATATTCTAAAAAAGAAAAAAAAGTTTTGTGATTTTTTACTGCGAAAAGGTTGGGAAAGTCATTTGATTTATGGAAAGCTACAGGAATTGGCAACGGAGAATTGATCATTATTTTGACAACAACACGGAAACCGCATTACCGCCAAAACCAACCGCGTTAACTAATACTTTTTGAATTTGTTTTCGTGGTTTTTGAATTTTCGTAAAAGGCACCCCTATAAACTGATTGTGTTGCAACATCAATAACGCCAACTCGACGCTTAATGATCCTGAAGCCCCAAAAGTGTGCCCTATTTTCCATTTGTTGGTGGTCAGCATAGGCAATTCCTCTCCAAAGACTTTTTGAATAGCTTTAAATTCAGATTCATCTCCTTTTACCGTTCCCGGAGCGTGCATTACTATCGCATCTATTTCCGACGAATCTACATCTCCCAACGCCATTTTCATGGAGTCTTGAAAACATTGGGCTTCGGTAGAAATGGAGATATTGTGTTCTAGAATATCGGTAGCATATCCTATCCCATCCACATAGGCCAAAGCATTAGGCTTTTCTCCCGTTTCTAAAGCAATCATTGCAGCGCCTTCGCCAAGTACCATGGTGTTTTTCTTCTTTTCCAAATCAAAAGAACGACATTCATCAGAAGAAGTATAAATTTTTAACGCCTGCATTTGAGCTATCGTAAATGGAGTTAACGGTGCTTCACTTCCTCCTACCAAAAACTTATCACACATGCCGGCTCGCAACCAGACCACTCCGTTTAACAATGCGTGTAATGCTGTAGAACAAGTGATGGAATGAGAGATTTCTGGTCCTTTAGTTTTTAAATCGTGAGCGACCCAAGAGGAAATGTTTCCTAAAGTTGTAGTAGGCGAAGCCAATGTTGCCGACTTTCCGGTTTCTATAAATTCCTGGTGGTATTTTTCAAACAACTCGGTAGCCCCACGAGAAGAACCAATATTGATTCCGAAATTTTCCTGCGAACTCCAGCCGGCTTGTTTGACTGCTTCGCGAGAAGCCAGTATAGCAAACAATACCGAATTATCCAGATTTTTGTATTTGACATCTGATTTCCGCAAATCCTCGACTGCTTTTCTGGTTTCTGAGGGCAATTGCGCTACAGCAATCTCCTGATTTCCGATGTTTTGCATCGAAATCATAGAACCCTCATTTAGATACTTTTCCCAAATACTATTCGGTTCATGACCCAATGAAGATATCGAAGCGCAGGCAGTTATGGCAATTTTTGGTTTCAAAACAGGCTATTTAACCGCAAAGGTCGCAAAGTTTTCGCAAAGTTTGCTATGTTTTATACTATTTCCAGTGCTTCTTCTATCGTTTGATAAACTTTTTGCAATTGCGCATCAGTCATTATGTAGGGTGGTAAAACATAAATGGTTCCGCCCACCGGACGCAAGATAACCCCGTTGTCGATAAAAAAATTGTATAAGGTATTGCGAAGATTTCCGTAATACCCTTGTTGTTCTTCGGTTTTAATTTCTAACGCAAAAATAACTCCCAACACACGTGTGGTTTTTACTTTAGGATGTTGCTGTATTTTGGCTTCGAATTGTAAATGTTGCTGATTAATTCGGGCAATATTTTGACTGTTTTCAGGTTGAAGCAACAGTTCAATACTGGCTAAAGCCGCTGCACAGCCTGTTGGATTGGCGGTAAACGTATGTCCGTGAAACAAAGCATGATTGACCGAATCGCTGTTAAACCCTTCGAAAATGGCATTGGTAAAAGAAGTAATTGACATCGGAATGGTTCCGCCCGTCAATGCCTTTGACAGACACATCATATCAGGTTGTTCTTTGAGATAATTGCACGCAAAGTGTTTTCCGGTTTTTCCGAAACCTGTCATTACTTCGTCAGCAATGGTAAAAATATTTTGGCTTTTACAAATTTGGATGAGTTCATCTAAAACTTCTGGCTCATACATCACCATTCCGGCGGCACCTAATACCAAGGGTTCAAAAATAAAGGCCGAAACGTTATTTTCCTGTATTGCTTCTTTTAGGGCTTGTTTGCTTTCTTCTTCTTTTCCTTTTACCGGAACCGGAATTCGAACCACTTTGATTAACGAATCTTGAAACGCTTCGGTAAACAACCCAATTCCGCTAACTGCCATGGCCCCAAATGTGTCTCCATGAAAAGCATCTTCAAAAGCAATAAGCGTGTCTTTTTTGATTTCTTTATTAAAAAAATATTGAAGCGAAGCTTTAATCGCAACTTCCACGGCGGTGGAGCCATTGTCAGAATAAAAGAATTTTTGCTGGTTGCTGGGCAGAATTTCGATTAATTTTTCAGCCAATTCGACCACTTTATTATGGGTAAATCCGCCAAACAAAACATGTTCTAATGTGGTTAGTTGTTTGTATATCGCATTGGCTATAAACGTATTGGAATGGCCAAACGGATTGACCCACCACGAGGCGATAGCATCAATATATTCTTTTCCATTTTCATCCCAAAGCAAAGCTTCTTTCCCCTTGACGATAGCAGGGAAATTGGCCGCTGTTTTGTGTTGGGTGTAGGGATGCCAGTTGTATTGTTTGTCTTTTTCGGAAAGATTCATTTTTTTATTTATAAAATTAAAAGGTTTTCCCGAAACAAATCGGCATAATACTGTATCACATTCTGATCAAAATAGGGTTCGTTATCGATGCGACCAATCATTTGCACTCCCGTTTTATTCAGAATAATTTCTTCTGATGCTTTGTTTTCATCACCTGAAAAAATAATGCCACCCACTGTTAGATTTCTGTTCTGTAAGGCTTCCATCGTTAACAAGGTATGATTAATGCTTCCTAGATAATGTCGAGAAACCACCACCACTTTATAGTCGGGTTGAATTAAATCGATGACACAATCGGTATCGTTTAATGGAACAAAAACACCACCTGCTCCTTCAATCACTAAATGATTGTTGTTCACCGGTTCTTTTATCTCTTTTAAGTCGATGGTAATTCCGTCTAACTGTGCTGCATAATGCGGACTCGCCGGTGTATACAAAGCATAACTGTTTTCATGAATCGCAGTTTTGGGATTTGAAAGATACCGTTTGATTTTATGGGAATCTGAATTCTCTAAATCGCCGGCTTGAATGGGTTTCCAATAATCCGCTTCTAAAGCTTCTACTATAATAGCCGAGGCAATGGTTTTGCCCACATCAGTTCCTATACCTGTGATGAATAGTTTCATTTAAAATATTTTAGCAAAAGTAAAAAACCCATCGTAAAGATGGGTTTTTATTTATTCTTTTAATTCGTCAATTACTTTTCGAATCTCTTTGGCATATTTCCCGTAAAAATGATTTACCCACCATTCGGTAATAAAAGCCGCCGAAATCATCACGCCAATGAACATTCCAAACAATCCTGCTATGATAGCATCTCCTGATTTTTTATTTAAGATTACGTCTGTAATTAACTGAGAGTGGTCTTTTAAAACAATCATTACTCCAAACGCTAAGGCAAAAGGCATAACGGAATACGTAAAGGATTTGTACATTTCCATGTTCAATCGAATATCAAAATACGTATCGTATAAATTGTCTTTTGTGTTGGTATTTGCCACATTTAATCGTTTGTAAAATAAAAACAGTTTTGCTAAAAAGTATCCGCAAATAACCAAAAATAAAGCGAATAATCCGTAAAAGGCTGTCGTTACTAAAGGTGTAAATTTGTAGAGCACGGGTATAAATCCTAATAAAACAATTGATAGGAGTTGATAGGCAAATTCTTTTTTTAAATTCTTTCTGATTTTATCTAAAGGCGTGTTGGCCGATTGTAATTTTTCTAAATTGGTAGGAAGTACAACGTTTTCTGACTTATCGTTGTTCCAGGCTGATTGTAGGTTATTAAAATCCATATCCTTGATTTTTTATAATTTCTTTTAATTTTTCTTTTGCTCTATTAAGCTTTACTCGTGCATTCCCTTCAGAAATACCTAAATTTTCACCAATTTCTCGATGCGAAAATCCTTCCAACTGATAGAAGATAATGGCTTTATCAATTTTGTCTAACTTTTGAACCGCTTTGTAAAAATGTTCTATTTGACTTTCTTTAATATGCGCATCGCAATCTTCTTCTTTGATGTTTTCAGAAACTATTTCGTACTTGTCTACTTTTCGTTTTTCTTTTTTTAGGAAAACGATAGCAGTATTGATGGCTACCCGATACATCCAGGTAGAAAACTGACTTTCTCCCTTAAAACTATCATAGGCTTTCCAAAGTTGACAGACCATTTCCTGAAATAAATCGTCCTGATCATCCCGATTGTCCATATACATTTTGGAAACTTTATACAAAATTCCTTTATGCTGCTCGATTCGGCTTAAAAATTCTTGCTCTTTTTCTTTCAAAACGTATTAGTTCATTACTGGTTTTACCGTATAACCTGCCTTTTTTAACAAGTTAATAATGCCTTGTTCTCCTGATAAATGCCCTGCTCCTACCGCAAAAAATATGCTTTCTTTTTGCATTAAGTCTGGCATTTGTTTTACCCAATTGGTATTTCTTACATCAAGTAACCATTTTTTTGCGTTGGCGTCCATGAATCTTTTATCAGTGACATTTTGATATAATCCTGAAAGATTTTCACTAGCATAATTTTGAACCAACTCTTTTGTCTCATCGGCATTAATATTTTTGAAAAATTCTAGCATTTGAATGTCGGAATAAGCTTGACCTAGAAAAACCATCTGGTCTTGGGCTTTTTCTAAACCAATAATATTTTTTTGATGTTCTTTAGCTTTTCCTATTAATTCCATTTCATAAAACTTCAGATTCTGACAACCGAAAGCTTTCATAGAAAGCAAACTCATCACGGTCATCATCGAATAATTATCGACTTGTTTTACCGTTATTCCTGCTTGTTTTTGCAAAATACTTTCCAGTTCTGTTAATTGTGTAGACGACAATTTCTGACTTAGCAATTCGGTCCCCATGGCTGCTTTTTGCAAATATGCAATTTCATTAGAATCGGCCATATTAATTTCTAAAGCTAATTTTGAAGTCTTATCAAAAGCCTCTTTTACTTTGGGACGTAAGTTATAATCGTTCTCACAAATCATGTGAATGGTGCCAAACAAATAGGACGATTTTTCCAGGCCATTTCCTGACACTTCCCACAATAGGGAATTTTCTGATGGTTTTGTTTGCGCACTAGTCGTTAGTCCGAAGGCTGAAGCTATGATTACGACAGCTGATTTGAATAAATTTTTCATTTTTTTGATTTTGATGATTGAAACGCGGTTTAATTATTTGCTAAATTTTGCCATTAAGTGAGGCATCATGCTTCGGGTTAATACCACTGTCGAAATTAATAATAGTGAAATTGACAATTCTTGGTTAAATATAAAATGATTGGTCAGACAAAAACTCAATCCGAAAGAAGACAAAAGGATTAATCCATAATTTGAAAATGTTCTTAATTTACTTGAAGTGGTTGTTTTCATAATGTTTTAGTTTATTTGATTACGACTCGTAAGTAATTCAAAAACAAAAACGTTACAAAAAATCTTTGCTTTTTTTTATAAAAGCCCGCAAATACTGGTCATCAGAACAGAAATTTCTTCTGAAGTATTATAAGCATGCAAACAAATACGAAGTCTTTCCTGTCCTTCAGGTACCGTTGGTGACAAGATAGGTTTAACATGAAAACCCCTTTTTTGCAATTGTATTGCCATTCGTTTAACATTATCGTTACCTTGAACAATAGCACATTGAATGGCTGATTTACTATAGACAAACATCGGCTTTAAGCCCAAGAGCTGTTTTTGCTGATTGAAGTGAATAATGTTTGATTTAAGGGTATTGATGACCTCAGGCCGTTCCGCTAACATTTTATAAGCAGACAAAACAGTAGCGACAGCATGTGGTGACAGACCTGTAGTATAAATAAAACTTCGGGCAAAATTAACCAAATAAGAAGTTAGGGCTACGCTTCCTAAAATAGCTGCACCGTGACATCCTAGTCCTTTTCCGAAAGTCATGATTCGGGCAAAAACTTGGTCCTGTAATCCCAAAAGTTGAATTAGTCCTTCACCTTGATCGCCATATACCCCTAGAGCATGCGCTTCATCGACTACCAAATGGCAATGATATTTTTCGCATAAGACCACCAATTCTTTTATGTTAGGAGAATCACCATCCATAGAATAAACAGATTCAATGGTAATATAGATTTCAGCGAGCTCCTTCTTATAACGAAGGATAAGTTGTTCTAAATCTTCAAAGTCGTTGTGTTGAAATTTATAAGCTTTGGCATTTGACAATTGAATTCCGTCACGAATGGAAGCGTGTATGAGTTCATCATACAAAATCACATCGTTGCGTTGCGGAACCGAGCTAAAAAAACCCACATTGGCATCATAACCCGAATTAAAAATCAACGCCGATTCGCTTTGATGAAATTGCGCAATAAACTCTTCGGTTTCCGAATAAAGCGAGTGGTTACCGGAAATTAAACGAGAGCCCGTTGCTCCGTTTAATTTTAGGTTTCTATCGATTAAAAACTGGTGTGTTGCATCAAACAACAAGGAAGAATGGGCAAACCCTAAATAATCATTAGAAGCAAAATCAATTAAAGCATTAGAAACAGGTAAGCTTCGCAAAGCATTGTTTTGCTTACGTTGTTCTAATTTATTCGCTAAAGATGGCGGGAATTTCATGGAAACAAATTTAACGCATTGTCAGGCGATAAAAATCAAATTCAATTAAAAACAACCCCAAGTTTTGTAATACGTTGCCAGTTATCTATCTCGGCAAAGATAACGCCTTTGGAATCTTTTATTTTAAAACGACGGTCGGTTACAAATTTGGCATCGTGTTTTTCATGCTTGGCCGCAATTTCTTCTATCAGCACTCCTATAGTAAACGCATTGAGCTTCCATTTTTTGTTGGTAATGGTGGCTTGTTTAATCAAATCATTTTGCATTTCAATAATCAAACCATCATAGGTAAAGGTATAAACTGGTGTTTCATTTTCATAAATATCCTTGACAAGTGTAATGGCTTTCCCTAAAATAGCTTCTACTTTGTCTGGGTCGTATTTACCCGACACATTGATACTTTTGTTGGTTTTGGCATTGATTAACAATACCCCACCAGTTGCTTTTTGCGACCAAATAGGGTTTGACGCCAAGATTACCATTCCTAAAAGGAAATATACCATTTTTGTTTTCATATTCAACATTTTAAATTTTATTTTCAAATATAAAAAAGCTAATTAACTACTGTCTAAATTAAGAGTTATTATCTTAATAAACTTTCTAAAAATTCTTGACTCTTTTTTAAATTTTTGAAATATTTTTCCAAGTCCCAGTTAAAATGCTGCTCTTTTAGTGGTTTTAATCCAAGTTCCTGTAGTCTAATTACATCAATATTTTCTGGATCTTGAATGGGTAAAAATAAAAAAACATCATGATTTGCTAATTGCCCCTGCTGGGTACCATATTTTTGTTTGAGTCCCTTCTTTACGAGATAAGTATCCTCAAAAATAGCATAATCTACCGCTGAAAGTTTATTGCTTTTAAAACCATCCTTTAAGATTGGTAAGTACTTTTCCATAACAGTAGCTTCTGAACGTAAAATCCTTTTATAAAGAGTCTGACAAGGTTCCTTACCAATTTCTGCCTCTCCTAAAAAACCATATGTGTCAAGTATTAGTTTTGCCTTATTCACACTTATAGTATCCTTTTTTGAATTTAAAACCCAAAAATCTTTTGCTTCTTTTGAGGCACTCCCAGATTTAAAAACAATCTGCATAAATTCTATAGACCCTAATTTCAAAGAATAGTCTATTTCTTTAATAGATTTTAAAACATTGTCATATTTACTTTCTTGTGAGTGTGATGGAAGGCTTATAATTATAAATAAGACACAAATTAATTTTTTCATTATCCATTTTTTAATCCATTTTTCAAATATAAAAAAAGCCAAACATTTCTGCTTGGCTTTCTACTTTTATTTTAATTGTCTTAGTCGGCTAAAACAATTACTTTATTATCGTTCATTTCAATTGTTCCAGAAGTAATAGGCAACCAAAATGTTTCTTCGTTTACTTTGTTGAATTTTTCTTTGAATTCTTTAGCAATTTTCAAATCAGAACCTACAATTTTTACGTTTCCTTCTTTCAATAATGACACAATTGGTGCGTGATTATTTAACATTTGGAACTCACCATTTACTCCCGGAACCGCTACCGAAGTAACTTCTCCTGAAAATAATTTGGCTTCTGGTGATACTATTTCTAAAATCATACTTTATTTGATTAAGCTTCTGCTAACATTTTTTGACCTGCTTCGATAGCATCTTCGATAGTACCTTTAAGGTTAAATGCTGCTTCTGGAAGGTGATCTAATTCACCATCGATAATCATATTAAATCCTTTGATCGTATCTTTAATATCAACCAATACCCCAGGAATACCTGTAAATTGCTCTGCAACGTGGAACGGTTGTGACAAGAAACGTTGTACACGACGTGCTCTTGATACGGCTAATTTATCTTCTTCTGATAATTCTTCCATACCTAAGATCGCGATGATATCTTGCAATTGTTTGTATTTTTGTAAAATTTCTTTTACTCTTTGCGCACAGTTGTAGTGATCATCACCTAAGATTTGTGGTGTTAAGATACGAGAAGTAGAATCTAACGGGTCTACCGCTGGATAAATACCTAACTCAGCAATCTTACGAGACAATACGGTTGTAGCATCTAAGTGAGCAAACGTTGTTGCTGGCGCCGGATCCGTTAAGTCATCCGCAGGAACGTAAACCGCTTGTACTGATGTAATAGATCCTTTATTGGTAGAGGTGATACGCTCTTGCATCGCACCCATTTCAGTTGCTAATGTTGGTTGGTAACCTACCGCAGATGGCATACGTCCTAAAAGCGCAGATACTTCAGAACCCGCTTGTGTAAAACGGAAGATGTTGTCTACGAAGAAAAGCACGTCTTTTCCTTGGTCTGAACCAGCTCCATCACGGAAATATTCTGCAATAGATAATCCTGAAAGTGCTACACGAGCACGAGCTCCAGGTGGCTCATTCATTTGTCCGAAAACGAAAGTCGCTTTTGAATCTCTCATTCCTGGTTTATCCACTTTAGATAAATCCCATCCTCCATTTTCCATAGAGTGCATGAAATCGTCACCGTATTTGATAATACCTGACTCTAGCATCTCACGAAGTAAGTCATTTCCTTCACGCGTTCTTTCTCCTACTCCTGCGAATACTGAAAGTCCACCGTGACCTTTTGCAATATTGTTAATTAACTCCTGAATCAATACCGTTTTACCTACACCAGCTCCACCGAACAATCCAATTTTACCTCCTTTTGCGTAAGGCTCAATTAAGTCGATTACTTTAATTCCTGTAAATAAAACTTCTGATGAAGTTGATAAATCTTCGAATCTAGGTGCTTGTCTGTGGATTGGTAATCCGTTAGCCCCTTCTTTTGGTAAATCTCCTAAACCATCGATTGCATCTCCTACTACGTTAAATAAACGACCGTAGATGTCAGCACCAATTGGCATTTGGATTGGAGCACCTGTAGCCGTCACATCAGTCCCTCTTGACAAACCGTCAGTAGAGTCCATAGAGATCGTACGTACTGTATTTTCTCCAATATGTGATTGAACCTCAAGTACTAATTTTGTACCGTCTTTTTTAGTGATTTCTAATGAATCGTAAATTTTTGGCAATTCAGCGTCGGCAGTATTAAAGACTACGTCTACAACTGGACCAATGATTTGAGCAACTTTTCCTATTACTTTAGACATGCTTATGTATTTATTAAATAGCTATTTAGTTATCAAAAACAAAGTGTTTTTTCAGAGTGCAAAGATAATTGTATAATTGTGAATTACAATATAAAATTTTGGTTTTTTTAATGAATGCCGTTAAAAACAAAAAACCACCAGAAATCTGGTGGTTTTTCAATAATTTATTTTCTTTTATTTTATAATGCTGATGGAAATAAAGTACGATAAGTTCCTATGTTAACTTTTCTAAGAGTAGATCCAAACTTTTCATTAATTTTATCAATAAACTTATTTGCGATTAAAGCGTACCCTCTTGGCGATGGATGTATTCCATCTAAAGAAAAAGCTCCACCCAGAACAAATTCAGAAGTAAGGGTATAATCACTATCAGAAATTCCTCCAGTCGTTAATTGTCCCATGATTGCTTTTGCATCAACAAAAGCAATTTGATCAGGTTTTGAATCAGCAACAGCTTTAATCTTAATATTATATGCATTAGTTGCGTCATTAATTTCAGCAATTTCAGAAGGAATTAACACATGTTTATCTTCTAATGGATAAGTAATTCCATATTTCCCTAAAGATGAAGGAACACCCGGAGGCAATGTAGCGGCCGTACCAATAACCGAAGAGCTAACCAATGGAATTAAATCTCCAGTTGCAGTTTGCCTTACTTTACCAAATGTTGCTCCCAAATAAC
>Ga0209599_10000785_pt1 | contig 18057 bp, 16 predicted proteins | sample Shrwel_input2_FT_FD_187534 | JGI IMG/M metagenome (GOLD analysis project Ga0209599, IMG submission 187534) | Subsurface microbial communities from deep shales in Ohio, USA - Utica-3 well 1 S input2 FT (SPAdes) (version 2) ... | reverse complement strand
TCGTTTAACCACTAAAGGTATGCGTATTATTGATAAATTGGGTATCGAGAAAGTTGTTGCTGATCTCCGTGCTCAAGGTCAAAAGATCTAAGGAGTCTGAACAATGCGTGATAAAATCCGCCTCGTTTCTACAGCTGGTACAGGTTATTTCTATACCACTACTAAGAACAAACGTACTATGCCGGAAAAAATGGAAATCAAAAAATTTGATCCAAAAATCCGTCAACACGTAATCTTCAAAGAAGCTAAAATTAAATAATTTTAGTTCTCTTAAAAAAAACGGTTTCTTCTGAAACCGTTTTTTTATGTCTAAAATTTGGATACTCAAATACAGCCTAAAAGATTTACATGATTTTTTTTGATAATTAAAAAAATTGTCATCAACAAATTCGATTTTACTTGTTACAATTTATTCGAAGTTTTCTTGGCATGTTTTATGCTCATTTATTTGTACCTTAACCGCAATGATTAAGGAGTTTCAATGCCACATGATGTTGATTTAATTATTTTGCTTGCTGTTGGTTTTGGTATGGCACTTATTTTTGGCTATATCGCAGCACGCTTACGCTTACCTCCTTTAATTGGTTATTTAGTTGCAGGCATTATCATTAGCCCAAATACGCCCGGAGTCGTGGGAGATATCCAGCTTGCAAATCAGCTTGCCGAACTTGGCGTAATGTTTTTAATGTTCGGCGTGGGGATGCATTTCTCCTTAAATGATTTACTCCAAGTCCGACGCATTGCCTTACCCGGTGCCATCTTACAAATTGCGGTTGCAACCGTCTTAGGTATTGGCGTTTCCATGTTTTGGGGATGGAGCTTTGGCTCAGCACTGATTTTTGGTTTAAGCCTCTCCTGCGCAAGTACAGTGGTATTACTCAAAGCATTAGGTGATCGGGGTTTACTCGACTCAGTGAATGGTAAAATTGCAGTTGGTTGGCTACTAGTTGAAGACCTCGTCATGGTCTTAGCTTTGGTGTTATTGCCTGCTATTGCTGTTTTGCTTGGTGGACATGCTTTACCAGGCACTGATCCGTCTCAAAGCATTTGGGCTACCATTGGAATCACACTCCTTAAAGTCACTGGCTTTATTGCATTTATGCTCATTATCGGCAAGCGACTTGTACCTATTATCATGCAATTCGTCGCTCGCTTAGGCTCTCGTGAGCTATTTACGTTAACAGTGGTTGCCGCAGCCGTTTCGATTGCCTATGGTTCATACGCTGTATTTGGCGTATCAATGGCACTGGGTGCTTTCTTTGCGGGAATGGTAGTTAAAGAATCTGATTTTAGTCACCGTGCTGAAGAAGAAACCCTACCTTTGCGTGAAATCTTTGCCATCCTTTTCTTTGTCTCTGTGGGCATGCTTTTCGACCCTCGAATTTTAGTTGAAGAGCCTTTGCGTATTTTAGCTGTGGTTGCCATTATTATGGTCGGTAAAACTTTAGCCGCAATGGCATTGGTTTTATTCTTCCGTTACCCGCTCAATACAGCTTTAACGGTCGGCGCAAGTTTGGCGCAAATTGGTGAATTCTCCTTTATTTTAGCCACATTAGGCTTATCTCTAGGATTGCTTACAGCTGATGCACAGAACTTAATTCTTGCTGGGGCATTATTTTCTATCACGCTCAATTCATTTATTTTCTCTGCAATTGAACCTGTGCAACGTTGGATTCGTGCACGTTCGCATTTAGCTCGTATGTTGGAACGTAGCGCTGATCCCTTGGCCATGCTTCCAGATGAGGTTGATCAAGCTTACCTTAGAGATCAAGTGGTGATTATTGGTTATGGTGGTGTGGGACGGCGAATTACTGAAAATTTAATTCAACAAAATATCAAGGTCGTCATAGCTGAAGAAAACCGTGAGATCGTTGAAAAATTACGTGAGCAAGGGATTGCGGCGGTGAGTGGTGAAGCAACTGAACCCAATGTTTTGATTCAAGCTCATATCCAGCATGCACGTTTACTGGTCATTTCACCGATGGATATTTTAGATATTCATCGAATCGTCGATATTTCCAAACAACTTAACCCAGAAATACAAGTATTGGTCTGCGCTGAAAGCAAAGAAGAAGCTGCTGTTATTCGTAATGAGAATATCGGTGAAGTTTTCTATGCGAAAGAGGAAATGGCTAAAAATATGAGTCATCATATTCTCAATCAAATTGAATTAGCACATCAGTCTACGGCGCATTAAGATGCCCTAAGAATAAAAAAAGCGTATTCAATATACGCTTTTTTTATTTAACTATTCGAATCTAACTAAAATATTGTGGTTGTTCATCGACAACTTCAGCTTGTTGCTGATTCATCTGTTTTTCTAACAAACCAAATAATGCTGCCTGAATCATATGTTGAGCAACTGTTGGCGTTTGATCACCTAAGATCTTTTTAACGTCTTCACTAAATTGAATTTTGACCAAAGGCTCCTCTTCAGAACCTGCGTTTCGTAACGCAAGCTCACCACCTTCGAGCTGAACTAACTCAAGAATTGCTTCTTGACTACCAAATAACTCTTTTAACTGTTGCATTGACATACAATTACTCCATGTTTCAACATGGTGGCAAAGCACCCTTGTACTTTGCAATCTCACGTCTTATTTATATAAGTGCTGTTTGCCCATATTTCAAGTCTATGCTTTATTCGCCTTAAAACTCAACCATCTCGTTACGAAAACCATCAATAAGATGGCTCAATTCACGATGCCATTCACGAAGAATCTTTGCATCTGGCAACCAAGCTTGAGGGCTTTGTGTCACTTTGATAATTAAATTAGACGAAGTTTCACTTTCAGGTTCAGGTGATGTCGGTTCTGGTGCGTATTGGCACATACGGTATGCACGTTTTAACTCAGCAATAAAGCCATCTTTTGCAAGTTGCTGCAATACAACGACTTCTGGTGAAACCTGTCCTTTGTCCGCCATATGCGCTTCAATTGACTTAAAGGTAGGCTGCAAATCATTTAAACGATAGTAACGCACTAATTCTTGTAAGAAGGCTAAAATCGCACCATGTAGGTGAAATACCGCAGATTCACGATGAGCCTGCGCTTGTTGAATATGTTCGGTTTGCTCTGCTTGTTGACATGCGAGTCGAGCGAAATATAGTTTTTGATTAGTACGATCGGCATGGTAACGAGCAACACGGGACATAACAAACTCCTTTCAGTAAAGCCTTTGCTTCGGTCTATTCAATCTTGAATACAACTTAATGCATTGTAAAAGTAATTGTTGAGTTTGAATATGCAAATTTATTGACATTATAGTTCTTTAATAATTTGATTACGTAATTTCTCAACTTGTTTTACATCTTCTCCAGCCACCATTGCATAGACAAAAGACTGCTGACCTAGATCAACACATTTCACCGCAGCACGATTATTCTGAAAATTACCGTAAACATAATATTGATTCTGCACAAGCTTTGAGAAACCCAGTTTCTGTAATGCAGCATATCCTTTTTGAGCACACTCTCCAACGGTGAGCTTTAATCGCTTATGGTCTGACCAAAGCTGTGGAGGAGAATCAATAGATAAATTGAGCTGATCTACCTGCTGAGCTTTTGTCATAATTTTAATATGATTTGGGCTTACGACCTGATAGCGCATATCTAACTTATTTAGTCCCACTTCTAAAAATTGTAGAAAATTAGAGTCTTTTAGACGAATCGGAGCTGTTTTATTTTTATCAACATTTGCATCAAAACTAAAATTGATACCAAACTGATGTTGAATCAAATGGGCCATGGTTGATACAGAAGCATCTTCAAAATTAAATTTGGATACCTTTTGCTCTTGTAGTCTTTTTCTCATTTCTGCCCGATATTCAGGCATTGCAAAGCTATTCTGGAACATAAATAAAAATAATAAACCAATCACAAATCTATTCATATTTTTGCCTTTTTTTATAATTTAATTTTATAGAGTTTCCGTTTTGCCACAACATCAATAGGCTTCTTAAAAGGACGGACATTTGAAATAACCCAAGCAAAATTCCTTCTGCCCAGTAAGAAGCACATGCTGCACTTACTTCATCAGATTGCCATAAATGTATAGATTCAATATCAACCAATGCTATAGCATGCCCCATTTCTTCATCTCCCTCATTTAAAAGGAAGTTTTGATTTTCGACAATCACTACATCTTTAAGTGGTAATTTTTCTGGCTGCCATGAGCGAACTTCCAAGGTTTTAAGACCTTGCACAATTCGCTCAGCATTCGGAGCAACAATAGATAAAGCGGTATATTGCCTGAGCATCTAAAGTTAAGCTTTATCTTCCGCTATTTTTACTTTAATGCCATAACCTTTTACTTTTAAAGTATTTAAACCTTTCACAGCTTTAATCGCTTCACGTGGATTTGGCATTTCAACAAAACCAAAACCTTTCGATTTACCCGTCTCAGCGTCTTTAACCACCACGCAAGACTCTACTTTGCCATATGCTTTAAATAAGTCGAGGATTTCTGCGTCTGTCACCAAACGATCTAAATTGCGAACTAAAATTTTCATGCTAAAACCTAAAGATGATTCACCACGAGATGAATCAAAAGAAATGAATCGTTCTAGTTTAATCGAAATCTATGCCAAAACCTAAATTGATTGTATTAGGTCTAACACGATTCGCTTGACCATATGCACGAGGAATCTCACGATGAATGTGTGTATCCACTAAATGTTGAGGTAAATCATTCAGAAAGTAGCTTTCTATCTTTCTACCCAACTCATCATATTGATCTTGCGACCATAAATTTAAATTTTGTTTGGTTAAAATCAACTCATTTTCGGCACGTGTTAATGCCACATATAGCACACGGCGCTCCTCTTCCACATCATCAAAGTCGCCTTGAGCCCGTGCATGCGGATATTGATTTGGAGACACATGCGGAACATAACAGACTTTTTGTTCTGACCCTTTTGCAGAATGAATTGTAATTAGAGTGACTAAGTCTTTATCAGGTGTTTTATCAATTTCTGAAATTGATATTGGATCAAGTACGTATTCTTCTAAAAATTCGCCAAGCGCATGATGCTTGCGTGCTAACTGTTTCACTAGGTCAAAATCTTTGACTCGGCGCGACCAATCTTTGCTTTTGTAATTATTTTCTAATTGTTCATTCAACGCATCCAAAGCCAAACCGATACAAGCTTCGACATGCTGCTGTAATACATCTAATTGCATTAAGATCAAAATAGCTTGCTGTGGCACTTTGCCATGTCGCTCTAATCGCTGACAGCGCGCTTCAATATCAGGGAGTTGAATCAGTTCTTGTGCTAATTTACTTGCACCCACATCACCCACGCCATCCCACAGCGTCAGAAAACGCATCCAAGCTAAATCATCCTGTGGATTAACACTGACTCGAAGTAAACTCAAAACATCTTTTACATGCGCCGATTCAAGTAATTTCACTCCACCAATAAATCGATACGGAATATTCGCCGCAATTAAAGCCCCTTCTAAATAACGACCACTAAAACCCGAACGTAGCAGAACCATATGCTCTGTCCAAGCAGCACCTTGCGTATGCCGTTGATTCAAATCTTGAACAATCCAATTGGCTTCTTCAAATTCATTACTCAGGATATGCAGCTGCGGTTTTAAGCCATGTCCTCGATAAGCTCGCAAATGTTTATCATATTCAATCTGACTTTGTTCGAGTAACCAATTGGATAAATCTAAAATGCCTTGGGTTGAACGATAATTCATTTCCAGTGTCAACACTTCAACATCTGGAACACGCTCTTTAAAATGGTGAATGTTTTCAAAATCAGCACCACGAAAACCATAAATAGATTGTGCATCATCCCCTACACAGAATAATTTTACCTTACCCACCAAGGGCTGTAATAATGCCCATTGCAGTGGGTTGGTATCTTGCATCTCATCGACCAATAAAGCTGAACAAAAACCTGTCACCCATTTCACTAACTCTGATGAATTTTGCAAATGCACTGCCACGATGGAGAGAATGTCATCATAATCAAGAAAATTACGTTCTTGTTTGCGTTGTTCATAAGCCTTCATGAGTTCAACAATTTGGGCCTTATGTTCAATGGCTTGCGGTAATTGCTGAACCAAAGCATCAGATAATTTAGTTTTAGTATTGCGTGCATAAGAATATAAATCACACAGCTCAGCCGCTTTAGGTAAAACATTGCCTTTATCTTTACCCCGTAATAAACGAAACATCAGTAATTGATCATCTCGGTCAATAATACTGAATTGGGTTAAACCAAAAGCACGTGGATTACGGCGCAATAAATACATACAAAAGGTATGAAATGTTGAAGCGCGTAAACCTTTTGCTTGTGCCCCCATGTGCTGCTCTACACGAGTAATAATTTCACTGGCTGCACGACGAGTAAAGGTTAAAATTTGGATTTGTTGTGCTGGCAAACCTTGATCAATTAAATATGCTGCTCTTGCCACGATGGTCTTAGTTTTTCCACACCCAGCCCCTGCTAAAACTAAACAGTTCTGCGCAACCGTAGTGGCGGCTTGTTTTTGTTGAGGGTTGAGTTCATCAATTAGCTTGGCAAGCGTCATAGAATTGGTCGATAAGAAATGAAGCGCTATTTTAGCAGACTAAAGCTGTAGGGATATTTTTCAGCAACAAAAACAAAAAGAGCATGTCTCAACACGCTCTTAAATTTTGAATGATTATGATTGAATTAAAGCGTCGTTGAACTATGTGGAAGCTGTTTAATTGCATTAGCAAAAGTTAAGTAGTTAATCCCTTGGAATAAAATATCAATTGCAAGGAACATACCGAGTACCCAAAATGGTGAATCCGATGATGATAGAATCAAAATACCAGTTAAGAGTGTTAATACGCCTGAAAAGAGTATCCATCCCCAACCTGAAATGGGACGTAAAATAAAGGCATTCACCGTACGAATAATCCCCGCAATAATCAATGCAATTGCCAGTAAATTAGTCAAAACAACAGCTGTAATAACAGGCGTAGTGAACGCAAAATATCCCGCTGCAATATACAAAATGCCGAATATTGCCCATAACCAACGCGTGCCGCCTTTAAATACCACAAATGCTGCGATAAAATGTAAAATTCCACCTAGCATCATCAGCACACCAAATAGAAGAACTGCTGAAAGTGTTGCGAAAGGTAGTGCTGCTAAAAGAACCAGACCAAAAACAACCAATAATGTACCCAATAACAGATACCATTTACGATCTGCGTGTAACTGATTGCGAATCAGATCGTTACCCACCGTTTTCATCATTATTTACTCTTTTATCATCAATGTTGTTATAGCTTTATTTTGAGCTTGTTTTACTAACGATATTGTATAAAGGATGTTGATAAATAATGACGAAATGTCAGAAAAGCACAGTTTTGATTACACTCATTTTTGCTTAGTTTTTCATTTATGGATAAGTCGAAACTTATCCACAATTTATTTAATCCAGCCAATTTCCTGCGCGGTTAGCACACTAACAACGGTTTGCTCTAAATCATTTGGCATTTTACTTTTATGTTCTGATAAAGGAATTCTACCGCCCATAATTTCAGCCTCAGTTTGCGGATATAAAGGCTGTTTATCGTATTGAGCATAACCGATTGGAAAAATGGGTTCTCCAGTGTTTAGATTATATTTATCGGTTGCACCAAATCCATGAAGCAATTCATGCACTAAGACCATATTGTTTTGCTCAGCTTGTTTCAGTGAAGCAAATAAATTAACTGAGCCAATTCGCCCTCGCTCCAATGCCGTTGAATGCTTTAACTCTCTCGTTTGTTTTGGATCATAAAAGTTTAAAAATAGGGTTAAACTTGGTGAACCATCGATAGATTCATGTTGTTTCCACGCATAGTAGCGAAATTTAAGGCTCCACAAAATGTTATTTAAAAGACTAGGTTGTTCTGACATTTTCGGTGGTGTTTCAGATAATTCTCGTCCAACCTGAACCATGAAATAACTACTTTGCCCACGATATTGTTGACTATTTTTTTCTAAATAATGTTTTACTTCCGCAAAATCATCCAACTGTAATTGTTGAATATATTTTTCAGTGGTCGGAAGTCCATCAGCATTAATTGGGTGTAGCAAAATATTAATCGGTTGGTTCCAATCCTGATTTTGATCGCGATAAGCATTCACAGCGACTATCAACAATACAATCAATAAACATGCAACTCGAATATTTTTCCACATGTACCTCACCCCAATAAATCTTCTATTCTTATTTTATTCGTTTAATAAAAAATGCTAGCGAATTGCTAGCATCTTAATTTTATCACTACTTGGCTTCAACCCATTTTCCATTTTGGAAAACAAGACTCCACTTGGTTTGCTTACCTTCGGCCGTTTCAGAACCTACATATTGCTCTTGGTTCTTACGGCTAAACTTCACGACAGTTGTATTACCTTCAGGATCGACATCAGGTGCCTGTAATAAAAATTGATATTTAGCATCGAGTTGGTCTGCAACGCTACGTAGTTCCGCCACTTTTGGTGCTCGTGTCTCACGAATTTTCGGGAACTTACTTGCAGCCAAGAACAAACCAGCAGCGCCATCGCGCAACACAAAGAAATCATCATGTTTGGTTGAGCGCAAATGTTCCATTTTTATTGGATCTACGCGCGGTGGAGCAGGTTGACCACTCTTGAGAACCTTACGCGTATTATCACAGCTTGAACAAGCGAAATAAGGACCAAAGCGACCTGTTTTTAGCTGCATTTCACCATCACATTTATCACATGGAATGGTCGGACCATCATAGCCCTTGATTTTAAATTCGCCTTCTTCAAGTTCGTAGCCATCACAATCTGGATTGTTACCGCAAACATGTAATTTACGACCGCCATCAACCACATAACTATCCATTGCTGTACCACATTTTGGACAGCGATGTTTTGACATGAGATCGGCAGTTTCCGCACCATCATCATCCGACAATGCAGCCAATGATTCGACAGGTGTAAGATTTAAAGTACCTTTACAACGCTCTTTCGGTGGCAAATTATAACCAGAGCATCCTAAGAACACCCCTGTGGTTCCTGTACGAACTTGCATAGGGCGCGAGCATTCAGGACAAGCCACATCAGCCACTTCAACAGGTTGATTACGGCGCATACCGTCTTCACCTTGAGCATTAGTCAAACGCTTTTTAAAGTCGCCATAGAATGTGTCTAATAGGTCTTTCCAGTTACGTTCACCTGTTGCAACCTTATCAAGTTGCCCTTCTAAATCAGCCGTAAATGCATAATTCATCAAGTTATTGAAACTTTCATCTAGACGATCTGTAACGATTTCACCCATTTTCTCAGCGAATAAACGGCGATTTTCAAGCTTAACGTAGCCACGATCTTGAATCGTTGAAATAATCGCAGCATATGTCGATGGACGACCAATGCCTTTTTTCTCTAATTCTTTAACTAAAGATGCTTCAGTAAAACGCGCAGGCGGTTTGGTAAAATGTTGGCTCGGATCAAGCTTTTCTAATTTCAGTACTTCACCAACTTTTACAGCAGGAAGCAAGACATCATCATCAGATTTATTGGCACCACGAACACGGGTAAAACCATCAAATACCAGTGTACGGCCTTTGGCCTTTAACTCAACATTTGACGCTTCAACAGTCAACGTCGAAGATAAATATTCTGCTGGTGTCATTTGACAGGCAACAAATTGACGCCAAATCAAATCATATAAACGCTGTGCATCACGCTCTACGCCCGCAAGTTTATCGCCAGTCAAACCAACATCAGATGGACGAATCGCTTCGTGGGCTTCTTGTGCCCCCGCTTTATTGCCATAGCGATTTGGCTTGGCAGGGACGTATTTTTCACCAAAATTTTGTTGAATATGGTTACGCACCATATTCACAGCATCATCACTCAAAAAGGTAGAGTCTGTACGCATATAGGTAATAAAACCACCTTCATACAAACGCTGCGCTAGCATCATGGTTTTCTTCACAGAGAAACCTAAACGCGTACTCGCCGCTTGTTGTAAGGTTGAAGTGATATAAGGGGCGCTCGGATTAACTTTGGTTGGTTTATCTTCACGCAAAGCCACTTTATATTCAGCATCTTTTAATACACTGAGTAAGGCATCGGTTTCGGCTTTATTTTTAAGCTTAAGTGTTTTACCTGCTTGCTTAACCGCTTCTAAGCGAATGTCTTCTTTCTTTGAAATAGTATCTGCAAAAACTTGCCAGTATTCTTCTGGAATAAAAGCACGGATCTCGCGTTCACGCTCAACTACTAATTTAACAGCAACAGACTGAACTCGCCCTGCAGATAAACCACGTGCAATTTTTTCCCATAGTAAGGGTGACACCATAAAGCCCACAACACGGTCAAGAAAACGACGTGCTTGTTGAGCATTGACACGATTAATATCTAAACGAGTAGGTTGTTTAAATGCTTCTTGAATAGCATTTTTAGTAATTTCGTTGAATACCACACGATGGTAACGGCTATCATCACCACCAATGACTTCTCTTAAATGCCACGCGATCGCTTCCCCTTCTCTATCCAAATCCGTTGCGAGATAGATAGCATCAGCATCTTTGGCAAGTTTTTTCAGTTCAGCGACGACATGTTCTTTACCTGGAAGCACTTCATAATGCGCAATCCAGTCATGTTCAGGATCAACACCCATACGATTAATGAGTGCAGTTTGAGCTTTCTCAGCTTTCTGTTCTTCTGTAAGTTTAGCGCGTGTTACAGGCTTTTTTTCAGTAGACTTTGCCCCACCGCCTGTTGGTAGATCACGTACATGACCCACCGACGACTTCACCACAAATTGTGACCCTAGATATTTATTAATGGTTTTCGCTTTTGCAGGCGACTCCACAATCACTAAGGCACGTTTCGTTGCAGCAGAGGCTGGTGCTGCTGTGCTTTTTGAAGCAGAGCGTGGAGTATTCGCCATAATAAATCGTTTTTCCTATGATCAATCAAATAATTAGCGTTGTGCTAGTTCGTGTAAATACGTTTTCATTGCGTCAAGTTGGGTAGCACGGAGATCGCTTTCTTCATCCCAATACACTCCCACACAGTTTGCCTGCATATCAATAGCATAAACTCCTTTTAATGCAATGGGTAAGTCATTAAATTTCTGATCACCTTGCACGACTTGAAGTTTGCCATCAAAGACTCTTGCCCGCATTAATGCTAAACGAGCATCAGGAATGAGCACACTATAATAAGCCACCATACTGGCGCGCTTTTCAGATGCCATCGGAATATTGGTCCATTCAGGCGCGACAATCAAACGTGGGTGCAATCCCATTTTGCGTGCTTGATCGCGCATCATCCCCAATGCTTTTTCTCTTGGGCTAACACGTAAGCCAAAAATTGAACCAAGTACAAACAGTACTATGGCAACAGTTATCCAAATTCCAACATTACTCATAAAGTAGCCCAAAACTTCCTTTTATTAGCGTTACATAAGTTTGAGTTAAAAGGCAAGATGAGTTTTTACATCTCTTCCAAATAAAAATTATTTGATGTTTTCATCACAATTGATTTTTGTATTTTTATTTCATTCAAAAAATAAATGATTTTTTGGAGCTGCTTTTCTTTAGACTCTTTCTGACTAGACTCAAAATGAGGTATCAGTATATCTAGCTGTTGCTGCTGTGGTGATAATTCCAAATTTGACCATATTTTAATATTTTTATTTATATAAATGATTTTTCCATTGTCTAAGTTCTGCACGATGCCATAACGTATAAGAAGCTTAGCTCTATTCTTAACTAAACTATCACTTTCTAACTTTAAAACTGATTTAATTGAGTTATTTAAGCTAGACAAACTCGATGGCTTTCCTTGTTGCTTAATTAAGTAATCACAGTACTCTTTAATTTGCCGTAAATGGAACTTTTCTGAAATATGATAAATTTCAGGCATTTTTTCAATTATATCGATTTCATTCAAGCTTTCATTTTGTACTAATTCAGATTTATTTAAAAAAGTTTTTAAACTCTCTCGATTAAGCGTAATTCCTTGTGCGCTAAACTTAATCATCTTGAAATTCATCAGCGTCTTGATTAACTTTTCAGCCTCTTTAGTCGTGACATTTGCCCATGATTTTACGCCATTTAATAATGCTTTTTCATTACTTGGCATGTTTTTTAGTTTTGAAAGAATACTAACAAGATGCTTTAATTTTGATGTAAAGTCATAATCACTTAAGCTATTTTGAGCTAAGAGTAGCGGTGGTTGCTCTTTTATTTTTTCAATCTCTTTCACCTCCGCAATCATTTTAATTTGCGATGCTTGAAAACCCATTATTTTTAGTAAATCAACAATATATTCTAAAGCTCCATCATTAGACATGACATCAAAACAAGTCTGATTTTTATCCATTTGAATTGAAAGTTGCCCTGCTAAAAATGCGAGACCGAAATCAGCAGCATCTTTACCAATTTTAGGCATTTTAATGACAACCAGCTTTTTCTCCATCACAAAAGGAGAAAATTTAATTAATGCATCTAAACTTAAAGTTACAGGAGACTTTGCATAGACTAAATACACGCAAGCATAAGTTTTCAATAGTTTTAATAGCTCTTTTTCAGTTTTATGAATATTTTCGATATCCAAGAGCAAGACTTTCTTCATTTTTATCTCTAAATGTAAAATCCCCTAATTTCATCACTTTAGCGTTTAAGATTTATTTTATCAATAATGCGGTGGTTTATTACTCATTGGATCAAACGGTGCAATGCCTTCTGACAAATCTGAAGACTCAACACGTTGGTATAAAAGCTGCATTTGTTTCTTTAAAATAGCGATTTCTTGAGTCTGAATTGCGAGCTGTTCATTTAATTGTTCAACTAAATCGTCTAAAAATGCAATTCGGACTTGCAAATCTTCAATGGGTGCGGACAATGACGCGTGATCACCAAAATTTTGTTGTTTAGTCATTTCAGACCTCATCTGAGCTTTTAGGAAACATTATGGCCTATATTACTTTAAGGGATGTCCATCTCGCATTTGGCGGACCAGCCCTACTCGACGGCGCGAACTTTAACCTAGAACGTGGCGAACGAGTCTGTTTAATCGGTCGTAATGGTGAAGGTAAGTCTACTTTACTTAAACTGATTGAGGGAAGCTTATTGCCGGATACAGGTGAAGTTTCAATTCAAAATGGTTTAACTGTTTCAATGTTAGCCCAAGATGTACCAATGGACTCAGGCAAAGTAGCTGATATCGTGGCAGATGGCGCAGGTGAAGCAGCAGCTGTACTTAAAGCGTACCACGAGGCAAGTGATGCTTGTGTGTTAGGTGATATGGAAGCCTGTGATCATATGGGAATGTTACAACACAAGCTTGATCAGCTTGATGGTTGGGCATTAGAAAATAAAGTAAATTCGATTCTCAGTAAAATGGGGCTTGACCCTAATGCTGATCTTGCAGATTTATCGGGTGGTCGTAAACGTCGCGTATTATTGGCGCGTGCCTTACTGACTCAACCAGATGTGCTATTACTCGATGAGCCGACGAACCATTTAGATGTTGAAAGTATTGAATGGCTAGAGAAATTCCTGCTTGATCAAAATAATCTAACCTTATTATTTATCTCACATGACCGTTCATTTGTAGATAGCATCGCAACCCGTATTGTTGAACTAGATCGTGGTATTTTACGTAGCTATGAAGGTAACTATTCACGCTACTTAGATCTTAAAGCACAGCAAATGGAAGCAGAAGAAAAACAAAATGCTTTATTTGATAAAAAATTAGCTGAAGAAGAAGCATGGATTCGCCAAGGCATCAAGGCTCGTCGTACGCGTAATGAAGGTCGTGTTCGTGCACTAAAAGATTTACGTGAGCAGTCGAAAGCTCGTCGCTCACAACAAGGTAAAGTGAGCATGGCGACCCAAGATGCCAATCGCTCAGGTAAATTGGTATTTGAAATTGAGCATTTAAGTGTCGCCTTTGGCGATAATGCGCCGATTATCAAAGATTTTTCAGCACTGGTTCTTCGTGGAGATCGTATCGGTTTAGTGGGCGATAATGGTGTCGGTAAAACCACACTGATTAAAGCGATTTTGGGTGAAATCGAACATGCAGGTTCAGTTAAAACTGGTACTCAATTAGAAGTAGCTTATTTTGATCAGCTACGTAACGCCTTAGACCTTGAAAAAACTGTAATGGCAAACGTTTCTGAAGGTTCTGACTTTGTTGATGTAAATGGTAACCGTCGTCATATCTATAGTTATTTACAAGACTTTTTATTCTCACCAGAGCGTGCACGCACCCCAGTGAAAGCGCTTTCGGGTGGTGAGAGAAACCGTATCTTATTGGCAAAACTGTTATTGAAGCCATCGAACTTAATCGTGATGGACGAGCCTACCAATGACTTAGATATGGTGACACTTGAGTTACTTGAAGAGATGTTATCTGAGTATAAAGGCACTCTGTTATTGATCTCGCATGACCGTGCTTTTATGGATAATGTCGTGACTTCAACTTGGGTTTTTGACGGCAAAGGCAATATTGATGAATACGTTGGTGGTTATCAAGATTATTTAGAACAACGCCCAGATGACAAAGTTGTCGATCAAAAAAGTGATGTTAAGAAAGCGCAAGCCAAAGCAGAAGCCGCCGCCGCCGCGGCATCAACGCCTAAAAAAGTCAAACTCAGTTATAAAGACCAACGTGAGTTAGAACAACTTCCGGCTGAAATGGAAAAACTTGAAAAAGAACAAGCAGAACTTTCAGCAAAGCTTGCTGATGGCTCTTGGTTTGTTTCTGACGCGAATGCAGCGACGTTAGCGAGTCAACGCCTTGCAGAGATTGAAGAATCTCTACTTGAAAAATTGGAACGTTGGGACATCTTAGAAAATATGTCTAAGGGCAACTAAAACAGACCAAAGTGACTATCTCTTCGGGGTATAGTCACTTAGTTTTTAAAGCTGATTATTTAAAGAAAAATCAGCTTTAAGTAATTGGTAAAGATTAAAATTTTCTTCATCAAAACAGACAAAAACCACCTCCTGTACGAATTGACTTTGAATGAGTTCTTCATGAATTATTTTCAGTGCAATTTGGGCAGCGAGCTGTTTAGGAAAACGATAAATTCCTGTTGAAATATTCGGAAAAGCCATAGATTTCAGTTCCAAACTTTCGGCAAGTCTAAAGCTATTCCGATAAGCATTTTCCAACAATTTCTCTTCATTGTTTTGACCACCTATCCAAGTGGGTCCAACAGTATGAATAACGTATTGTGCAGGAAGCTTTCCAGCCGTAGTAATAACCGCCTCACCTATCGCACAGCCACCTTGTTTGGCACGAATTTTCTGACAATCCGCCAAAATCTCCGCACCACCTCGACGATGAATTGCTCCATCTACACCGCCACCACCTAACAATGAAGTATTCGCAGCATTCACGATTGCATCAACCTCTATTTGAGTGATATCACCTTTTTCAATAATTATTTTTTTCAATTTTTAGTCTATACTTTTTCTTTTAAACACGTACTTTACAATAGAATAAATGGAATCTGATGTTACAAGTGAGAATTAAAAACACACTTCGTGATACACTTCTCAAAAATTCAACTTAATTCACATTTCTAAGATCTATGAGCCAACATCAGTCTTATATTCCTGGCGAATTTCGATGGGAATTTTTATTACCTAAATACTGGAAAATCTGGATTGCCATTACATTTTTAATGTTATTGGCAATACTGCCTTGGGCAATTCAATGGCGCATTGCTCATGGCTTAGCCGCTGTATGTTGGCATTTGCTGAAATCACGTCGTAAAACCACGCTCAGAAACTTAGAAGTTTGTTTTCCAGAATGGTCGCCCGCTGAAGTCGAAGCTCAAGCAAGACAAGTATTTGTTGATATGATGATTGGCATGTTTGAAACCTTGAATGCGTGGTACTGCCCAAAATGGTTCAAGGATCGTCATCATATCGAAGGTTTAGAACATCTTAGAAATGCACAAGCACAAGGCAAAGGCGTTTTATTCTTAGGTACACATAGCACCTTACTTGATGCAGGTGGTTATCTTTGCGTGCAATATTTTCAACTCGGTGTGGTCTATCGTCCACAGAATAATCCGATGTTGGATATGTTGATTTATCGTTGTCGGGCAACGATTTATAATCAGCAAATTGATCACGATAATATGCGTGGTTTGATTCGACAGCTCAAAGATGGTGAAGCAATTTGGTATAGCCCAGATCAAGATTTTGGTTTAAAGCAAGGCGTCATGGCGCCATTTTTTGGTGTTCCTGCTGCAACGGTAACAGCGCATCGTCGTTTACTTAAAATGACGAAAGCAGTTGCAATTCCTATGTATTTTTACCGCTATGGTGATATTCGTAATCCACAATACAAAGTTTTGCTCGAACCCGTTGTTGATAATTTGCCGAGTGAAGATGAACTTGCAGATGCAATAAGAGTGAATCAAATTATTGAAAATCAACTGCGTATCGCACCGACGCAATGGATGTGGTTTCATCGGCGTTTTAAAACCCGTGCCGAAGGTTATGACTGTATTTATTAAAACCTGAAATAAAAAATTCTGTGCACTGAGGCACAGATTTTTTTAAGTGAATCATTATGGTAAAGCGCGATTCACAAAAATTGTTTTCATGTTGTTTCCAAAGGTAATACTTTCAGCCAATACAGAACGCCCATCGAGTAAATGCCATCCTAAAAGTCCTTGGTGGGTTAAACGTTCATCCATCAAAGCAGTGCTATCGCCACTATCAATAATGCTATCATCAAAAACTTTATACTGAACAGAAGCAGCTAAGTTAGGTTGAGTGCTATCTTTTTCAAACACAAAACCAACTTGTCCATTTGGCAACTCTAATTCGAAACGATAAATGAAGCCCTGTGCTTTTTGAGCATCTAAAATAGCCTGAACTTCATTTGCTTTTGCATTTGATGCTGAAGCAATCCAACGATATTCATATGTGCCGTTGTGCGCGTTGCTATTACTACAAGCAAATGCGAACTGCGAACCGTAGATATACTCTGCAAAGAAAATACGGCAACCTTGACTACCGAATTGATTAGCTGCTACTTCCCAAGTCGCCTTATCTTTCACCGTAGTTTGAGCAACCTCTTTGGTTAAGATGCTATATATCGCAGTATCGCCAACACGTTTTTCGAAAATATTGTTGTAAACGGATGGCTTACTGTCAGCAAGACGTACAATCGCTTGTTGCTTATATATAAAGCCTAAACTTGCCTGCTGCGTTAATTGCGTTTTCCATAGTGCATATCGTGCTGCGGCTGTCGCACCTGCACCATCCAAAACTTTGTATTGATATTTAACTGCACTCGCTGAGTTGTCTTTTACATATAAATTACGATCGTCTCGCGCATCAATGTATAGCTCAAAAGATGCCGTCTCCGATGTGGTTAGCGTATCAAAGTTCGCGTGATTTAAACGATAACCTGCATTTGATTGTGTATCTAATTGCGTTTGTAATTTCTGTAAACTTGGTTGAACATCAGCTAATAAAGCTTTAGCTGAAGAAACTACTGTTGTTGGTGCTTTTCTTTGGAATCGCTGAATGCTCGATTTTTTCCAACACACACCCTGCGTCGCATTTAAGTTTATAGATTGAACATATTGATCAATTTCACTTCCCACTGGGTTTGGTTTATTTTCTAATAAACAAAAAGTATTGGCATCTCTAAATGCAAGCACACCCGCAACACTTTGCGAACCACTACGACTTTTAACCATAACGGTATGATATTTCGTTTTATTCGCTGTAATCGCATTGCCAATATTTTCAAGTACTAAGCCACTGGTTGGACCACCATCTAATTTAAGATCACCTTTAACAGAACCTGCACATTGCGGTTCAGTGTATTGCTCACTATCTATAACAAAATCAAGTGCATTACTTTGAGTCTGATAATTTTCAACCACCAATCGAAACGCACCTAATGATGAGTTATTACAGTAAGTTGATTCCCATGTGCCAGCAAAAGCTTGGGCAGGCGTAGGTGTTGGAGTCGGAGTCGGAGTCGGAGTCGGAGTCGGAGTCGGAGTCGGAGTCGGAGTCGGAGTCGGAGTCGGAGTCGGAGTCGGAGGCG
>Ga0209599_10000781_pt1 | contig 18098 bp, 14 predicted proteins | sample Shrwel_input2_FT_FD_187534 | JGI IMG/M metagenome (GOLD analysis project Ga0209599, IMG submission 187534) | Subsurface microbial communities from deep shales in Ohio, USA - Utica-3 well 1 S input2 FT (SPAdes) (version 2) ... | reverse complement strand
GTGATAGAACGCAGATAAAGCACCAACTACACCAACCATGATCGCCATAGGGTGAGCATCACGACGGAAACCATTGAAGAAACGGCTTACTTGGTCGTGAACCATAGTGTGGTTACGTACTTTTGCATCAAATTCAGTTTTTTGTTCAGCATTTGGAAGCTCGCCATTTAATAATAAATAACAAGTTTCTAAGTAGTCTGCTTGAGTCGCTAATTGATCAATTGGATAACCACGGTGTAATAAAACACCTTTGTCACCGTCAATGAATGTGATCTTAGATTCGCAAGCCGCTGTCGCCATAAAACCAGGATCGAAAGTAAAGTGACCTGATGCTAATACATCTTTAACGTCAATTACATCTGGGCCCAATGTGCCGCTGTAAATTGGTAATTCAATTTCTTTGCCATCAAGCTGTAATACGGCTTTTTTGCCAGTTGCTGCAGACATTCAATAGATCTCCTGTCCTGGTGAATGATTATCTGACTCGAAATACTAATCTTGTCATGTGCGAATCAGACGTTGTCAAAATTTGCTATAAGATTAGTGGCTACTAAAATTTTGTCAATTATACTTAGGGATAAAAAATGACGTTGCTACAGTCAATTAGTCATTCCATATCGAAGAAAAAATTGAGTAAAATCACAGCATCGGTCGAGTATAATATGTCAAATCATGTTTTAGGTGCATAAAAAAAATGAAGCACCAGTACAATTGTAAGTAAATTTTTATACTTGCAAACTTTTGGTGCTTATAAAATAAATACTTATCTAGGATTAAAAAACTATGTATCTCATGGCCTACAGTTAAATAATAGGTCAAAAAACCGAAGATATTATTGAAAATTAAATCATAAACGACCTAATCTAGTGCGACCGATTGTTTAAAAAAAAAGCAATTTACTTTTATAAAGGTAATGAAAATATAGATTACTGAATTTTTATATTTTATATATAAATGAGGGGTATTATTTTCAACAATAATTATAATGACTCCTTTTATGGGCTATTTATCAATAAAATCATCTTCATTTGTAAGATTTTAGAAATAATTATTGCTATTTATAGCGCAATAGATGGAAAGTGCTGAGTAAATTTTATTCTTAAATAACAGTGGGATGAATTTATATTTATTCTGATAGGGAGGTATTTTATGTATTAATTGATGTAAATGATTCTTATTTATTTGTTTTTTAGACTAAAGCTAAAACTGATTGTTTGTATTTTGATATTTCACGTTTTATAATTCGGTGTCGTTATATAGGTTGGGCATGCACTATGCTTGCCTAACAATGCCAGCTTTCCTTTGAATTAATTCAAACAAACTCCGGATGGAGTTTCTACCTACAGGATGCCCGCTGTGAAAAGCAACAGACCTGTCAATTTGTCCATGGGTCAGGTATTAGCGGTAAATTTACGCTCACCCGTGGCTATTGCATCAATTCTACACCGTTTATCAGGTGTAATCGTTTTCTTATTAGTCGCTGTTCTTTTGTGGATTTTAGATAAATCTTTATCTTCACCAGAAGGATTTGACTACGTTAAAAATGTCGTTTTCGGAAATATCATTGTACGTTTTGTCGTATGGGTATTTGTAGCTGGCTTAATTTTCCATTTCATTGCTGGTATCAAGCATTTACTTGCTGATATTGGTTTTGCGGAAGAATTACAAAGTGGTCGTATTGCAGCTACAGTTTCATTGATCTTGTCTGCGATTGGTATCGTCGCAGCATTCGTATGGATTATGTTCTGATGAAAAGTGCTACAGGTTTAACAGGTTCAGGTTCTCGCGATTGGTATATCCAACGTGTCAGTGCTGTAGTGTTAGCTGCATATACTGTGGTGATCTTCGGTTGGATCTTATGTAATAGCGGATTCGGCTACGAACAGTGGGCTGGCTTTATGTTAACTCTGCCAATGAAGATTTTCTCTTTATTAGCAGTATTATCGCTCGTTGCACATGCTTGGATTGGTATGTGGCAAGTCTTTACAGATTATGTAACGACTCGTCAAATGGGTCCTTCAGCTTCAGGTTTACGCCTTGTACTGACATCTGCTGTTATTATTTCAGTGTTCGTGTACGCAATCTGGGGTATCCAGATTTTCTGGGCAAATTGATAGGAAGAGATCATGGGCGCAATTAACCCTAAAGAAGATTATTCAAATATTCAAAACCTCACTTTCGATGCTGTTATTGTCGGTGGTGGTGGTTCAGGTATGCGTGCTTCTTACCAACTTGCTCAAGCTGGTTTAAAAGTTGCTGTATTGACCAAAGTATTCCCAACACGTTCACACACTGTTGCTGCTCAAGGTGGTATTGGTGCGTCGTTAGGAAATATGCAAGAAGATAATTGGCATTATCACTTCTATGACACGGTTAAAGGTTCGGATTGGTTAGGCGATCAGGACGCAATCGAGTTTATGACGCGTGAAGCACCAAAAGTTGTTTATGAACTTGAACATTTAGGTATGCCTTTTGACCGTAACGAAGATGGAACAATCTATCAACGTCCTTTCGGTGGTCACTCTGCAAACTATGGTGAAAAAGCAGTTCCACGTGCATGTGCTGCTGCCGATCGTACAGGTCATGCTTTGCTTCATACTTTGTATCAAAGTAACGTAAAAATGGGTACTCAGTTTTACGTTGAATGGATTGCATTAGACCTCATCCGTAATGAAGCGGGTGATGTACTTGGTGTAACTGCTATTGACCAAGAAACAGGTAATATCGCAGTATTCCAAGCAAAAGCAACATTGTTTGCTACTGGTGGTGCTGGTCGTGTTTATCGCGCATCAACTAATGCATATATCAATACTGGTGACGGTCTTGGTATGGCTGCTCGTGCAGGTATTCCATTACAAGATATGGAATTCTGGCAATTCCACCCAACGGGTGTTGCTGGCGCAGGCGTATTGTTGACTGAAGGTTGTCGTGGTGAAGGTGGTATTCTTCGTAACAAAGACGGCGAACCATTCATGGAGCGTTATGCACCAACTTTAAAAGACTTGGCGCCACGTGACTTCGTATCACGTTCTATGGACCAAGAAATTAAAGAAGGTCGTGGTTGTGGTCCTAAAGCGGATTATATCTTACTTGATATGACTCACTTGGGTGCTGAAACGATTATGAAGCGTCTTCCATCTGTATTTGAGATTGGTAAGAAATTCGCAAACGTTGACTGTACTAAAGAGCCAATTCCTGTGGTACCAACAATCCATTATCAAATGGGTGGTATTCCAACCAATATTCATGGTCAAGTGGTTGTGCCTCATGGTGTGGAAGAGGGTGAATTCTCTGCGCATTATGATAAAGACACGAAAGAATATACCTATAAAGGTACACGTGATTATGTGAAACCAGTAAAAGGTTTCTATGCAATTGGTGAATGTTCTTGTGTATCTGTACATGGTGCAAACCGTTTAGGTACAAACTCATTGCTTGACCTTGTGGTATTTGGTAAAGCAGCGGGTGAGCACATTATTGATTACGTAACTAAACATCATGGCGACGACTATCAACCACTTCCGACTGATGTATTGGTAAATACATTGGATCGTATTCGTAAGTTGGATGATTCAACCACGGGTGAAAATGCACAAGAAGTTGCTGATGCAATCCGTGACATCGTACAAGATCACGCAGGTGTATTCCGTACTCAAGCATTGCTTGACAAGGGTGTAAAAGAAATTCTTGCGATTGAACCACGTGTTCGCAATATTCATTTAAAAGACAAATCTAAAGTATTTAACACAGCACGTGTTGAAGCATTAGAAGTTGAAAATTTATATGAAGTTGCGAAGGCGACTCTAATTTCTGCTGCTGCACGTAAAGAATGTCGTGGTGCGCATACAGTTGTTGACTATGAGTTAGCACCTGATCACCCAACTTATTCTTACGGTCGTCGTGATGATGAGTGGATGAAACATACATTATGGTATTCATCAGACAATCGTCTTGAATATAAGCCAGTACGTTTCAGCCCATTAACGGTTGAAGCAATTGAACCTAAACCACGTACATTCTAATCGGGAGAACAAAGATGAGTAGAGGCACTCGTACATTCGAAATCTACCGCTATGATCCTGATAAGGATAAAGCGCCGTACATGCAAACTTTCAAACTTGAGTTGACCGATAAGCACCGTATGTTGCTTGATGCGTTACTTGCGTTGAAAGTACAAGATGAATCATTGACATTCCGTCGTTCTTGCCGTGAAGGTATTTGTGGTTCGGATGGTGTAAACATCAATGGTAAAAATGGTTTAGCGTGCTTGTGGAACTTGAACGATTTACCAGAGAAAATTGTGATTCGTCCTTTACCAGGCTTACCAGTGGTAAAAGACTTGGTTGTAGATATGAATCAATTCTACGATCAATATGACAAAATCCAACCGTTCTTGATTAACAATCAGCCAGCGCCAGCGAAAGAGCGTTTACAGTCTCAAGCAGAACGTGAACACTTAGATGGTCTGTATGAATGTATTCTTTGTGCATGTTGTTCGACTTCATGCCCATCATTCTGGTGGAACCCTGATAAGTTCCTTGGACCGTCTGCATTATTAAATGCATACCGTTTCATTATTGATTCTCGTGATACAGCAACACAAGAGCGTTTAGCTCGTTTAGACGATCCATTCTCTTTGTTCCGTTGTAAAGGAATCATGAACTGTGTATCAGTTTGCCCTAAAGGTTTAAACCCAACAAAAGCAATTGGTCACATTCGTAATATGTTGTTGGATCAAGCTGGTTAATCAGGATGTTCTAACGAAAAAGACGGGAGCTTTGAAAGAAGCTCCCGTCTTTTATTTTTCAAATTAAACTGTGAGAATTTGAGTTTTTGTTTATTGGTTTTTCTACTAAATAAAATTCAAAAAATAAATAAAAACATGATGCTGTTCTGTTTTTAAGCACTCTGCATAGTGTTTGTGCAAAAATTGTAGCGAATGTTTAACTTTGGTCTATAAAGATGCAACTATTATAAAAAGGGCGGTATATTAGAATATAATTAGTGACGTGTATTTAGCTGCTTTATGGATGGTATGTGTCAAAAAAATCAATCCAAGTTGAATAACATGTTAGGATTCTGCCACAACTGAAAGCGAAAAATGAGCATATTCTAAAAGTTATCTGAAAAGTGCAACTTTGAGATTTATGCAAATTATTCTGCGAAAGTCATTTTAGAAAAGTTAAAAATTTATTTAATTTTTCTAAAATGATTTGCAAAAAATTGCTCGATTTTATCGAGTATAAGGATGAGTTATGTGCTTTGAATTGAAAGCGCATAGCTCATTTATTACATCAAAAGGAATACTCCTGATGTGTAGTGATATGTCTCAAGGTTGGATGATCTTGGGTAGTAATGTCATGTTACCAATTTGACATTATGAATCATGGGTGTGCTTAAAAGGCAACCTGTATTATTTTTTGCAATAGGAAATGGGTCCAAAAATGCAAGAAGTTGCTGACGCATTGCGTCTTGACACTGAACTTTCCGCTGATAGTGCAGCGTATATCGAAGAGCTCTACGAACAGTACCTAACATCTCCAACCTCAGTGTCAGAGGATTGGCGTGAATATTTCGACAAATACCCTAAAGGTGATCAACCACACGGCAGTGTGCGCGAGCAATTCCTCCTCTTAGGTCGTAATTCAAGCCGAATTCAACCTGTTGTTCAAAGCACTGTAAGCACAGAGCATGAGCGTCGTCAAATTGGTGTATTACAACTCATCGCTGCCTACCGCAATCGTGGTCATCAAAAAGCGAAACTTGATCCATTAGGTCTTGCAAAACGCGAAGACGTTCCTGATCTTGATTTATCCGCGCATAACTTAACCAAGTCTGACTTAGATACCGTATTTAATACGGGTAATCTTGCGATTGGTAAAGCAGAAGCAACATTGTCGGAAATGATTGAGGCAATGGAAGCGACTTACTGTGGTTCTATTGGTGCAGAGTATATGCACATTGTAGATACCAAAGAAAAACGTTGGATTCAACAACGTTTGGAAGGTGTTCGCGGTAAATATAATTTAAATGCTGATCAGAAAAAAGGCGTCTTAGAGCGTTTGACAGCGGCTGAAGGTTTAGAAAAATACCTTGGTAATAAATTCGTTGGTGCTAAACGTTTTGGTGTGGAAGGCGGTGAGTCTTTTATTCCAATGGTCAACGAACTTATTCAACGTGCAGGTAGTGTAGGTTGTAAAGAAGTCGTCATTGGTATGCCACACCGTGGACGTCTCAATTTACTTGTAAATATTATGGGTAAAAACCCAGCTGATCTTTTTGGTGAATTTGAAGGTAAAAGTATTCACAAAAAAGGTTCGGGTGACGTTAAGTACCATCAAGGTTTTTCTTCAAATGTCATGACCTCGGGTGGCGAAGTTCATCTTGCTTTGGCATTTAACCCATCACATTTAGAAATCGTTGGACCTGTAGTTGAAGGATCTGTACGTGCTCGTCAAGTTCGTCGTAAAGATATTGGTGGTGACGATGTACTTCCGCTAATTGTTCACGGTGATGCTGCGTTTGCAGGTCAAGGTGTGAACATGGAAACCTTCCAAATGTCACAAACACGTGGCTACACGGTGGGTGGTACAGTTCATATTATTGTGAATAACCAAGTTGGTTTTACCACATCTGATCCACGCGATACGCGTTCTACAGAATACTGTACTGATGTTGCTAAAATGATTCAGGCACCAATTTTCCATGTGAATGGTGATGATCCTGAAGCAGTTATTTTTGCAACTCAAATTGCACATGATTTCCGTCATGAATTCCGTAAAGATGTGATTCTTGATTTGTTCTGTTATCGCCGTCGTGGTCATAACGAAGCAGATGAGCCATCTGCAACACAACCATTGATGTATCAAGTCATCAATAAAAAAGCAACAACGCGTACTTTGTATGCGGATCAATTGGTACAAGAAAAAGTACTTGATCGTGCGACTGCTGATCAAATGGTAGAAGACTATCGTTCTGATTTAGAAGCAGGTAACCATGTTGCTAATGCTTTGGTTCGTGAACCAAACAAAAAGATGTTCGTGGACTGGTCCCCATATCTAGGTCATGAATATACTGATATTTGGGATACAAGCTTCAACATCGATCGTTTGAAAGAACTTGGCAAAACAATGAATACATTACCTGAAGGTTTCGTATTACAACGCCAAGTACAAAAAGTGATTGATGATCGTGTAAAAATGCAAACGGGCGAAATGCCACTCAACTGGGGTGCTGCTGAAACTTTAGCTTATGCAACACTTTTAGATGATGGTTTCCTTGTGCGTATTACAGGTGAAGATGTTGGTCGTGGAACATTCTCTCATCGTCATGCAAAATTACATAACCAAGTTGATGGTTCTGTATATATTCCTCTTTGTCACATTAAAGAAAATCAGCCTCGTACAGCGGTTTATGATTCTTTATTGTCAGAAGAAGCCGTACTTGCATTTGAATATGGTTATGCAACAACTTTGCCTAAAAGCTTAATTGTTTGGGAAGCGCAATTTGGTGACTTCGCAAACTGTGCGCAAGTTGTGATTGACCAGTTTATTGCGTCTGGTGAAACCAAGTGGGAACGTGTATGCGGTCTTACAATGTTATTGCCACATGGTTATGAAGGTCAGGGTCCTGAGCATTCATCTGCACGTTTAGAGCGTTTCTTGCAACTTTGTGCTGAAGACAATATGCAAGTCATGACACCAACGACACCTGCACAAATTTTCCATGCTTTACGTCGTCAAGCTGTTCGTCCGATTCGTAAGCCACTGATTGTAATGTCGCCTAAGTCGTTATTACGTCATAAACTTGCAACTTCAACTTTAGATGAATTGGCAAACGGTTCATTCCAAACTGTGATTGATGAAATTGATAACATCAATAAAGCTGACGTGACGCGGTTAGTTCTTTGTGGCGGTAAAGTTTATTACGATTTACTCGAAAAACGTCGTGAACTTGGATTAGATAACACTGCGATTGTTCGTATTGAGCAATTATATCCATATCCAGAACAGCGTTTAGCTGAAGTAATGGAAAGCTATCCAAACATTCAAGAACTTGTTTGGGCGCAAGAAGAACCGAAGAACCAAGGCGCTTGGTTATTCATCGTTCCTCGCTTATATGAAGACGTTCTAAAATCTGGTAAACAAATTCGCATTAGCTATGCTGGTCGTGAAGCATCAGCCGCACCTGCTTGTGGCTCGCCATACTTGCATGCAAAACAACAAGCTCAGCTCGTCAATGACGCACTTGCAATTGAAGCTGAACAATCAGGAGATTCTAAATAATGGCAACCGAAATTAAAGCACCGGTATTTCCAGAGTCAGTTGCTGACGGTACGATCGCAACTTGGCACAAGAAAGTAGGTGAACCTGTATCACGTGATGAAGTGATCTGTGACATTGAAACCGATAAAGTTGTTTTAGAAGTGGTTGCTCCTGCTGATGGTAGCTTAGTTGCGATCATTAAAGGTGAAGGCGACACAGTTCTTTCTGATGAAGTGATTGCTCAGTTTGAAGCAGGCGCAGTATCTGGCGCTGCTGATACTCAAGCAGTACAAAGTTCAGCTCCAGCTCAAGTTGAACAAGCTGTTGCTAAAACAGAAGCAGGTGCAGCTCCAGTTGTACCAGTTCAAGATCAAGCTCCTGCTGTTCGCAAAGCATTATCTGAAACAGGTATCAATGCTGCTGACGTACAAGGTACAGGTCGTGGTGGTCGCATCACTAAAGAAGATGTTGCTGGTCATCAAGCTAAACCTGCTGCATCAGCTCAACCATTAAGCGTTGCTGTTGGTGAGCGTATTGAGAAACGTGTTCCAATGACACGTTTACGTAAGCGTGTAGCTGAGCGTTTATTGGCTGCAACACAACAAACAGCAATGTTAACTACGTTTAACGAAGTGAACATGAAGCCAATCATGGAAATGCGTAAGCAATATAAAGATGCTTTCGAAAAACGTCATGGTGCTCGTTTAGGCTTTATGTCTTTCTTTGTTAAAGCTGCGACTGAAGCACTAAAACGCTACCCAGCAGTGAATGGTTCTATTGATGGTGATGATATCGTTTATCACGGTTTCTATGACATCGGTGTTGCTGTATCGAGTGAACGTGGTTTAGTTGTTCCTGTACTTCGTGATACTGACCGTATGAACTATGCAGAAGTTGAAAACGGTATTCGTGACTATGCTTATAAAGCACGTGACGGTAAATTAGGTATCGAAGACATGACTGGCGGTACGTTCACGATTACTAATGGTGGTACGTTCGGTTCATTGCTTTCAACGCCGATTTTGAATACACCACAAACAGCTATTTTGGGTATGCATAAAATCCAAGAGCGTCCAATGGCGGTAAATGGTCAAGTTGAAATCTTGCCAATGATGTACTTAGCACTTTCTTATGACCACCGTTTGATCGATGGTAAAGAAGCTGTAGGTTTCTTAGTAACAATCAAAGAGTTGTTAGAAGAACCAGCTAAACTCATTCTTGATCTTTAATACATTAATTATAAATCTTCCCTAACCCCTCTTTACTAAAGAGGGGAAGCCCCCTTTTGAAAAAGGGGGATTTAGGGGGATTAATTGGAGATAAAAATGTCTCAACAGTTTGATCTTGTTGTTATTGGCGGTGGACCTGGTGGTTATGAAGCGGCGATTCGTGCAGCTCAGCTTGGTTTCAAAGTCGCTTGTATCGAAAAACGTATTCACAATGGCAAGCCATCTTTAGGTGGTACATGTTTAAACGTTGGTTGTATTCCTTCTAAAGCATTGCTTGACTCTTCTCACCGTTACGAAGCAACCCTTCACGAACTTGCTGAACACGGTATTACCACAGGTGAAGTTAAATTTGATTTAGATACTTTGTTAGCTCGTAAAGACAAAGTTGTTGATCAATTGACAGGTGGTGTTGCTCAATTACTGAAAGGTAATGGTATTGAGTGGTTACAAGGTACTGGTAAATTACTTGCTGGTAAAAAAGTAGAGTTCACGCCTTTTGAGGGTGAAGTTCAAGTTTTAGAACCTAAGTATGTGATTCTTGCGACTGGTTCTGTACCTGTAAATATTCCAGTAGCTCCTGTAGATGAAGACTTAATCGTTGATTCGACTGGCGCATTAAAATTCTCAGAAGTTCCTAAGCGTCTTGGTGTGATCGGTGCGGGTGTTATCGGTTTAGAGCTTGGTTCGGTATGGCGTCGTCTTGGTTCAGAAGTTGTTGTATTTGAAGCATTAGATGCATTCTTACCAATGGCTGATAAAGCATTGGCGAAGGAATATCAAAAAATCTTGAAAAAACAAGGTTTAGATATTCGTATCGGTGCGAAAGTTTCTGGTGCTGAAACTAATGGTCAAGAAGTAACGGTTAAATACAACCAAGCTGGCGAAGACAAAGAACAAGTTTTTGACAAGTTAATCGTTTGTGTTGGTCGTAAAGCATATGCAGAAGGTTTATTGGCTGAAGATTCAGGCATTAAATTGACTGAGCGTGGTTTGGTTGATGTCAATGATCAATGTCAAACATCTGTAGAAGGTGTTTACGCGATTGGTGACTTGGTACGCGGTCCAATGCTTGCACATAAAGCAATGGAAGAGGGTGTAATGGCGGTTGAACGTATTCACGGTCACGCAGCTCAAGTGAACTATGACACGATCATTAGTGTTATTTATACACATCCAGAAGCGGCTTGGGTTGGTTTAACTGAAGAACAAGCTGTCGAAAAAGGTCATGAAGTTAAAGCAGGTCAATTCCCATTTGCAGTAAATGGTCGTGCTTTAGCAGCTGGTGATACTGCTGGTTTTGTTAAATTCGTTGCAGATGCAAAAACTGATCGCCTGTTAGGTATGCATGTTGTTGGTCCAAACGCATCTGACATCGTACATCAAGGTATGATTGCACTTGAATTTGTATCTTCTGTAGAAGATTTACAGTTGATGACTTTTGGTCACCCAACATTCTCTGAAGTTGTACACGAAGCTGCGCTTGCTGTTGATGGTCGTGCAATCCACGCGATTCAACGTAAACGTAAATAAAATAAAAAGTGTGGCTTTTGCCACACTTTTTTGAATGATGATGATTGGTTTACAAGACAATCATTTACTCAATATGTAACAGCCTAGTTTAAAAAAAATATCTAGGTTGTATCACATCAAACAACATAGTAGGTAACTAAATGAACTTACATGAGTATCAAGCTAAAGCGTTATTGAAAGAATATGGTATGCCAGTACAAGAAGGTATCTTGGCAACCAATGCAGATGAAGCAGTTGCTGCATTTGAACAGCTTGGTGGTAAATTCGCTGTAATGAAAGCGCAAGTTCATGCTGGTGGTCGTGGTAAGGCTGGTGGCGTTAAAGTTGCAAAATCAAAAGAAGATGTTATCGAATTCGCTAACAACATCATTGGTACTCGTTTAGTAACGTATCAAACAGATGCAAATGGTCAGCCTGTTAACAGCATTATTGTTGCTGAAGACGTTTATCCAGTTGAGCGTGAGCTTTACTTGGGTGCGGTTGTAGACCGTTCTAGCCGTCGTATTACTTTCATGGCTTCTACCGAAGGTGGTGTAGAAATCGAGAAAGTTGCTGAAGAAACTCCAGAAAAAATTATCAAAGTTGAAGTTGATCCATTAGTTGGCTTACAACCATTCCAAGCACGTGAAGTTGCGTTTGCTTTAGGTTTGAAAGACAAGCAAATCAGCCAATTTGTAAAAATTATGGCTGCTGCTTACCAAGCATTTGTTGAAAATGACTTTGCATTATTCGAAATTAACCCACTTTCAGTTCGTGAGAATGGCGACATTTTATGTGTAGATGCGAAAGTCGGTATCGACTCTAACGCGCTTTACCGTTTACCTAAAGTTGCTGCTTTACGTGACAAGTCCCAAGAGAATGAGCGTGAATTAAAAGCATCTGAATTTGATCTTAACTATGTTGCTTTAGAAGGTAACATTGGTTGTATGGTGAACGGTGCTGGTCTTGCAATGGCAACGATGGACATCATCAAACTTTATGGTGGTCAGCCTGCAAACTTCCTTGACGTTGGTGGCGGTGCAACGAAAGAGCGCGTAATCGAAGCGTTCAAAATCATCCTTGCTGATACTTCTGTACAAGGTGTTTTAATTAATATCTTCGGTGGTATCGTACGTTGTGACATGATTGCTGAAGCAATTATTGCAGCGGTTCAAGAAGTAAATGTAACTGTACCTGTTGTTGTTCGTTTAGAAGGTAACAACGCTGAGTTAGGTGCTAAATTACTTGATGAATCTGGTTTGAAATTAATTTCTGCGAACGGTTTATCTGATGCCGCAGAAAAAGTTGTAGCTGCAGTTAAAGCGTAAGGAGTATCAATCATGAGCGTATTAATTAATAAAGACACTAAAGTATTGGTACAAGGTTTTACTGGTAAAAACGGTACTTTCCACTCTGCACAAGCTTTAGACTACGGTACAAAAGTTGTTGGTGGTGTTACTCCAGGTAAAGGTGGTACAACTCACCTTGACCTACCAGTATTTAACACAATGAAAGAAGCTGTTCGTGAAACAAATGCAGATGCATCTGTAATCTATGTACCAGCTCCATTCGTTTTAGACTCAATCGTTGAAGCGGTTGATTCAGGTGTTGGCCTGATCGTTGTGATCACTGAAGGTGTTCCAACTATCGACATGCTTAAAGCGAAACGCTACTTAGAAACTAATGGTAACGGTACTCGTTTAGTTGGTCCTAACTGCCCAGGCGTGATCACTCCAGGTGAATGTAAGATCGGTATTATGCCTGGTCACATCCACCAACCAGGTCGTATTGGTATCATCTCACGTTCAGGTACATTGACTTATGAAGCTGTTGCTCAAACAACTAAGCTTGGTTTAGGTCAGTCTACTTGTATCGGTATTGGTGGTGACCCAATCCCAGGTATGAACCAGATCGAAGCACTTCAATTGTTCCAAGACGATCCAGATACTGATGCAATCATCATGATCGGTGAGATCGGTGGTACAGCGGAAGAAGAAGCTGCTGAATTCATCAAATCTAACGTGACTAAGCCTGTTGTAGGTTACATCGCTGGTGTAACTGCACCTAAAGGTAAGCGTATGGGTCATGCTGGTGCGATCATTTCTGGTGGTCAAGGTACTGCTGAAGAGAAATTCGCTGCATTTGAACGCGCGGGAATGGCTTACACACGTAGCCCAGCTGAGCTTGGTTCTACAATGTTGCAAGTTTTAAAAGAGAAAGGTTTAGCGTAATACGTTAGATTTTAATCTTTAAAGAACCCTGATGGAAACATCGGGGTTTTTTTATTAAAATAAAATGATATAAGTTCCGAAAAAAATAGAATAATTAGCCCAAGGGTAAGATAAATGATTAAAGAAAAATTAATTTACAGTGTTAAGCAGTTTATAGATAAAAAAGATATATCTATTAAGAATGCGCAAAGAATAGAAGTTCTCCTTGATGATTTGAAGTCAGAGGAAGAGTTGATAAATAATATGATTCTAATTTTAGCTTCATATGTGTGCGGAGGTGGTGAGTACATGTATGATGAAGATGAAGTAATTTTAGAATTGAAGAAAATCTTAATTTTTTTAAATGATGCTTAAGCTCCACTAGCTAGCTATCTATCTATTTATATTTTTTAGATGAAAAAAAGAGCCTTATAGCCAAGACTCTTTTTAGATCAGCAACACTTAGTCTGCTTTTGGCTTCAATCCTTGTGTTAAACCATTGATATCACCACCTTGTAGGCCAAGTTCATTCATTAAGCTATCAATCAAAGGTGCTTGTGAACGATAGCGTAGGGCGCTATTCACGACTTGATCCGATAAAGAGGTTTGACCATTTTCAATCGTATCACTGCCGACAGTACCGCCGCCTGCAAAGCTACTTAAACCATTCACTTGTAAAATCTTGATGTCATCAATATTTTCCATTGGTTTAACGCTTTCACGAATGATTTCAGGTAAATGTTTCAGTAATGCTAAACGCACTTGCATTTCCACTTGCTCAGCAGAAAGGGTATTGGCTGCTTCATTGACTGCACGAGCACCTTCCGCATCAACCTGATACTGTTTCTCTAAAGCTTGAGCAAGTAATATTTTAGCATCTGCTTCACCTTTCGCTTTTAAGCGAATTTTTTCAGCATCTGCTTCAGCAGCAATACGTACAGCTTCAGCTTCATCTGCCGCAGCCTTTTTACCCGCATCCGCAGCAACGGTAATCGCAATCGCTTCTTTCTCAGCAGTTTGTTTAGCAGCAACCAGCTCGACTGCTTTTTGACGTTCAGCGCGTTGTGTTTCACGTACAGTCACAACTTCTTCCTCCGCTTTTACCGCTTCGGCACGGGCCTTGTCTGCTTGCGCTTTGGCTTCTGATTCAGCACGAGATTTTTCTGCAATCGCAATTGCACGATCTTGTTCAGCCAATTCAATGGTTTTTTTCTGTTCAACTTGTGCTTTTTGAATGAGCTGAGCTTTTTGGATATTTTCATTCTCAACATCACGGGCAGAGGCAATACGTTTTAGTTCCACTTCACGTTCAGCAGCAATTTGAGCTTCTTCAGCTTCACGTTTTTTACCTGCTTCTTGAGAGGCAATTTCTGCAGTTTGTTCAGCTTTACGTATCGAGATTTCACGCTCTTGTTGTAACTTCGCGTATTCTTCTTCACGAGAGATTTCTAAACGTGCACGTTCTGCTTGTAAGTTTTTTGCACGAATTGCTAAATCAGCATCTTGTTCAATGTCGTTACGCTTTTTACGACGATCTTCAATGGTTTCAGTCAGCTTGGTCAAACCTTCTGCATCGAAAGCATTTTGTGGATTAAAGAATTTAAAGCTAGTTTGATCAAGCCCAGTTAATGAAACTGTTTCAAGCTCCAAACCATTTTTTGATAAATCTTCGGAAACGACTTGCTGAACTTTTTGCACAAAATCGACACGCTTTTCATGTAGTTCTTCCATTGCCATTTCAGCTGCAACGGCACGGAGTGAATCGACAAACTTTCCTTCGACTAAATCTTTAAGTTCAGGAGGTGACATGGTCTTTCTACCGAGTGTCTGGGCAGCCGTTGCAATCGATTCAGCAATCGGTTTGACGCGAACATAGAATTCAGCCATAACGTCCACACGCATACGATCTCGTGTAATTAACGCTTGATCTGCTGCGCGTTTTACCTCTAAGCGTAAAGTGTTCATATTGACTGGAATAATTTCATGTAGCACAGGAAGTACAATCGCACCGCCATTTAAAATGACTTTTTCGCCACCAAAACCAGTACGAACAAAAGAGACTTCTTTACTTGAACGGGTATATAGGCGGGCAATAATTACCCCAATAAAAATAAATGCAGCGAAAATCACACCTGCAATAATCAAAATTTCAGTCAATGCTGAATTAAACATTTCTACACCCTCAAATTATATAAAAAAATTAACAAGCGATTGCTTGGAATCCAATTTTGGTTCGTTGTGTCAAAATCACATCTTGACCTTGATGAAAAACCAGATCAAATTCAGGTTCTACTAAGATGTAATGGATTTGACCAAATTGATCTTTAACTTTGGCTTGGGCAGGTGAGTTGGGTTTTGCTTCACCTAAAACAATTTGAGCTGTTCGACCTATTAGGTCATCAATCTGAATGGCAGTTGTTTCATCTTTAGGAATAATTTTAGCAATTAAAGCAGCACTAAAACGCACTATAGGCATACATAAAAATAAACATGCGGGAGCGATAATCCAAGCTGATAAATAATGTTCAGTAAATTGGTAAAAAATATCCTGAATGATTAATCCTGTTAATGAGTAAACAGTTAAAAAAATGATTAGCCAAATAAGCAAAGGAACTTTACCTATATATAGCCATTCTAAAAGCTGAGTAAATAAACCTTCAGTATGTTCTGCTGATACTTCTGCGTGATTAACATCAGTTAGACTATCTGGTAAAAATTGATCAAAAAAACTGGTGCTACCACCAAACATTAATAGAATTAACTCAAGCACACCAATAAATAGGCACAACATTAAAGATATGCTAAAAACGATGTTGGATGGATGTGTTATTAAATCCCATATCATCAGTAATACTCTTATTTCTTTTAGAAATCGTTAATAAATTTTTTATAAAAATAAATCAGTTATAAGATTAAATGTTACTGGTTTTAATTTCAACCTAAATCAATTGTTATTCTTCAAACGAAAAAAAACGCAATGATTGGGGTGATCACTGCGTTGAACAACGAATCTGTAAAAACAGTTTCGGTTGAAAGGAGAAATGTCATGAGATTAGTGTTTACTAACCTACATCGCTATATTATTAAAAAACCTGACCAACTTCATAGGTATTCATGTAAGGGAGTGTAAATTGATGTTAATAAGTGACAAAAAATGTTAGTTTAGATATTGAAAGATGCCTATCGAATTGAAAATTAAATCAAATAGTTAATAAAAAAAGCCCAAAAAATGGGCTTTTTATTGTAAAAGTAACGTAAATTAGAATTTAAATAATCCGATTCCAGCTTTTACTTCATCTAAAGTCTGTTGGGTAATGTCACGACATTTTTCTGTACCATGTTTTAAAATATCCATGATGTAATCAGGATCTTTTTCCAACTCAGCACGACGTTCACGTATAGGTGCGATAAGCTCTTGTAAAATGCCTTCTAGACGTTTTTTCACCATACCATCGCCAAGACCACCGCGACGATAATGTGCTTTTAGCTCTTCGACTTCTTCTTTATTCGGATCAAAAGCATCGAGATAAGTGAATACAATATTGCCCTCAACCTGACCTGGGTCTTCAATACGTAAATGGTTTGGATCTGTATACATCGCATTGACGGCTTTTTTAATATCTTTATCTGTCGCATTTAATACAATGGTATTACCTAAAGACTTAGACATTTTTGCTTTACCATCAAAACCAGGCAAACGTGCCATATTCGATAATAATGCTTTGCATTCTGGTAATAGATCATGACCAATTTGACGATTGATACGACGTACAACTTCGTTGGTTTGCTCGATCATAGGCAATTGATCTTCACCTACAGGAACCACAGTTGCCTTAAAGGCAGTAATATCTGCTGCTTGAGCGATTGGGTAGCATAAGAAGCCCGCTGGAATATCGCGTTCAAAATTACGTAATTGAATTTCCGCTTTTACCGTTGGATTGCGTTCTAAACGAGCAACCGTCACGTAGTTTAGATAAATCATGGTGAGTTCATTGAGCGCAGGTAAGCAAGACTGTACACAAATTGTTGTTTTGCTTGGATCAATACCCACAGCCAAGTAATCTAGAGCAACTTGAAGAATATTGTTGCGAACTTTATCTGGGTTATCAGCATTATCAGTCATTGCTTGTGCATCAGCTAATAGAAGATGCTGATGGTGACTATCTTGTAGACCTACACGAGAACGTAATGAACCGACAAAATGCCCAAGATGAAGTTGTCCAGTCGGACGATCGCCTGTCAAAATAATTGGACGTTGATCAACATTACTCATGATATGTTCCAAGATTCAGTTATTTGATAAATATAAGATTGGCGTTATTGTACGGTAAATAAAATTTTTTCGTCAGCGATTGCTTCAACTTTTTCTTAAAATAATGTTGTGAATTTATTGAGTAATTCTACAATAGCGAGATAAATACAAACTAGGAAATAAAAATGGCGAGTGGTTTATTATTATTACTTGATGATATTGCAACGATTTTAGATGATGTTGCTGTAATGAGTAAAATGGCAGCAAAAAAAACTGCTGGTGTATTGGGTGATGACCTTGCTCTGAATGCGCAACAGGTGAGCGGTGTACGATCAGATCGTGAATTACCTGTGGTATGGAGTGTTGCAAAAGGATCATTCGTCAATAAGCTAATTTTAGTTCCATTAGCATTGTTAATTAGTGTTGTTGCTCCTTGGCTGATTAATCCACTACTTATGATCGGCGGTTTATTCCTCTGTTATGAGGGTGTCGAAAAAGTCGTACACATGCTGCATCATAAAAAAGCCAAAACGGCTGAAGAGGCAAATGAAAATCTTAAACAAGCAGAATTAGATTTAGAAAAATTTGAAAAAGATAAAATTAAAGGTGCTATTCGAACAGACTTTATTTTATC
>Ga0209599_10000778_pt1 | contig 18223 bp, 16 predicted proteins | sample Shrwel_input2_FT_FD_187534 | JGI IMG/M metagenome (GOLD analysis project Ga0209599, IMG submission 187534) | Subsurface microbial communities from deep shales in Ohio, USA - Utica-3 well 1 S input2 FT (SPAdes) (version 2) ... | reverse complement strand
GCCTTGATTTCTCCCCCGCTAAGCCCTACATCTATAACTATGTTTAAAGATGAATATGGCAAAAATACAATGACACTACAGCAAGCGACTCTTCCCACTCCCCAGTTTGATCAAATCCAACTTACAGAATTAAAACAACAGATCGAACAAACGATTCAAAACGGTCAAAACTTCTTAAATCAACTCAGTGAAGTTCCTCAAAGTCCTGAAACCCAACTGGCAACTTTGGCGGAAATCGATCAACTTGAAAATAACATGAGTGAATCATGGGGTATTTTGTCGCACCTCAATGCGGTCATGAACAATGCCGAAACCCGTGAAGTGTATCAATCACTTTTACCGAGTTTAAGCGAATACTACACGCAGCTTGGACAGCACACGGCGTTGTATCAAACTTACCAACATATTCATGATAGTTCTGTATTTCAAACGCTGAACGAAGCACAACAAAGTGCGATTAAACTCGCGCTACGTGATTTCAAATTGTCTGGCGTTGCACTCGAAGGCGAAGCCAAAAAACGTTATGCGGAAATCTCAGCACGTTTATCGCAACTATCTTCAGATTTCTCTAACCACGTGCTCGATGCAACTCAAGATTACTTCAAGCCATTAACTGAAGCACAACTCAAAGGTTTACCGCAAAGCAGTGTTGAATTATTAAAACAATACGGTCAACAACGTGAACTTGAACAAGCCGTAACCACTCTCGACTTCCCTGCATATTTTGCGATTATGACCTATGCTGATGATCGTGAATTAAGAGAAGAACTCTATAAGGCTTATGTCACTCGTGCCTCAGAACAGTCAGATAAAACTGAGTTCGATAATACGCCTGTTATGGAAGAAATTCTGAGCCTACGCCAAGAAATGGCGCAACTGCTTGGCTTCAATAATTTTGCTGAATATTCACTTGCTAGCAAGATGGCACCTGATGTCGAAACTGTAGATAAATTCTTGGTTGATTTAGCAGAACATGCACGGACTCCAGCACTTGCTGAAATTGCAGAACTGAAAGCAATTGCACAACAAGATGGTATTAATGAACTCAAACCTTGGGATGCAACCTATTACTCTGAGAAGCTGAAACAGCAACAATTCAACTTGTCCCAAGAAGCACTTAAACCATATTTCCCCGCACCAAAGGTTGTCGATGGTTTATTCAAGATCGTACAACGCCTTTACGATATTCAAATCATCGAACGTCAAGCGCCTGTTTGGCAAAATGATGTCCGTTATTTTGAAATTGAAGATCAAGGTCAAGTGGTTGGCGGCTTCTACTTCGACTTATATGCCCGCAATGGTAAACGTGGGGGTGCATGGATGAGTGGTTTCCGCTCTCGTGTGCAAACTGCAAATGGTCTTCAAAAACCAATTTGCTATATGGTATGTAACTTTACCCCACCGATTGGCGATCAGCCTGCCCTACTTACCCATGATGAAGTGATTACACTATTCCATGAGTTTGGTCATGGCTTACATCATATGCTCACTGAAGTGGATAATATCTCGGTTGCAGGTACGCACGGTGTGGCTTGGGATGCTGTTGAATTACCAAGTCAGTTCATGGAATTTTGGGCTTGGGATAATGAAAGTCTAGATGTACTCAGCGAGCACACTGAAACCAAACAAACCTTACCGCAAGAGTTGTTATCAGCGTTATTAAACGCGCGTTTCTTCCAGTCAGGTATGCAAACCTTGCGTCAGATTGAATTTGCTCTGTTTGACTTAACCATTCACCGCCAAGCGCCAGCCTTAAACAGTCAGCAAATCCAAGCCACACTGGATGATATTCGCAATAAATTTGCGGTTGTTCCTGCGGTACCTTATAACCGTTTCCAACACAGCTTCAGCCACATTTTTGCAGGTGGCTATGCTGCTGGTTATTACTCATATAAATGGGCAGAAGTTTTAGCCAGTGATGCCTTCGATCGCTTCGAAAATGAAGGTATTTTTAACACAGAGACTGGAAAAGAATTTAGGAAGTTTATTCTAGCAGTTGGCGGAAAAGATACGGCGCTTGATGCGTTTCGCAATTTCCGAAAAAGAGAACCGAAAATAGATGCATTATTACGACATCAAGGTTGGACGAACACAGATAAAACCGCTTAAACTACGTCAATATTGTTCACAGGGTGTAATTAACTGACATGAAAAGACAGTTCATCGCGGGTGCCAAATGCCCAAAATGTGGCGCTTTAGATCGTGTTGTTAAGATTATCACTGTGGATGACGAGTGGATTGAATGTATCGAATGTGCTTATAGTGAGAAGCGACCGACCCATGTGGAAGAGTCGCAATCTGCTGAGCCAGATGAAATTGGAGTCATACAATTCAAACCTCGTCATTTTGACTAGAAAGGTTAAAAGATGATGTCATCATATCAAAATGAAAACTCAAAATTATTATGGATGATTATTGGCGGGATCAGTGTCGTAGTCGTACTGATCTTTGCGATACAGTGGTTTTTATCTGAAAAGCATCAAGAGACTTCTATAACCCCAATAAAGCCAACAATTGAAAAAACGGCAACCCCGTCTGTTACAGCAACAACGGAATCTGCCGAAGTAGCGAATGAAACACCTGCGCCTATTCAGTTGGTCGAAGAATCTATTGTAAAAGACCCTATTCCTGCAAATGACACTTTAGCCAAAGAAGAAATTACAAAACTGGATGATATTTATCAACAGCTTAAAGATCAGCAACAAGATCTAAAGCAGCAACATACTGATGTTGATACCTTACTCAAGCTCAAAGAAGATCAAGTTAAATTGCTAGAAGCGCAACTTACTACTCAGAATAAACCTTAGTTGGCAGCTTTAATTTGAATTAAAGCTACACTTTGAAATTAGATATTTCTTCAATGTATTAAATGAAAATATATCAGAATAGTAAATAGTATTAAAAACTCTTATATTTCTAGACTAAATCGCATCTAAAAAACGAACTATTAGAGGATTAAATGCTTAATCTTTCTATACATCTAAATCGACGTGAAAATTTAAAAGTATCTCTTTTTTATTCATACTCGCTATATTTCGTATAATGAAATGATAATCTGAACATCTATGACCAATACAGCTCTTATCCTTGTGGCAAGATTCCACTCAATATGAATATATTCGATAAAGATAAAAACCTTATTTTTGCAATAGGCTGTCTGACACTCTCTGCATTGTTGTTTTCTGTGATGGGCATTTGTATACGCTATGCTTCTCATAGTGTAGATAATTTCACCATTGTTTTTTTTCGCAACCTTGTGGGTTTAATTCTATTTTTACCTTTTATACTTAAACAAGGTACGAGCTTTGTTAAAACAGAAAAACTTTGGATGCATACATGGCGAAGTTTGATTGGTCTGGCTGCAATGTATGGTTTCTTTTATGCAATTGCCCATCTAAAACTATCCAATGCCATGGTATTTACCTACTCATCCCCGATTTTCATTCCGCTTATTGCATGGCTATTTTTAAAGGAAAAGATCACTAAAGTTATGCTCTACGCAGCAGGTTTAGGTTTTATTGGCGTATTTTGTGTCGCAAAACCTGATCAAGGCTTATTAAACTGGGTTTCAATGGTTGGCATTGCTTCAAGTTTATTTGCTTCAATGGCATTTGTAACCGTCAGAGCGCTTACTCAAACCGAACCACCTGAACGCATTGTATTTTATTTCTGTTTTATCGGATCACTGTTGTCTATTATTCCAATGTTTTGGGTATGGCGTCCGTATCATTTACAAGAACTCTTCTTTTTGATTACAGCCGGTGTGCTTGCAAATATTAGCCAAATTTTTATGTCACATGCTTATCGACTTGCACCTGCTGGACAAATTGCCCCAGTCAACTACATGGCAATTATATTTGCAGGAATATGGGGTTTTTTGCTGTGGAATGAAACACCCGATGTGTACAGTTTAATTGGTTTTGTTTTTATATTACTAGCCATTGTACTATGTAGTCCGATCATTCAAAAAAGAAGACTCAAGTAACCGTTTCTATTGCACATAGAAAAAGCACCCTCAGGTGCTTTTTTCGATCTTAAAAATTAGTGTTTATACCAACCAAACATTTGGAAGACATAAGGCGCATATGTCACCAAGACTAACGATGTGAATAAAACAATGATAGGTAAAATCCAGCGTTCATAACGGAAGTAGAAACTTGTATATTTCTCTTTCGCTTCTTTATCGGCGGCGGTGACCTCTTCATCCCCGACGGAGAGTCGTGTCAATAAGTGGTTCAATGCAACTGGCGGCGTAACATAACCAAGCTCAAATGCAACCAACACCATCATCCAAAAGTGAATCGGATGTATACCATTCTCATAGGCAACTGGCGCAATTGTTGCTGCAACTAAAATTACAGCACCAAATGGATCAGTTGTCATACCAATAATTGCTAGCAGTAAAGCAATGAAGGCCAGAGAAATATAAATATTACCCAAGTGCGTTGGTAGTAATTCAACCACTTCAGCACGCTCGATTAAACCACCCACGCTTGCAGACAATGCCATCAACAAAATAAGTGCACCAATATGACCTACTGTTTCTGATGTTGCGAAACGTAATGCACCACCAAAGCCAAAACCTTTACTGCCATGTGGATCATGACTTTTCAAAAACTCAGACTTTTTCTCGTGTTCACGAACAATCTCTTCGTGCTTCGGATCAATCACAGGTGCCACTTTTGATGCAAACAATTTGTCAAAGCAAATCATTGCAATCAAGATCAATGGCAAAATCATTGGTGCAGTAAATTCGTTGATTGAAGTATCTAAAGCAAGCTTATAGAACATCACAACAGCGAAACCAATAATGATGTAAGGAATCACAGGCACACAGGCACGCAACATGCCTGGCACAGCAATTTTCGGAGAATTTACACGGAATTTTTCTTCAGCAAGAATCAACGAAATACCAAGGAAAATAAATGCAGTTAACCAGAATACATACAAACCATGGTCGAATAACTCTGTAGACGTTACATGACGACTATCAAGCATCGAGATCAAGATGACCAGTAAGCATGGACGAATGACCACACCCAAAGAACCAGACATTGCCGATACTGCTAATGCGTATTGACGACGTGCACCAGAGTTCCAAACTTCCTTATAAATAATTGCACCTGCCGCTACAACGAAAATACCAGATGCACCCGTATAAGCCGTTGGAATCGCTGCTGCAATCAAAATTAACCAAGTTAAGGTTTCTGGTGCCAAATTCCACGGACGCAAAATATTTAGGAATAAGTCCATCACGCGTGTTTGAGTGAGCAACATACCTGCCCAAATAAACAATGCTAGATTTAAGAAGATTCCTGAGAATTCAACCAAGATTCCTAAGTAAATCCCTTGCCCCATTGGATAGTCCATGAAGAAGGTAAATGCGATCCCTGTCACGATTGACATGAATGCATATAGTGGAACACTCAACAAGGCTAGACCAAAGTTTCCTTTAGTTTGTGCAGTCTTTGGTACGAAGAAAAATTGAAATACACTGATGATCGTCAAAGAAACAAAAAGTAAAATCCACAACCATGAAATCATCAAGGTTTTATCGGTTAACTCTACCCCTGAATTGAGTAAAGAACGATATTGGCTAACCACAGAATAGCTGAGTAAACCATTACCAATCACCATTAATGCTGAATAAACTCTAAAATCAATTCTACTTTTCGGCGCGCGCAAACCAATATGGTGATAACGCAAAGATGCAGTAATAGAAGCAAACAGCACCATAAATAACAGTAAAACAGTCTGGTTCTCTGAACCATACTTAAAGATACCGAAGAATGTGGTTTCTACTTGACGATAAGTACGAATACTTGGATGAGCTTCCAAATGTTTCATTGCCTTATCATAAAATTGATATTTTTCTTCACACTGCTGTTGTGCAGCTAACAATGAGGTACGCACATCAGATTCAGAGGCAGCACCAAACATACTTGCAAACTCATCCGCAGCATTGGCTTTCATCTGCGTTTGAACTTGCCCTTCAATGTCAGGATGACGGTCACAAGTAGGTTTTTCAGGTTCAGCACGTAAAAATGAATACTGCATTCCTGTGGTTTGATCACCATACAAACGCTCACCCATACGAAGCATTTGACCGTGAATCATCTCGCCTGTACCAATAAGCAGAGTCATTAGTAGCAATGCAAGAATAATGAATGTTGATATCCAATCATTCCAGATATAACCTAATCGGGCTAATCCAGACTTATTTTCTTGATCATTTTGCATGTCTTGTCCAGTTTATTGTTATCAACATCCATCCAAAGATGTTGAATCATGCGTTATCCATGGCTGATAGATAAATGAATTACCCTTTTCTGACCAATCCCTTTTAAACCGTTTAAATTTGCAACAAAGTTTTATTAAAGAAAATGACTACAATTACTTTATTGTTGGTTTTTATTATCAATACATATGTACTAAATAATATAAAATAAATTTCATAAAATTAAACTCAATAAAGACTATATTAAAGATAAACAGTTAACTAAGAAATTATTTTAAATACATATTAATATTTACTATCAAACACTTAACAACAAAACCCAATTAATCACAAGAATCTAGCTACGAATTAATTAAATAAAAAATCATGAAATTTATATTATAAATAACTTTATATAATAATATTAAAATCTTAAAAGAACCTTAAAATGTAAAAATAAAAAAGCACCCGAAGGTGCTTTTTAATATTACTTATAATTAACTATACCAACCAAACATTTTGAAGTAGTAAGGTACGTAAGCAATAATCAGAATAGCTGGTACCATAACCAGTAAAGGTAAAATCCAGCGCTCATAACGATAGTAGAAAGATAAATGTCTAACTTCAGCGTCTGCTTCAGCAACTTCTGCATCACCAATCGCCTGACGTGCTAGTAAGTGATTGAGAGCTACCGGTGGTGTCACATAACCTAACTCAAAACCAATTAATGCAATCATCCAGAAGTGAATAGGATCAATGCCGTACTGATATGCAACTGGTGCGACTGTCGCAGTAATGAGAATTACTGCTCCAAATGGATCCATGATCATACCAACAAAAATCATTAAGAATACAATCAATGTAATCACAACAACGATATTATTAATATCTTGCGGGAAGGCTTCCATGATATGAATCTGCTCGAGGAAACCACCAACACTCACTGAAAGTGCCATCAGAATTACAAGCGCACCAATATGACCTACTGTTTCACTTGTAGATGCGTGTAACGCCTTTCCAAATGAGATATTACGTTCTGGTTTGCGTGGATCATCTTCTGGATTGATTCTCGGTGCAGGTTGAGTACCATCCGCAGGTAATGTATAGCTATTTAAAGTACTGTCCCAATGACCAACAGGTGCAAGCGGTGCAGGTTCTTTACGCAACTTATCAAACAATACCATCATCAATAAAATCACAGGCATCATCACTGGTGCTGTAAATTCATTTAAATCTGTTGATAAAGCATGTTTATAGAACAACCAGATCAAAACAAAGATCACGATATACGGTGATACAGGTACAAATGCACGTAATGATTTTGGCAGTGCAATCTTTGGCGGTGCAATTCTAAATTTCTGCTCTGCAAAAATTAAAGCAATAATTAAAAATAAAGTAGATGTAAGTAAGAAGGTGTACATACCGTATTTATAAAGCAGATCGGTTGTAACCTCTTTGTTCAACGAAGCAACTACAACGATCAATAAACACGGACGTAAAACCACACCCATTGAACCCGATAGTGCTGTTGCAGCGAGTGCAAATTGACGACGTCCACCCGCATTCCACACTTCTTTATAAATAATTGCGCCCGCAGCAATAACGAAAATACCAGAGGCACCAGTGTATGCTGTTGGTAATGCCGCAGCGATTAGAATTAACCACGTTAACGTTTCAGGAGCCAAATTCCATGGACGCAAGATATTCAAGAATAAATCAACAATACGTGTTTGCTTGAGCAACATACCAGCCCAAATAAACAATGCAAGATTCAAGAAAATATTCGAGAACTCAACCAACTGACCAAGATAAATACCTTGACCCATCGGATAATCCATGAAGAAAGTAAATGCAACCCCTGTGATAATTGCCATATAAGCATATAGAGGAACGCTGAGGAAGGCTAAGCCTACATTTCCACCTTCACGTGTTGGAGTTGGTGGTTTAATTAATTGCAATAAACTAATTAAAGTCAGAACCGCAAACAGAATCATCCATAACCAATAAATTACAGTCATTTCAGGTGTAATAGGAACACCAGAATTGAGTACCGATTTATATTGGCTAATGACGGAAGACGTCAACAACGCATTACCTAATAACATCGCAATGTTATAAACACGAAAATCGATCTTGGTTGCTGGGCTACGTAAACCAATGTGATGAGCTTTCAATGTCGCACTGATGGCAGCAAATACAACCATAATCACAAGGAATAAAGCACGATTCTCCGTACCAAATTTAAAGATGCCAAAGAAGCTCGTTTCTATTTGTCGATAGGTACGAATACTCGGATTGGCTTCGATATGTTTCATCGCCTTATCGTAGAATTGGTATTTCTCATCACATTGTTGCTGAGCCGCTAGCAATGAAGTTCGAACATCTGCCTCAGAAGCTACACCAAACATACTTGCAAATTCATCGGCAGCATTGATTTTCATCTGCTCTTGAACTTGTGCATCTATATTTGGATTTCTGTCACAGGTCGGCTTTTCAGGTTCAGCACGCAGAAATGAATACTGCATTCCTGTATCAGGATCACCATACAGGCTCTCCCCCATACGCAACAATTGACCATGAATCATCTCACCTGTACCAATAACGAGTGTCATTAATAGTAAAACGAGAATAACAAAGGTCGATATCCACTCAGTCCAGATATAACTCAGTAGACCTAGTCCAGACTTTTTCTCTTGATCATTTTGCATGTCTATTCCAGTTTTTGTTATCAACATCCATCCAAAGATGTTGAATCATGCTATTTAAATGGTCGATAGATAAATGACTTACCCTCTTCGTAACCAATCCCTTTTAAACCGCTTAAAGTTGCAGCAAACTTTATCCAAGAATGACCACAATCACATTTATACTGTTTTTCTTAGTTTCCAAGTCTTAAATCGTTTTAATAGCAAATATCCTAATCCGCACAACACACCTCCAATTGCACCAATCAAATGAGCTTCGGTTAATACAGGACTGCCAATCAATTGCGCAGTTCCTGTTTGCCCAAAGGTATTTTCCCAAGCCAGTTTCACGGCTATTAAGCTGAGAACCAAGATTGCAAACTTACGCTCATTTTTATACTTCAAATAAACCAAACCGACTGCGGTATATAAACCATGTAATACCCCCGATAGTCCTGCATAAGCATCAATATATGGAAGATAAAAATAGAAGATCAGACTGATAAATGGCGGTAAGATAAATAAGAGCGCCCATAAATGCCAATTACGAACATGAGGAAAAATAAAGGGCAAACATGCAAATGCCATCATGTTCAACAGAAAGTGAACCCAACCGACATGAACCCAATGTGCTGTCCACAATCTCCAAAATTCGCCAAGCAGATTAGGTCGCCAATAAATGAAATGATCAGCAAATACTTGCAAACACGCTGATATTGAAACGCATATAGCGATCAAAATGACTTTCCGTATCCATACTTGATCTTTCATTTATTTACACCTCATAAAAACAGACCTCTCACCAATTTAAATGTTTCATCGGTAAAAGGTCGTTTAATTCAGGTTACTCGGCTGGAACTTCTTCAGTTGCTGGCGCTGATGCACCATCACCACCACCATCGAATAATTCATCCAGTTCCGTTGAGCTTTCTTGTTTGTCATCCCAGAAAGACGTTAAACCTTCATCGCCTGCTCGAACACCAGTATTTTCAGTCCAATAACGATCTGCAATACCACGAACCATGAGACCAGCCATCTGATCGATCAATCTAAACTGAGGATTTGCTGGTTTATCTTCACCTGTAGCAGCAGCATATGAGCGGAATGCATCACGAAGTTTTGCATCATCTCCACTTGCTTGAGCTGCAACGGCATATAAAGCATGTGATAAACGCACACCTTTTTTCTCACCAATTTGCATTGACTGTTTCATGGTTGCATAGGGTTCTGGTTTACCATCACCTGCACCTGGTAATAAGGTCCAGATTACTGCACGCGTCGCCATTGGCGCACCCCAGAATTTTTCATTGTCTAAACAAGCCATACCTCGTTCAACAATACCTGCAATATCTTTTGGAACGTTGATTGCACCACCTGAGTTAATGTCATTGGTCATCGCCTGTAAACCACTCACCATACCGAGCAGATAAACAGTTTGATCCAAGTCATTGCGCATAGTTGGGCATGAATCACCTAGTTTATATTTATATTTTGCTTCCCAGCGATCTCTAAATAGTTGATAACCAGCATATTGGCGTTGTGCAGCAATACCAGCCCAACGTTTTTGTTCAATACGGGCATCTTGCGCCTCAGTCACTTGCCCTGCTTTGGATGCTCGTAAATAACGTAATTCAGCTTCTAAAGCCTGATTTTCGGCACAAATCCCCGCTGACGTATAAAGTAATATTGCCATACGCGTCGGATCAGCACCCATATCTTTTGTTGCCATAATCGCAGGAGTTAAAGCATTTCCTGAATTACACACCATTTCAGCATCATCCATCGCTAAAATTGGTGGCACAATATGATTTTCACTGAAGCCTAATGCAACATTTGCACCTGTTTTAATGACGTATGAACACCCAGATAACATTGATGTTGTAAGTAACGCAACCGCCACACCCTGTCCAATTCTATGGAGTTTAGACATTCTTCCTGTCCTCTAATTAATTTGTTTTTCCTTTTAGATGTACCTTATCAGATGCAATACGTGAATTAAAGAGTAATTGCTCTAATTTAAGATGGACATTTTGACACAATTCACAAATAAGCGAATTGACAGAGAATTGAAAATACACAAATTTCAGGCAAAAAAAAGTAGCATTGCGACGGTTCAGCACATGCTACTTATTAACTGGTAAAAACTTAAAACTCTTTATCTTTTAGTTTTGTTGAAAATAATCCTTTAGCAATGTTCCAGCTCTTCCTACAACAATCGCCATAACGACTGCAATTACTAGAAACATCCACATTGAAATCTCCATAGAGACCTCCTACACTTTGCGTATCCACTTTTGGTGAATACTAGATTGGCGTTCATCATCATTATTTACTGGGAGTGTGTATATTGATGACACTTTCAATCTCTTTCTCTTGGTCACTACAACTTTATGTTGATGTGATTCAAGAAGTTCCCTGAGTAAAGTTCCTGCTCTTCCTACAACAATTGCAAAAATGATTGCAATCACCAGAAACGACCATGTTGGAATTTCCATCTTAGGACCTCCACCACACTTTACGTTGGTGTTTGTACTTTAGCGAAAACGCATCCAAGTTGATTGCCATATTGTCTGACAATCATGATTTTCACGATTTTTTAGAGTATTTAATCTAACAATTGAGATAAAAACTTTACTATTAATTATTAAGATTATGAAAAATATTAAATTTTAATTTTTATACAGATGCAGAATTGTCTGACAATCAAATCAGTTTTGCCAGTAATTTTAGATTTTTCCATTGCAAATATGACAATTGATCCCACCAAATGATGTAAGTTTTGCAACTCGAGTCAGCAATATGAATTGAAACATAAGCTTTATGGTCAATTATTTTAGTAATATTCAAACGTTGAATTGCTAAATTCTTATCTGAAAATTCAAACGACCAGATGTGTTCATCTAAATATTCAAAACGAATGATGGACGGCTGCTTGAATAGCTTAAACCATGCGAAAGCCATGATTCCGAGACTTAACAACCACAGCATCGGATGGAGTAATTGATAGCTTAGAATTAAAATGGTAAGAAATATAAAAAGCTGCAATACAATCGAAAAACGGCTGTATTGCAGCTCGAAAAGACGACTAGCCGTGGACATAATGTTTTAGTTTTAAAATAAAATCTTTTAATTCATTTCGTGGTGGTTCACCGACTTCCATAAACCAATCAAGCAAATCAGGATCTTCTTGCTCAACCAATTCAGCAAACATAGCTTTTTCTGCTTGATCAGCGGTTAAATAGTGATTCTTCACATAAGGATCAAAATACACATCAATTTCTTTTAAACCACGACGTGCGCGATAAATTACTTTACGTTCTTCAAGAGTCATTTCATCAGACATTAAGTGTTCCGCTATGCAACAGTTTCCCACATAGTGTACCCGATCCCCTGTTAAGTTCGCAGAGATTTTTCCAAGGTGACCAAATACATCAAGTAAATTGAGCATTGATCACATTGTCCAATATTTTCGATTTCTTGTATCTTGACCATGATTATCTCAAATCTATTGATTAAGGAAAAAATAACAAATGCAATCAGGTGCAATTCGTCCAATTCCAAATATGTTAGCACGAAAATTATTTACTTCTGACCATGAAGCATTTCGTGAAACTGTTCGTAAATTTTATGAAAAAGAAGTTGTTCCAAATATTGAAAAATATGAAAAACAACAACATGTTGATCGCGATTTATGGAATAAGGCAGGTGCACTTGGTTTGCTTTGTACCACGATGCCTGAAGAGTACGGTGGTTCTGGTGTCGATCGCCTATACAGCATGATCTTAATTGAAGAACAAGCTTATGCAATGGATTCAAGCACAGGCTTTTCACTACACTCAGATATCGTTGCAAATTACATCAATAACTTTGGTAATGAAGAGCAAAAACAAAAATGGTTGCCAAAAATGGCATCAGGCGAGGCTGTAACTGCAATTGCAATGACTGAACCTGGTACAGGTTCTGATTTACAAGCGGTGCGCACCACAGCCGTACTGGATGGCGATGAATATGTGATCAATGGCTCAAAAATCTTTATTACCAATGGTTACCTGTGCGATATGGCAATTGTTGTCTGTAAAACAGGTAATAATGAAAAAGGCTCAGCAAACTTATCTTTAATTATCGTAGAAGCTGATCGTGCTGGTTTTAGCAAAGGTAAACCTTTAAATAAAATTGGGATGAAAGGTCAAGACACTTGTGAGTTGTTCTTTGATAATGTTCGTGTACCAAAAGAAAATTTATTAGGCATGGAAGGCATGGGCTTCATCATGCTCATGAAAGAACTTGCATGGGAACGTATGTTAGTGGCGATTATATGCCAAGCAGGTGCTGAAGCAGCGTTTGCTCACACTGTTCAATACACCAAAGATCGTAAAGCTTTCGGCAAAGCCATTAGTACATTCCAAAATACACGTTTCAAACTTGCTGAATTGCGTACAGAAATTGATTTCTGCCGTACCTATTTGGATCGTTGTATGGAGTTGCAATTAGAAGAAAATTTAGGTGTAGACGCTGCTGCCGCTGCAAAATACAAAATCTCTGATATGTTCTCTAAAGTTGTAGATGATTGTTTACAATTACATGGTGGATACGGCTATATGCTTGAGTACCCAATCGCTCGCGCATATATCGATAATCGTGCAAATCGTATTTATGCAGGTACCAATGAGATTATGAAAGAACTGATCTCTCGTACACTTTAATCGCTTTAAACGAAGGATAGGGATTCTCTCCCTATCCTTTTTATTTTTTAATTTTTCTTTTCAACGGCTGGTGTAGCTTGTGGATTCATTCTCGCCATCAATTGTTTAACTGTTGGATTATCAATATATTGCTGCATTGTTGTATTTAAAGCATTGCGCGCATTTTGTGTCGTGAAATGCGCCACTTCACTTCCCACATCACTTGCTTTCTTAGCCCACGCCTTTCCTTCAGTTGATTGATAAAATGCTAAAGCAGCTTGTAATTCTTTTTGGCTAAAGCTTTCAATATAACGCTGCACAATAAATTGTTTACGCTGCTCGCTATTTAGGTTTTTACTTAAATCTGTATAAAAACTCTCTGGTAAGTCTTTTGGCAAACGCATCTTAATTTGTTCTAAAACCATCTTATCTGTATTCTGTAAACCTTGCTCAGTGCCATCCACAGAAACTAGTTTTTGTGCGATCTGTTCTTTTTGTTTCATATCATCAGCAAATGCAAGCTGACTTAATAATAATGTCCCCAAAATCAATACTTTTTTCATTGATCAATCCTTCGTTTTAAATTTTAATACTGCTCAATATACGCGATATTGTCCTAATTTAAAGAATAATTATAAATAAAAAAACCTCATGCATTAGCATGAGGTTTTGATAGAGCCTATTCGATTAAGATACTAATTTTGGCTTACGATCAGCCTGTTCACCACGTTTGTGGAATTGTAAAACGCCATCATTAAATTTAGCATCTTTCAACTCTTTACGATCAGCTAAATAATTGTTAGTGATTTTCCAAGGTGCTTGTTTACCTTGTTTTGGCATCACATCTGCAGCACGAGCAATATAACCTGAAGACATCTTACCCATAATCGTATCTTGTTCACGCTGAGCAGGATCAGCATGTGCGATTACTTCATCGTAACCATTTTTATCCATATGGTTGATCAAGCGACAGATATAATCCGCAGCAATATCAACTTTCAACGTCCATGAAGCATTGATATAACCAATGATCATCGCCATGTTTGGTACATCACTGACCATAACACCTTGATAAAGCATATGGTTTGATGTATTCATTGGTTTGCCATCAATTGAACCTTGCACACCACCTAAAATCTGGATTTCTAAGCCTGTTGCCGAAATAATAATATCAGCATCTAAATGTTTACCCGATTTTAATTGAATACCTTTCGCAGTAAATTTCTCAATTTGATCCGTTTCAACATCCGCTTTACCTTCGCGTAATGCTTTAAATAAATCACCGTCAGGTACGACACATAAACGTTGATCCCAAGGATTGTAGCTCGGCGTAAAGTGTTTCATATCCACTTTACCCTTAAGCTGCAATTCAATGCCTTTCAATAATAAACGACGTACTGTTTGAGGATATTTTTGTGCTAAAGCATAAATACCGCGTTGCATACCAATGTTACGAGCACGGGTAAACTTATAAGCTGTTTCTTCAGACATAAATTTACGCGTTTTTTCATAAATAAAGTCGATTGAAGGAATCGTCGCAATGTAAGAAGGAGAACGTTGAAGCATTGTGACATGACCAGCACCGCCTTTTACCATTGAAGGTACAAGGGTAATCGCTGTTGCACCACTCCCGATAATAACGACTTTCTTGCCTGTATAGTCTAAATTCTCTGGCCAATGCTGCGGATGAATGAGTTGACCTTTGAAATCCTGTTGATTAGGAAATTTAGGTGCATAGCCCTGATCATAGTTATAATAACCAGTACAGCCCATTACAAAATTCGCTGACCAAGTTTGCTTTTTCTTATTGCTGTCCTCAATCTCAACTGCCCATTTTTTCTTAGCAGAATCATAGTTCGCAGACAATACACGATGACCAAAATGAATTTTTTCTTTTAACTGATTTTCACTAATTACATCACTTAAATAGCTTTTAATCTCAGCACCGCTTGCAAGAACTTTATCTTTTGCCCATGGCTTAAAATTAAAACCAAAAGTAGACATATCCGAGTCTGAACGAATACCAGGATAACGGAATAAATCCCAAGTACCACCAAAGCTTTCACGACGCTCTAAAATTTCAAATTTGCGTTGTGGACAGTTTTTAGAGAGATGTACAGCCAACCCAATTCCAGAGATACCTGCACCAATAATGAGAACATCAACTTGCTTTTCCATTTTTTTTATACCCTGTGTAAATCATGTCTTTATTAAAGCACAAATTTGACAATACACAATGTCAAGTTTAGTCATTCATCGGTTTTTTCATATCACTTCGGGACATTTTGAGAAAAAAAGTGGTTAAAAAATCCTGAGATTTTCGCTTGGGTTTCTTGAATAACAATGCAAAGTAAACAAATAAATTTGTATATAAATTCGATGCTATTAAAAAATAATCTTATCTAATACAAGCACAGAATAACTTTCAAAAAATGTCAAAATAGAAAAATAGACTTTATTACAAGAGAGCTGATAGGTTTTCCGTTAAAACATCGTAAGTTGAACTATTAGGGGTTTAGTAAGTTAAAAAGATCTTTTACCAACTAAGGCAGTACTGCCTTTCGATGGCTGTAAATATATACCCTAGTGTAAAAAAAGCTTCATTAAAAGCTCATCCGTGTATTTAGTATCATTTTTCAAAGCATTTTTTTCCAAACCATAAACCCGAAATCCAAATTTTTGATAAAGGTTAATTGCAGACTGATTATCATCGGCAACCGTCAGTAAAATTTGTTCTACTTGCGCTTTGCAATAAGCGATAAGTGCGCGAAGCAATTCATTTGCAATCCCTTGTCTTTGAAATTCAGGTTTAATAAATACGCTAGATAGAACAACCTTATGAGAAATCTTTATTCCACTCTCTCGTGTTAATGTCGCTAAACCTATAATTTTACCTTTATGATAGACGCCAAAAATCGTTGAACCTGATAAGCAACTTTGAAAAAAGCTTAATGGCTTTACGACTTCTGAATCATAAGTAGAGCCAAACATTTCTGGAGCTTTCGCTAAAGCTGAAAGTCTAATTATTCTAAAATCATTCAGTTCAGCTGCACCTAAAATTTTAATCTTAATATCTAACATATTTCTCTATTAGAGGTTTTTATAGTATTGCGACCTAATTTAACATACTAGCCAATCGCCAAAATCAGTATTAATAAACAAATTATTATTTAGAATCTTTGTGTCTCAAAAACTATTAAAAAATCCAATAAAAAAGGTCGGTTATTACACCGACCTTTTTTGGAACAACTGACTGTTCTACACGTAGAAGTATTATTTTACTTCACGGTCAACGAGTTCAACGTAAGCCATCGGTGCAGCATCACCTGCACGGAAGCCCGCTTTAAGAACACGAAGATAACCGCCGTTACGTTCTTTGTAACGAGGGCCAAGAACGGTAAATAATTTACCAACAGTTGCTGCTGAACGAGTACGGGCAAACGCTAAACGACGGTTTGCAACAGTATCGTTTTTAGCCAAAGTGATTAAAGGCTCAGCAACACGACGAAGTTCTTTCGCCTTAGGCAAAGTTGTCTTAATTAACTCGTGCTCTACTAAAGCATTTGTTAAGTTTTGAAACAACGCCTTACGGTGGCTGCTTGTACGGCCTAATTTCACACCACTATTACGATGACGCATGGTGATAGTCCTACTTAATTAACGGCTACGATAGGCAAAACGGTCATCCATACGGAGACTAGCTGGTGGCCAGTTCTCTAAACGCATGCCGAGTTGTAAACCTTTCGATGCCAAAACATCTTTGATCTCTGTTAACGATTTTTTACCTAAGTTAGGAGTTTTTAACAACTCAACTTCAGTACGTTGAACAAGATCACCAATGTAGTAAATATTTTCTGCCTTCAAACAGTTAGCAGAACGAACAGTTAGCTCGAGATCATCTACTGGACGAAGCAAAATTGGGTCAACTTCTTCGCGAGGTTCTTGAGCAACCGGAGTTTGATCTTTCTGAAGATCAACAAAAATTGCAATTTGTTGTTGCAAGATTGTTGCCGCTTTGCGGATTGCTTCTTCTGGATCAACAGTTCCGTTAGTTTCAAGATCGATCACTAACTTATCAAGATCGGTACGCTGTTCTACACGAGCATTTTCAACTGTGTAAGAAACGCGCTTGATTGGGCTATAAGAAGCATCTAACTGTAAACGACCAACAGGACGTGTTTCGCCTTCAGGGAAACGAGAGTCAGATGTTTCATAACCACGACCTTGAGCAACTTTAAGGCGCATTTTTAATGAACCAGAAGAACTCAAAGTACCGATTAAATGATCAGGGTTAACCACTTCAACATTATGAGGCAAACGAAGGTCAGCTGCTGTTACGTCACCTGCACCTTGTTTCTCTAATGTCAAATATGCTTCATTTTGATCGAACAGCTTAATAGACAATCCTTTTAGGTTCAGCAAGAGCTCGACGATGTCCTGCTGCAAGCCTTCTAAAGTACTGTACTCGTGCTCGACGCCTTCTATTTCAACTTCAACCACAGCAGCGCCAGGCAAAGAAGACAATAGAATGCGACGTAAAGCATTACCTAGAGTATGACCAAAGCCACGCTCTAAAGGTTCCAGAATCACTTTTGCCGAGGTCCCGCTCACCGCTTCGACCTTGATCGCTTGCGGAGTTA
>Ga0209599_10000777_pt1 | contig 18238 bp, 7 predicted proteins | sample Shrwel_input2_FT_FD_187534 | JGI IMG/M metagenome (GOLD analysis project Ga0209599, IMG submission 187534) | Subsurface microbial communities from deep shales in Ohio, USA - Utica-3 well 1 S input2 FT (SPAdes) (version 2) ... | reverse complement strand
AATAAATACCAATTATTATCAAGATAAAAATATGGCTGATTATCAAAAATAAGTTCAGTATTGAAATGAAGTAGAAAAGGCGAAGATGAGAGTTGATTTTTTTCATCATTTTTATAACTTCTTATTTTCACACCAAACAAATAATACTTAACATCGTTATATGTGTAATTTGAGCCGAATTTTTCAACTGCTCTAGTCAAAACAGATTCATAAATTTCATTTCTATCAGTTACTTTACTGAACAAGAAATATTTATTCTCTTCATTATTCTCATACAAATTATAATAGTCTGCTTCGTAAAATTTATCTATATATTTAGGGTGACAAAATTCAAAATTGAATTTATCTAAAGGATCAATTTTTCTTTGTATTACGTTTGGGATATCATTAATTATCCTTAAAATCAAACTCTCATTTAATTTTTCAATAATATTATTATCTTCTATCTTGGAATATGTTGTTAAATAATTGTTTTTATCTAACTCTTCTAAAAACTTTATTTCTTTGACAACTGATTGAAGTAATCCAAATTCAATTTGTTTACGAAACTTTATAGAATCACCGACTACAATTTGAATTTTTTCATTTTTATTTTTTTTCAGAAAACTAAAATTATCATTATTAACATTTGAGAGCTTCAAGCTTACTTCTTTTGGTATAGTTCCAAATTTAATATGATCAATAAGTTTGAAATTACTTTTATAAAAAGAATAGTTCCCTGCTTTTTTACCAGTTAAACTTCTAGTCTTTATAGAAATTAATTCGTCATTTTCGGGATCTAAAATTCTCGAATATAAATCAATTCCAAAATTTACATCTATAAAAGGAATTATCATTCTATATGAATTACCCCCAATTATTGAATATAAAAAACCTTCAAACTCAATAATAAAAACTATTGATAATTTCTGTTGGGTAAAATTAGAACCTTGAATTAAATAATTAGGGAAAAAATCTTTCCAATTAGATTCAACTTCATTAGTATTATGAGTGTATAAGAAATATTTTAAATTATTTTGAGCATCTTCTTTATACGAATAATCGGTTTCTAAAAGATTAAAATTAGGATTTAAAACTTTTCTACTGCAATTAATTATAAACTTACAAATATCAATAAAATCAGTTTTATCTTGTAATAATCGATTATTTCGATCAATTTTATAAACCTTCGGATTTAAATTCATAAGATTTTTATTTGCTTTAAATTACCTTTATAATTAATTAAAAATTAACCTATAAATAAAAAACATACAAGGTTAACTTAGTCATAAATATAACCAAAATCCTACAACATATTTCAACAAAAAACCCGAGCTTTCACTCGGGTTCTCTTATTTATGTACAGAACTATTATTTTACCAATAACTTGTGTGACGGCGCAAACTTAGTCAAGTTAATTCCTTCAACCGCTGCAGTGTATTCTTCAATATTTGGTGTTCTTCCCAAAATCGTAGACAATACTACTACCGGTGTAGAAGACAATAATGATTCTCCTTTTTTCTCCGCAGAATCTTCTACCACACGTCCTTGGAACAAACGGGTTGATGTTGCCATAACCGTATCTCCTTTAGCTGCTTTTTCCTGATTACCCATACAAAGGTTACAACCTGGACGCTCTAAGTATAACATATTTTCATATTCGGTACGAGCAGCACCTTTTGGAGCGTTATCGTCGAACTCGAAACCAGAGTATTTTTGTAATACTTCCCAGTCACCTTCTGCTTTCAACTCATCCACAATATTGTAAGTTGGAGGTGCTACCACTAGCGGCGCTTTAAACTCCACTTTACCGTGTTGCACTTCGATGTTTTTAAGCATTTGTGCTAAGATTTTCATATCACCTTTGTGCACCATACACGAACCGATGAATCCTAAATCGACCGTTTTAGTTCCTCCGTAGAAAGACAACGGACGGATAGTATCGTGTGTATAACGTTTTGAAACATCAGCATTGTTTACATCTGGATCGGCAATCATTGGTTCCGCAATTACATCTAGATCAACTACAACCTCAGCGTAGTATTTTGCGTTGGCATCCGGACGTAAAGCAGGCTCTTCACCTGATCTGATTTCAGCAATACGTTGGTTCGCTTTGTCAATTAATCCTTGTAATACTTGCGTTGCGTTGTCCATACCTTTATCGATCATGATTTGGATTCTGCTTTTTGCAATTTCCAATGATTCGATTAAGGTTTCGTCTTCTGAAATACAGATAGACGCTTTCGCTTTCATCTCTGCTGTCCAGTCAGTGAATGTAAACGCTTGATCCGCTGTTAACGTACCAAGGTGAACCTCGATGATTCTTCCTTGGAACACGTTTTCTCCACCAAACTGGTGCAACATTTGCGCTTGTGTCGCGTGCACCACATCACGGAAGTCCATATACGATTTCATCTCTCCTTTGAACGTCACTTTTACCGATTCTGGAATTGGCATAGAAGCCTCACCCGTCGCTAACGCTAACGCTACCGTACCCGAGTCGGCACCAAACGCTACTCCTTTTGACATACGCGTATGTGAGTCACCACCAATGATGATCGCTCTATCATCTACAGTGATATCATTCAATACTTTGTGGATAACGTCCGTCATGGAATGGTATACCCCTTTCGGATCACGCGCTGTGATCAATCCAAAATCGTTCATGAATTTCATCAATTTCGGAATGTTTGTTTGTGCTTTTTTATCCCAAACCGAAGCGGTGTGACATCCTGATTGATACGCACCGTCAACGATTGGAGAAATCGTCGTTGCTGCCATTGATTCTAACTCCTGAGCGGTCATTAAACCCGTAGTATCCTGAGAACCTACGATGTTTACCGTTACACGAACGTCAGAACCAGCGTGTAATACTTTTTTAGAAATCGTACCCACAGCATTTCTATTAAAGATTTTTTCAACCGCTGTTAAACCTTGACCTTCGTTATGAATTTCTTTTGAAGGCGCGTACACTAGAGGCGCATCGATTCCTAATGTTTTAGCTGCAAAAGTTTGTAATTTTTTACCAAATACAATAGCATAAGAACCTCCCGCTTTGATAAACTCCACTTTTTGAGGTGTAAACGCTTTAGAAATATCAATTAATTCTTGATCTCCGTTGTATAATTTTTTTGATTTTGTATTGATCGTTAACACAGTTCCAGTTGCTACAGAATATGCTTGTTCCAAAACAACATCACCGTTTTCATCACGAACTAATTCTCCGTTAGCATCCGTCTTTTTAACCCAGTTTTTAAGGTCAAGTCCAATACCACCAGTTACATCAACCGTCGTTAAGAAAATTGGAGAAATTCCGTTTGTACCACCCACGATTGGAGCGAAGTTAACAAATGGAACATATGGACTTGCTTGTTTTCCTGTCCAAAGTGCTACGTTGTTCACACCCGACATACGCGATGAACCTACACCCATCGTACCTTTTTCAGCGATTAACATTACTGATTTGTCTGGATGTTGTGCCTGTAATGCTTTGATTTCCTCTTGTGCTTCAGGGGTAATCATACACTTTCCGTGTAATTCACGATCCGAACGTGAGTGTGCTTGGTTACCCGGAGAAAGTAAATCCGTAGAAATATCTCCTTCACCAGCGATAAACGTTACAACTTTGATTTCTTCTGCTACTTCTGGAAGCTTTGTAAAGAATTCCGCTTTAGCGTAGCTTTCTAATATTTCTTTTGCAATTGCATTTCCTTTTTCAAAAGCCACTTTCAAACGATCCATATCGGCATCGTATAAGAAAACTTGTGTTTTTAACACCTCAGCAGCTTGCTTAGCAATTGCCTCATCATTTCCTAAAGCCAGATCCAACAAGGCAATGATTGAAGGTCCACCTTTCATGTGAGATAACAATTCGAAGGCAAAAGCAGGAGTGATTTCAGCTACTGTTGCTTCACCTAAAATAATTTCTTTTAAGAATTTAGCTTTCGCTCCTGCAGCCGGAGTAGTTCCAGGCAAGGTATTGTAGATGAAAAATTTTAATGAATCTTCTCTATTTGGGTTGTTTGTATCTTTGATTTGTGCAATAATCTCGCTTAGTAATTCTGCACCATCAATAGGTTTAGGATGAAGTCCCTGACCTTTTCGTTCTTCGATTTCTTTGATGTAATCGTTGTACATATTCATCATTTGTATTATTTGAATCCGTTATATTTTTTATTTTATTCTTTAAGTCGGACAAATTTAATCATTCTCCCTTAAATTAAAAAATATTTAGCATTTCATAAAATTCAAAAGAATATTATTTATAAAGATTCTATTTTAATGAAAATACATCAACAAAAACACTCTTTTTAACACATTATTTAATAATTCGTAAAAATTAAAAAATATATTATTGAATTGCAAAAATTCTGGATTTAAAATTGAAATATTAGCAATAGCACAAGACGCTTTTCATTAATAAAAGCAAGAAAAAGAGAAGAAAAAATTTCACTTAACTAACTAAAACAACTTCTTGATAATCATTTCTTCGGTAATCCCTTCAGCATCGGCTTTGTAATTTTTGATGATACGATGACGGAGAATACCTGTTGCTACGGCTTGCACGTCTTCTATATCAGGAGAGAATTTACCCTTTAATGCTGCATGGGTTTTGGCGGCTAAAATCAGGTTTTGCGAAGCACGAGGCCCTGCACCCCAATCCAAATAGTTTTTGATAAAATCGGTTGCCAAAACATTATCGGGGCGTGTTTTAGAAACCAAGGTCACCGCATATTCAATCACATGATCGGTCACCGGAATCCTTCTTATCAAATGCTGAAAATCGATAATTTCCTGAGCGGTAAACAGCGGATTTACTTTGACCTCAAAATCGGAAGTGGTACTTTTTACGACTTGTACTTCTTCGGCAAAACTTGGATAATCTAGTTTAATTGCAAACATGAATCGGTCTAATTGCGCTTCCGGAAGCGGATACGTTCCTTCTTGTTCAATCGGATTTTGCGTTGCCAACACAAAGAAAGGCAACTCTAATTTATAATGATGTCCGGCTACCGTCACCGATTTTTCTTGCATGGCCTCTAATAAAGCCGCTTGGGTTTTTGGCGGTGTACGATTGATCTCATCAGCCAAAATGATATTAGAAAAAATAGGCCCTTTGATAAATTTAAAATTACGAGTTTCATCTAGAATCTCACTTCCTAAAATATCCGAAGGCATCAAATCGGGGGTAAACTGAATTCGTTTAAAATCTAATCCTAAAGCTTGCGAAATGGTATTGACCATCAAAGTTTTTGCCAATCCGGGAACTCCGACCAATAGCGCATGTCCTCCAGAAAAAATACTCAGTACTATTTGATTGACTACTTCATCTTGACCTACAATGATTTTGGCAATTTCTTGTTTTAGTTCTTTTTGCTTTTGAACTAATTTTTCAATGGCAGCAACGTCAGACATATGGATTTTAGATTTTAGATTTTAGATTTTAGATTTTAGGTCTCTTTTATCTAAAACAGTTTTGTTATTTCTCTTAAATAAAAAAAGAGTTAATTCTATGTAATCATAAAACTAACTCTTTTATCTGAATTAATAAAAATTTATTTTTTTAACCAGTTATTTGTAAAAGCACAATCACGGTATTCGCCATTGATTTTGATATGTGTTTCTTTGATTTTCTCTTCACTCCATTTAGCAATGGCTTTGATTTGTTTTTCTTTCAATGCCAATTCCTTCAAGCGAATGTAATCTTTAGCATAATCAGCAGTATGTTCGTCAAAACGATTGGTTACTGTCATGATTTTATAAAACTTTCCTCCTGTTCTGTCTTCGTCAGATACCGGATAAGAAAGCTCATTATCTTTCAAACTGGCCACTACAGCATACATAGACGGATCCATTTTAGTCAATTCAAAACGGGTATCTTGCGTTTTAGGATTCGTTAAAACCCCTCCGTCATTTTTCGTTTCTTTCTCGTCCGACATCGTTCTGGCTGCTTCGGCAAACGTAACTTCTTTGTTCAAAATTTTAGTACGGATAGATTCTGCTTTTTCTTTCGCTTCTTTCAAAGCGGCATCTGTTACTTTTGGAGAAATTACAATATGTCTCAACTCTACATCTTGTCCTTTTATTTTGTCTACCTGAATGATGTGAAAACCAAATTCAGTTTCAAAAGGCTCCGAAATTTCGCCTTCCTGCAACGTAAATGCAACATCTTTGAATTCTTTAACAAATTGTGTCTTGCGGTTCATTTTGTAATATCCCCCGTTGTTTTTTGACCCCGGATCTTCCGAATACAAAACAGCTTTGGTAAAGAAACTAGCTCCGTTTTCCTGTATGTCTTTCTTGAAGGCTTTTAACTGATCGATTACCACTTGTTTGGCTTCCTTAGAAACCGTTGGCTTTATCACAATTTGAGCTACTTCCATTTCGGCACCAAATACTGGCAAATCAGCCGCAGGAATTGCTTTAAAGAAATCACGAACTTCCTCAGGAGTAATGGTTACTCCGTCAACAATCTTTTTTTGCATCTCGGCGGTTAACTTGTTGGTTTTAATAATCTCAAACAATTCCGTTTTAAAATCTTGTTCACTTGATTTCTTGAAGTATTGCACTACTTTTTCCATAGAACCCAATTGCTCAACCATATAGCCCATTTGCTCGTCCAATTTCTGATTGACTTCTGTATCGGTCACAACAATACTATCCTGAATTGCTTGGTGTGCATATAATTTATCTTCTAACAACTTACCAAACATCTGGCAACGCGAAATCTCATTAGTTTCTACGCCTTGTTGTTTCAACTCTAAATAGGTCTTATCAATATCCGAATCTAAGATTACATAATCCCCCACTACTCCTACTACACCATCTACTTTTGTCTTTTGTGCCGATGCAGAAACAGTTACCATTAAAAAGGCAGCAAAAAGACTGATTTTATTTACTATGTTCATTCGTTTTAATTTATTGGCTTTAATTATTTTTTCATGGAAGCTTTTAATTGCTCAAAAACTTGGTTATTTACAGTTACTCTAAATTCTTTTTTCAATTCGGAAACCCAATTTTCCTCCAGATATTGCTGGTAATCGTTAATGACTTTCCCCTTAACTTCATCCAGTTTTTTATTTCCTGCCGGAAGCACTTCTATGGTTTTATTGACATAAAAATGATCTCCGTCTTTGTAAACCTCACCTAATCCCAACTTAAAGTTTATGTTTTTAGGCATATCGGCAGCACCATCTTCATAGGTGCTTTCTTTGATCATAATGTTAACCGTTTCTTTGGTATTCAACTTTTCTTTAATCGCATCAGCCTTAATATCCGATTTCAACATTTTTTTTGCTTCTTTTGCAAAATTTTCTTTTGTTGAAGAAGCCGTAATTACTTGAACTCTTTTCTTCCACTGATAGTTAGCTTGATTGGCTTCAAAGAATTTTTTCAACCCAGTAGTATCTTGCTTGGCTTTGTTCCAAATCTCTTTTTCCATTAAATCGAAAAGCAATAAACCATCGCGATACTCTTCAACAATATTGGCAAACTCCGGAAATTCTCCTTCCAGATTATCATTGTAATAGGTATTTAATTGATTGTCGACAAAATTATTGTAAACATAGTCTACCAACTTCCCAACTGGTTTAATTGTTAATTTTGCTTTTTGTTTTGTATTTAATTCATTCAAGAATTCAGTTCCTAAAACCGATTTATTTTCAATTTTAAACAATTCAGAAGTAAAATCTTTGCCGATTTCAGGCATTTTCCATTCTGACGTATAATACTTATCGGTTACCGTTTCTTTGATTTTAGCATACAATTTTTCGTTGCGAACTATTTTGTATTTATTGCGAAGTTTGGTCGTTAACGTGTTGGTAATAATGCGCGAACGCTCATCTTTTTTGATTTTAGCATCCAACTCGCGCTCCATTTCTTCCAGTTTTTTTATCGGATGTTTTTCAATCAATTTGACAATATGCCAACCGAATTGACTCTCAAAAGGTTCTGAATAATCGCCTGGATTATTCAAACGAAAAGCTACGTTTTCAAAAACTTCCGAACTCAACTGCCCCGAAGCAAAACGAGGTAAAACACCTCCTCTAGGAGCCGAATTTTTGTCTTCAGAAAACTGAGTCGCCAACGTTTCAAATCGTTCGCCTTGTTTTAATTTGGCATAAATATCCTGAATGGTCGATTTTGATTTTGTATTGGCTTCTGGAGTGGCATCTTGAGGTTTTAAAACCATGATGTGAGCAACCGTAACTTCTCCGCGATTGTCCCTAACATCTAACACCTTTAGCAGGTGATAGCCAAACTTGGTACGAACCGGTTGAGAAACATTTCCAATTTTGGTAGTATAAGCAGCTGTTTCAAAAGGGTAAACCATTCTAAAAGCAGAAAAATAACCCAATTCTCCTTTATTTTCTTTAGCCGATGGATCTTGAGAATATTGAAGTGCCATTTCGTCGAAATCGGCACCTGAAATGATCTTTTTACGAATCTCTAAAATCTGATTATACGCTTTTAAAGTATCTACCGGAGCCGCATTTTCGTCACACATGATTAAAATATGAGCCGCTTTTACCTCCTTTTGCATTCTGTTGTACCCTTCTTCAATCAATGCTTTGGTTACTTTAGAATCGGAAGTATAGTTTTTGGCCAACTGACTTCTATAGGACTTTAATTCGCTGATATACTGTTGTCCGTTTTGCAATCCTAATTTATTGGCTTTAGTAATTTTTAATTTATAAGCCACAAACAACTCTAAATATTGGTTTAAATCTTTTTGTGATTCGTCTTTTACCAAATCAATATTTTTGTTGTAAACACGAACAAATTCATCTGTAAAATAAGGTTTTTCATCAATTGTAAACAGCACCGCCTTTGGACTGCTTTGAGCCAATAAAACTCCCGTAAACAGTAAGAATACCAATACGACAAAAGGGTTTGATTTCATTTTCAGTTGATTCATTTTTAAATAGAATAGCAAAAATAACAATTCAGTCACATTAAACAAGTAATCGTCTTTGTATTAACAAAAATTTATTAATGAAAAATAGTATTTTTGCAGTCCATTATAACATACTATGAGTTTTTTAAAAGAAATAGAACGCCGAAGAACCTTCGGAATCATCTCGCACCCAGATGCCGGTAAAACCACCTTAACTGAAAAATTACTATTATTTGGAGGAGCGATTCAGGAAGCAGGAGCTGTAAAAAGTAATAAAATCAAGAAGGGAGCTACTTCCGATTTCATGGAAATTGAGCGCCAAAGAGGAATCTCGGTTTCTACCTCGGTTTTAGCCTTTATGTACAAAGACAAAAAAATCAACATTCTGGATACCCCAGGACACAAGGATTTTGCCGAAGACACTTTCAGAACCTTAACTGCAGTTGATAGCGTAATCGTAGTGATTGACGTGGCCAAAGGAGTTGAAGAACAAACCGAAAAACTGGTTTCTGTTTGTCGTATGCGTCACATTCCGATTATTGTTTTCATCAATAAATTGGACCGTGAAGGTAAAGATGCCTTCGATTTGATGGACGAAGTAGAAAAGAAATTAGGATTACACGTTACTCCGTTAAGTTTCCCTATTGGTATGGGGTATGATTTCCAAGGAATCTACAATATTTGGGAGAAGAATATCAATCTATTTGAAGGAGATAGTCGTAGAAATATTGAAGAAACCATTGCATTCGACGATATTGACAGCCCTGAGCTAGAAGGTATTATTGGTGAAAAACCAGCCAACAAACTGCGTGAAGAATTGGAATTAATTTCGGAAGTATATCCGGCTTTTGACAGAGAAGCTTATTTGTCTGGAAGTTTACAACCGGTTTTCTTTGGTTCGGCGTTGAATAATTTTGGAGTACGCGAATTGTTAGATTGTTTCGTAGACATTGCCCCATCGCCAAGACCAAAAGATTCGGACACCCGTGAGGTTAAACCGGAGGAGAACAAATTTTCAGGATTTGTATTTAAAATCCATGCCAATATGGATCCTAAGCACCGAGACCGTTTGGCTTTCATCAAAATTGTATCGGGAACTTTCGAACGAAACAAACCGTATTTACATGTTCGTTTGGGAAAAAATTTAAAATTCTCGAGTCCGAATGCCTTTTTTGCTGAGAAAAAAGAAATTGTAGATATCTCCTACCCTGGTGATATTGTTGGTTTACACGATACGGGAAATTTTAAAATTGGAGATACCTTGACCGAAGGCGAACAAATGAGTTTTAAAGGAATTCCGAGTTTCTCACCGGAGCATTTCCGTTACATTAACAATGCTGATCCTCTAAAAGCGAAGCAACTAGAAAAAGGAGTAGATCAGTTAATGGACGAAGGAGTAGCGCAGTTGTTTACCCTTGAAATGAACAACAGAAAAGTCATTGGAACCGTGGGAGCTTTACAATATGAAGTAATTCAGTACCGTTTAGAGCATGAATATGGTGCTAAATGTACGTATGAAAATTTCCCGGCCTACAAAGCGTGTTGGGTAAAACCGGATGATGCTAAAAATGAAGAATTTGCCGAATTCAAACGTATTAAGCAAAAGTTTTTGGCAAAAGACAAATACAATCAATTGGTTTTTCTGGCTGATTCTGATTTTTCTATTCAGATGACACAAAGTAAATTTCCGAGCGTGAAATTGTTTTTCACTTCGGAATTTGAGTAATAGCTGTAAGCATTATACTGTAAGCCATAAATAAAAAAGCGACCAAATGGTCGCTTTTGTTTCTTAACCCTGTCAGAGTCTATCCCGACGCTTCGGGACTAACAGTGTTAACATTCGTAAAAGCATTATGCTTGCCCAGTAGGTCCAAAATTCAAAGGAATGGGCGCTTGTTCTACCTCTTTAATCACACCGTGTACACTTTCAAAACGTTGAATATTATCCGCTAATGCTTTTACTAATCTTTTAGCGTGTTGTGGCGTTAAAATGATTCTAGATTTTACTTTTGCCTTGGGAACACCCGGCATGATATTGATAAAATCGACTACAAATTCAGTATTAGAATGATTGATAATGGCCAGGTTGGAATAAATCCCATCTGCTGTTGCTTCGTCTAATTCGATATTGATTTGTCCTTCTTGTTGTGGGTTTTGATTGCTCATATTAATTTGAATTTAAACTACGCTGACTAATTCTAGCATAGCTTCATTAATTTGTTTTATTAAAAAATCCTAACAGCATGATACTGTTAGGATTTATAAATATAGTCAGAAAAATTAATTATTAGTAATTATATTCTTCTTTCGTAATCATTAATTCATCATACTCTTCTTTAGAACCTACAATGGTATTATCATAGTCTCTCATACCCGTTCCGGCAGGGATTCTGTGACCTACAATTACATTTTCTTTAAGACCTTCTAAATTATCCACTTTACCAGCTACTGCCGCTTCGTTTAATACTTTAGTTGTTTCCTGGAACGATGCCGCCGAGATGAATGACTTAGTTTGTAACGATGCTCTGGTAATACCTTGTAATACTGGAGTTGCTGTTGCCGTGATAACATCACGAGCCACTACTAAGTTTTTATCATTACGTTTTAATAATGAATTCTCATCACGTAAATCACGAGCAGAGATGATTTGACCTGGTTTCAAGTTTGTTGAATCACCAGCATCTTCTACTACTTTCATTCCGTATAATTTATCATTTTCGATGATAAAGTCTTTCGTATGAATTAATTGTTCTTCAAGGAATAAAGTATCTCCTGGATCTTGCACTCTTACTTTACGCATCATTTGACGAATAACCACTTCAAAGTGTTTGTCATTGATTTTTACCCCTTGTAAACGGTACACCTCTTGAATTTCATTTACCAAATACTGTTGAACAGCCGCTGGTCCTTGAATTCTCAAGATATCTTCTGGAGTAATTGCTCCGTCCGACAATGGTACTCCCGCTCTTACGAAGTCATTTTCTTGTACTAAAATTTGGTTCGAAAGTTTAACTAAATATTTCTTTACTTCACCAAATTTAGATTCGATCACGATTTCACGGTTACCTCTTTTGATTTTACCGAAAGATACTACCCCGTCAATTTCAGAAACTACCGCTGGGTTCGATGGATTACGAGCTTCTAACAACTCGGTAATTCTTGGTAAACCTCCCGTGATATCGCCTGCTTTTGAAGAACGACGTGGAATTTTTACTAAAATTTTACCAGCTTTAATTTTCTCACCATCTTCTACCATAAGGTGCGCCCCTACTGGTAAGTTATAGGTTCTGATTAATTCACCGTCTTTACCATAGATATGTAACGTTGGGATTAATTTCTTATTTCTACCTTCAGAAATTACTTTTTCTTGGAAACCAGTTTGCTCATCGATTTCAACCATGAACGATTGTCCTTGCTCTAAATCTTCGTAACCTACTTTACCGGTAAATTCTGAAATAATTACCCCATTATATGGATCCCACTTACAGATTACATCTCCTTTTCCTACTGATTGTGCATCAGCAACAAAAATACTTGAACCGTAAGGGATGTTATGAGTACTTAATAAAATACCCGTTTTCTCATCAATTAATTTCAATTCTGTTGAACGAGAAATTACGATATCTACGATATTACCTTCAGTATCTTCCCCTTTAACCGTTTTTAAATCTTCGATTTCTAAACGACCTGGGAATTTAGCAACAATACTAGACTCTTCTGAAATACCTCCAGCAACCCCTCCAACGTGGAACGTACGAAGTGTTAACTGTGTACCCGGCTCACCAATTGACTGTGCTGCAATAACACCAACTGCTTCCCCTTTTTGAGTCATTTTTCCGGTAGCTAAGTTACGTCCGTAACATTTAGCACAAATACCTTTTTCAGCCTCACAAGTTAATGGAGAACGTACTTCCACTCTTTCCACTGGAGACGCTTCAATAGCTTTCATGATCGCTTCGGTAATTTGTTCACCGGCATTGATTAATACTTCAGAAGTTAAAGGATTAACAACATCTTGCAATGCCACACGCCCTAAAATTCTTTCTCCTAAAGTTTCAACAATTTCTTCGTTTTTCTTTAAAGCAGAAACTTCAACACCTCTTAAAGTACCACAATCTACAGTGTTTACAATAACATCTTGAGAAACGTCATGTAAACGACGTGTTAAGTATCCCGCATCCGCCGTTTTCAACGCCGTATCCGCAAGACCCTTACGAGCACCGTGCGTAGAAATGAAGTATTCTAAGATCGAAAGACCTTCCTTAAAGTTCGATAAAATCGGGTTTTCAATAATTTCACCACCACCAGCAGTCGATTTTTTAGGCTTAGCCATCAAACCACGCATACCGGTTAACTGACGAATTTGCTCTTTCGATCCACGCGCTCCAGAATCAAGCATCATATATACCGAGTTGAAACCTTGTTGGTCCTCACGGATATTTTTCATTGCTAATTCAGTCAATTGCGCATTGGCAGAAGTCCAGATATCAATAACTTGGTTGTAACGTTCGTTATTGGTAATAAGACCCATGTTATAATTGGCAGAGATTCCTTCAACTTGCTCTCTGGCATCTGCAATTAATTGTGTTTTTTGTTCCGGAATACGAATATCCCCTAATGAGAATGACAAACCTCCTTTGAATGCAAATTTATATCCCATATCCTTCATGTTGTCAAGGAAAGCTGCCGTTGTAGGAACATCAGTTACTGCAAGGATTTTTCCAATGATATCACGAAGTGATTTTTTAGTTAATACCTCATTGATATAACCAGCTGCTTCCGGTACTACTTCGTTAAATAATACACGACCCGCAGTAGTTTGGATGATTTGGTTAACCAATTCTCCTTCTTCGTTAAAGTCTTTTGCTCTGATTTTCACTCGAGCATTTAATTCTAAACGACCTTCATTCAAAGCAATGTGCACTTCTTCAGCAGAATAGAAAGTCAATCCTTCCCCTTTGATAGTTAATTCAGGAGTGGTTAAACGTTCTTTGGTCATATAGTAAAGACCCAATACCATGTCCTGAGATGGAACCGTAATAGGTGCTCCATTCGCAGGGTTCAAGATATTATGAGAACCTAACATCAATAATTGCGCTTCAAGGATAGCCTCTGGCCCTAATGGTAAGTGAACCGCCATCTGGTCACCATCGAAATCCGCGTTGAACGCCGTACACGTTAATGGGTGTAACTGGATTGCTTTTCCTTCAATTAATTTAGGTTGAAACGCTTGAATACCAAGTCTGTGAAGTGTTGGAGCACGGTTCAGTAATACTGGGTGACCTTTGATTACATTTTCTAAGATATCCCAAACTACCGGCTCTTTTTTATCAATGATTTTTTTAGCCGACTTCACTGTTTTTACAATACCTCTTTCGATCAACTTACGAATCACGAATGGTTTGTAAAGCTCAGCAGCCATATCTTTTGGTAAACCACACTCATACATTTTTAATTCAGGTCCAACGACAATTACCGAACGAGCCGAATAATCTACACGTTTTCCAAGTAAGTTTTGACGGAAACGTCCTTGCTTACCTTTTAAGGAATCAGATAATGATTTTAATGGTCTGTTTGATTCTGTTTTAACCGCAGAAGCTTTTCTAGTGTTGTCGAACAACGAGTCTACAGATTCCTGTAACATACGTTTTTCGTTACGTAAGATTACTTCCGGTGCTTTGATTTCCATTAATCGTTTCAAACGATTGTTACGGATAATTACGCGACGGTATAAATCATTTAAATCGGAAGTAGCAAAACGACCTCCATCAAGTGGCACTAACGGACGTAATTCTGGCGGGATAACCGGTATCACTTTAAGAATCATCCATTCTGGAAGGTTCTCGCGGTTTAGGTTAGCCTCACGGAAAGACTCCACTACTTGAAGACGTTTTAACGCTTCAGTTTTTCTTTGTTTAGAGGTTTCATTATTAGCCGCGTGACGTAATTCGTATGATAACGCATCAAGGTCAATACGAGCTAATAAGTCCATAATACATTCAGCACCCATTTTGGCGATGAATTTATTTGGATCGTTGTCATCTAAATATTGATTTTCCATAGGAAGAGAATCCAAGATATTCAAGTATTCTTCCTCTGTTAAGAAATCTAATCTTTTTAATGATTCTCCTTCGGCATTTTGAGCAATACCCGCTTGGATTACTACGTATCTCTCGTAGTAAATAATCATATCTAATTTTTTAGACGGTAAGCCTAAAATGTAACCAATTTTGTTTGGTAACGAACGGAAGTACCAAATGTGAGCAATAGGCACCACCAAATTGATGTGTCCTACTCTATCACGACGTACTTTTTTCTCTGTAACTTCAACCCCACAACGGTCACAAACGATTCCTTTATAACGGATTCTTTTGTATTTACCACAAGCACATTCGAAATCTTTTACAGGACCGAAAATTCGTTCACAGAAAAGACCATCACGTTCTGGTTTGTGCGTTCTATAGTTAATCGTTTCTGGTTTTAATACCTCTCCACGAGATTCAGCCAAAATGGATTCTGGTGAAGCTAAACCTATCGAAATTTTATCGAATCGTTTAATGGTATTCTTGTCTTTATTTCTATTCATCATAGTTTCTACTATTGATTTATTTGCAATTAAAATTGATTTATAGTGGGGTTTCCTTGAAACTTTTCCACTACCTCGGATTACTTCTCTAAACTTCAAATTACTTTTGAAGTGCTAATTATAAACTAATTGTTTATAAAAAATCGGAACGGTTTACGGGGCTAAATCCTAAAAACTCTAATAATGAGTAATCAGTCCCGAAAAAAATCGGAACTGATTACTGAAAATTTATTTATTCTTCTAAACGAATGTCTAAACCAAGACCTTTCAATTCATGCATTAATACATTGAATGATTCCGGTAATCCTGGTTCTGGCATAGTTTCACCCTTAACGATTGCTTCGTAAGTTTTAGCTCTACCAATTACGTCGTCTGACTTCACGGTTAAGATTTCACGTAGTGTACTAGAAGCACCATATGCCTCAAGTGCCCAAACCTCCATCTCTCCGAAACGTTGACCTCCGAATTGTGCTTTACCTCCTAATGGTTGTTGCGTAATTAACGAGTACGGACCGATAGAACGTGCGTGCATTTTATCATCAACCATGTGTCCTAATTTCAACATGTAAATTACACCCACAGTTGCAGGTTGGTGGAAACGCTCTCCAGTACCACCATCATAAAGATACGTGTGACCGAATCTTGGTACGCCCGCTTCATCAGTTAAAGCATTAATTTGGTCAAGAGAAGCTCCATCAAAAATTGGTGTAGCATACTTTCTTCCTAATTTTTTACCTGCCCATCCTAGAACCGTTTCATAAATCTGACCGATGTTCATACGAGAAGGTACCCCAAGTGGATTCAATACGATATCTACTGGTGTTCCATCCTCTAAGAATGGCATATCTTCCTGACGAACGATACGTGCAACGATACCTTTGTTACCGTGACGTCCCGCCATTTTATCACCCACTTTCAATTTACGTTTCTTAGCGATGTAAACTTTAGCTAGTTTTAAGATACCTGCTGGTAACTCATCTCCAACTGTGATAGTGAATTTCTCACGACGTAACGCTCCTTGAAGGTCGTTTAATTTAATTTTATAGTTATGTATTAAATCATTCACCATAGCATTCGTTTCGTCATCAGCAACCCATTGTCCTTTTGTCAAGTGAGCAAAATCTTCAACAGATTGTAACATCTTTTTCGAATACTTTTTACCTTTTGGTAATACTTCCTCGCCTAAATCATTCATAACCCCTTGTGATGTTTTACCATCGATGATTACAAATAATTTATCGATTAATCTGTCTTTTAATTCAACAAATTTAGTTTCGAATTCCATTTCAAGTTCAGCTAAAGCGTCTTTGTCTTGTGAACGTTTACGTTTATCTTTTACTGCTCTTGAGAATAATTTTTTATCTAAAACTACACCATGTAATGAAGGAGACGCTTTTAATGAAGCATCTTTCACATCACCTGCTTTATCCCCGAAGATTGCTCTTAACAATTTCTCTTCTGGAGTTGGATCTGATTCTCCTTTTGGTGTAATTTTTCCGATTAGAATGTCACCAGGTTTCACCTCGGCACCAATTCTAATCATTCCGTTTTCATCTAAATCTTTAGTAGCTTCTTCTGATACGTTTGGAATATCATTCGTTAACTCTTCGTTACCCAATTTAGTATCCCGAACTTCTAATGAATAATCATCAATGTGGATTGATGTAAAGATATCATCACGAACTACTTTTTCAGAAATTACAATCGCATCCTCGAAGTTGTACCCTTTCCAAGGCATGAACGCTACCTGTAGGTTTCTACCTAAAGCTAACTCTCCGTTTTGCGTTGCGTATCCTTCACAAAGCACTTGTCCTTTAACCACTTTATCCCCTCTTCTTACGATAGGTTTTAAGTTGATAGACGTACTTTGATTCGTTTTTCTGAATTTGATAAGGTTGTATGATTTCTCATCCGTATCAAAACTTACTGCTCTTTCGGCATCCGTTCTTTCATACTTGATTGTAATCATGTTCGCATCAACGTATTCAACAGTTCCGTTTCCTTCTGCATTAATTAATACACGAGAATCAGAAGCAACTTGACGCTCTAATCCGGTACCAACAATTGGAGATTCAGGACGTAATAATGGTACGGCCTGACGCATCATGTTCGATCCCATCAACGCACGGTTCGCATCATCATGCTCTAAGAACGGAATTAATGAAGCTGAAATAGAAGCAATCTGATTTGGCGCAACGTCAGTATAGTGAACCGCGGTTGGGTCTACTACAGGGAAGTCACCCTCCTCACGAGCAATTACTTTATCAGCAGTAATTTTACCTTTTGCATCCATTTCAATGTTTGCTTGCGCAATCATTTTTCCTTCTTCTTCTTCTGCACTTAAGTAGATTGGAGTCGATTCTAAATCAACCACACCATTAGTTACCTTACGGTAAGGTGTTTCGATGAATCCCATTCCGTTAACTTTAGCATATACACCTAAAGAAGAAATAAGTCCAATGTTTGGTCCCTCAGGAGTTTCAATAGGACATAAACGACCGTAGTGTGTATAGTGAACGTCACGCACCTCGAAACCAGCTCTTTCTCTAGATAAACCTCCAGGTCCAAGGGCAGATAAACGACGTTTGTGAGTAATCTCTGCTAATGGATTCGTTTGGTCCATGAACTGAGATAACTGGTTCGTTCCGAAGAATGAATTAATAACCGATGATAATGTTTTCGCATTGATCAAATCGATTGGAGTAAACACCTCATTATCACGAACGTTCATACGCTCACGAATAGTACGTGCCATACGAGCCAAACCAACACCAAAC
>Ga0209599_10000776_pt1 | contig 18288 bp, 9 predicted proteins | sample Shrwel_input2_FT_FD_187534 | JGI IMG/M metagenome (GOLD analysis project Ga0209599, IMG submission 187534) | Subsurface microbial communities from deep shales in Ohio, USA - Utica-3 well 1 S input2 FT (SPAdes) (version 2) ... | reverse complement strand
ATGGCCAATACGCCTGGGATACTCAGATGCAAAGTCTGGCCTGGCAACAGCAGTTGACTGAACGCTGGCGATTGATCAGTCAGTATCTGACCGGTCGCACTGAAATGGGGCCCGAAGCTGTCATGGTGGCTTTTAACAGCTGGTACAGCCTGTTGCATTATGATGCCGGCAGTTATCGGCTGAACCTGCGTTATGATCACTGGATACAACAAGATCAGGATCTGTATAGCGCAGATGATAATAATGGCCGCGGTCATGGCTGGAACCTCAGCCTGCAGCTGCCTTTATCGGCCCATTGGATGCTGGCACTGGAGTGGAGCCGGCTCAACAGTTATCAGGCCAGCCGGGCGCAGTGGCAATACTGGCCGGTACAGCAGAATTTTCAGCAATGGCAGTTATTGTTAAACTGGCGGATTGATTAATGCACCAAGCGCAACAGGCTGTTGCTGTGCGGGTGCCGCACTATAAACCAATTCTTTCAGTGTGCAGCGGCGGCACATCCTCTGGCAGCCAGCGTCGATAAATCCGGCCAAAGCTGCCATCGGCCTTCAGAGCGGCCAGCGCTTCTTTCCACTTGTCGATTTCGGCGCTGGGGGTTCCCTGCGAAAAGGCGATATACAGCTGATTTTCCCTGATGGTGAACAGGGATTTGACGTCATCGATGCTGGCACCGGCAGCGGCCAAAATAGCTGGCGCGGTCAGATTGGCATTACACCAGAGATCGATACGTTGTTTTAGCAGTTGTTTTGCACTCATCAGTGGGGTGGAGGCAGGCGCGATATTATTAAAGCCATGCTCCAGTAAGAGTTGCTCTTCCACGGAAGCACGGTACACACCGATGCTTTTTGCTTGTTTGGCATCCTCAATCGAGTTGATTTTCAGCTCACTGTCTTTCAGCGCATAACAGTTGGTGGTGCCGACCGCCACTGGACCCACCAAACTAAACATACGTTCGCGTTCAGGGGTCCGCGTCATGGTAAACAGCATGGTATTGGGTTGTTCGGTGATCATTTTCCAGCCGCGGGCCCAGGTAATAATATGGATTTGGCTTTGATTATTGATGCGTTGCTGGATTGCCTGCACCACTTCTACCGCTAAACCACCGGGTTTGCCATTAAGCGTAAAGCTGATCGGCGCCCATTCTTCGGTATAAATAGTCAGGGTCTCCTGCGCGACAGAAGGGTTGTGGCACAGATAAAGAGCAAGCACTAAACGGGTAATACATTTCATCAATAACCCTACATCAATTTTAGGCCAGCCTGATGGCAATCTGATAATTAAAGATGACATGCCTTAGACCCGCAAGCAACTGCAGTAAAGTGCTGCAGTTCTGTACTGGCTCCCGGTGATGATGAAGTGTCGGCCAGCCAAGGTGGCATTGAGTCGTTGATGACCAGATTGCTGCTGGCAGTTCCGACAAAAATCCACCTCAGTTGCGGCCTTGGCTTGTATTTTCACCGGGCAGCAGATATTTTTGCCGCAGGCGGGTAACGTAGGCAGGATTTCAGGTGAACAGGACGCTGACTCAAGGTGCACTTGTGTTGTGGCTGGCAGGCTATACGACACTGGCGGTGGCAGCTCCTGCCGGCATAGCACAGCCGCAATCCGCACAAACTGCCGTTCAGACGGTGTTATTGCTGCACAATGGGGATCGCCTCAGCGGCATTTTACTACAACAGGATGAGCAGCAGTTTGTGTTACAGCTGGCTTATGCCGGTACTGTCAGTATTCAGCGCCAGGCCGTACAAAGGGTATCGACTGTGACTGCGTCTTTACCGGCGAAAACCATTGCTGCCAACACAGCGCCAGCCCCTTCAGTATCTTCTGAGCCCGCGAGTCTTAGCAGTCACTATGATTTGGATCTCAGTGCCAGCAATCGCCATGGCAAGCAGCAGGCCGAAAGTTACAGTGTGCAAAGCAGCAATGAATGGCGGCTGGCTCCCTGGCGCTGGTCGGTCGATGGTAAGTTTGATTATGAAATCAAAGAAACCGCCCGCAAAACCCATCAGTATCAGCTCAATCCCGGGCTGGATTATTTTTATAACGACAGCCTGTTTGGCCGGTTGAAACTGGATTACAGCTATAACTACCTGGCCAGCGACTATAAAAACCGTGACTGGGCAGCGGGTCCTGGCCTGAGTTTCTTTCGCGATAATGATGCTATCCGGCTGGAGCTGATGCTGCTGCTGGGTTTGAAACAAGCCTATTTTCGCGGTGATTTATTTTTACAGGGCCTGCTAAGTGGTCAGGATCAAGTCGATTTTCGCTTTGCCTCGTTGGAATGGGATCATTATTACCGTTTCAGTCAGCCCAAATTTGAGGTGTACAGCACAGGCACTTTGCTAAAAATGCTCAATCAGCCGCTGGCGCTGCTGGATTTTCGGTATGAACTCAATGCTACGGTTGGGGTGCGCTATTGGCTGAATCAGCAGATCCGGCTCAGTTGGTCGCTGGAATATGACAGAACCGCCTTGGATCTGATTCTGACCGGACTGCCGGAGATGCCACTGGATGTCCAGGATGTGCGGCAAAAACTCAGTATTGGCGCCAGATTCTGAATTTTGCCCCATCAGTCAGTTTCTCTGCCGCGCAGAGCTGCAGCCAGCTGCTTATTCTAGTTAAGAATATTAAATCGAAATTCAGGCTAAATGGCAGAATATGTAATAGGCTAATATAGTTGCAACTTATTAAATAGGGATCTGTGATGCGTTTATTTGTTGTTTCTCCGCTGGCTTTATTCGTTTCCGCGATGGTGGCTGCCCCTGCAGTGGCCCAACAAAATAAAGAAGAAAGCATTGAAAAAATTTCGGTGATTGGCAGCCGGTTGTCAGTGCGTACGGCCACTGAAACGGCGTCGCCGGTTGATATTATTGATGAAACCCAGCTCGCGGCGACCGGTGCTATTGAAACGGCCAAGGCGCTGCAGTTGCTGGTGCCAAGCTTTAACTTTCCAACCTCTTCAGTGACCGATGGTTCAGACGCAGTGCGCCCGGCCAGCTTACGTGGTTTATCGCCGGATCATACCCTGGTGCTGGTTAATGGCAAACGCCGGCATGGCTCGGCCTTAGTGCATCTGAACGGTACTATGGGGCGTGGCAGTTCGAATGTCGATTTAAATGCCATTCCGGTGGCCGCCATAAAGCGGATTGAGATTTTACGGGATGGTGCGGCCGCGCAGTATGGTTCGGATGCCATTGCCGGTGTGATTAACATTGTGCTGAAAGATCAAGCATCCGGCGGCAGTCTGAATGCCAGTACCGGTCAGACCTTTGAAGGCGATGGTGATTATTACAAAACCAGCCTGAATGCCGCCTTGGCGCTCGGCACTGACGGCTTTTTAAACCTGACGCTGGAACATCAGGATAAAAACAACACCAACAGAGCTGGGCTGGATCCGCGTGAGCAATACAACAAAATTAATGGTCAGCCTGATCCACGCGAAGCGGGTTTTAACCGGCTCAATCATCAGGTCGGTGATGCCGCTTACCAGCACAGTGCGGTGTTTTTTAACGCCGGTCTGCAACAAGGTGACACCGAGTGGTATAGCTTCGGTGGTTTTAGTTCACGTGATACCCAGTCCAGTGCATTTTTCCGCTTGCCGAAGGATGCGCGTAATATTGCCGAGCTTTATCCGGATGGTTTTTTACCGCAGATAGCGCCGACTTCGGATGATCATTCGGTCACTGCCGGGGTGAAATGGCCGCTGCTGGGCTGGCAGCTGGATTTTTCTGCCGGTACCGGTCGTAGTACCTACGCTTATTACGTCAATAACTCGCTGAATGCCTCTGTCGGTCCGACCAGCCCAACCAGTGCTTATGCCGGTCAGTTAAAGAATCAGGAACAAAACTATAATCTTGACGCCAGTCGCCGTTACAGCTTTATCAATGATTCCGAACTGGTGGTGTCAACCGGCATCAGCCGGCGGCAGAACAATTACCGGATTGAAGCCGGTGAGGAACTGTCGTGGAAAAACTATGGTTATCAGAATAAAGCCGGTGGCATTCAGGGCTTTGGTGGTTTTACTCCGGAGTCCAGAGTCAATGAGTCACGCCATAACAGTGCGATTTATCTGGAACTGGAAAATGCCCTGACCGACAATCTGACCTGGGGCAGTGCCGCCCGGTTGGAAGACTATTCAGATTTTGGCCGGGAAAGCAGCTTTAAATTGTCGGGCCGTTATCAACTGACCGACGCCTGGGCTGTGCGTGCCACCGCCAACGATGGTTTCCGGGCCCCGAGTGTGCAGCAACTGTATTTCTCCAATTTGTCGACGCTGTTTGTCGCCAACCCACAAACCGGTGTACTGGTGCCAACCGAATCCGGCACTTTTAACAATATTTCAGCGGTCACCCGGGCTATGGGCCAGGGCGATTTGCAGCCGGAAAGTGCGCGTAGTGTCAGTGCCGGTATCACTTATCAGGGCGAGGATGGTTTCAGTCTGACGCTGGACAGCTATCAGATTAAGTTAGAAGACCGGATTATTCTGACCGGCTCTGTCACCCGCGCTGACAGTGCGACGCTCAATGCCGTGCTCGGCACTTCAGGGGCCAACAGTGTCAGATTTTTCACCAATGCAGTAGATACCACCAGCCGTGGGGTGGAAGCTGTGTTGGCTTATCAGTGGCAAACCAGTGGTTATGGCGACTTTAACAGCAGTTTAAGTCTGCAGTATAACGACAGTGACATTGATCAGATTAAAGTACCGGCGCTGTTGGATGGTTTGCAGGCCAAGTTGTTTGACCGGGTCGAGCAGGTGCGGCTGACCAAGGCTAATCCGGCCAAGGCGGCAGTCTGGTCGCTGGGTCATCAATTGGGCGCGCTCAACAGCAGCTTGCGACTGAATTATTTTGGACCTTATACCTTAGGCTACGCCACGGGCGATCAAGAGTTTGCCGCTAAAACCACGGTCGATTTAACCCTGGGATATGCGGTGACTGAGTCTTTGGATGTTACCTTGGGTGCCAGTAACCTGTTTGATGTCTATCCGGATGAACAGCCGGTGGTGAACAGCTTTAACGGTATCTTTAAGTACCCCAATACCAATGCACCTTTTGGCTTTAATGGCGGTTCTTATTATCTGGATCTGACTTATAAGTTTTAATGCTGCGCCGCAGCTCACAGCGCAGCAAGATTGGCGCTGTGAGCCTTGCGGTTACTAACGGCTTATTGCCATTGCTCACTCACTTGCTGCTGATCCGGTCGCCAGTCTTGGTCTAGCCAGTTCAGCAATTGCAAGCTGTAACTGGCAGCAAACAACAGATGTTGTTGGGTGGGGGCCAAATTCCGGCTTAACCAGATTTTTGGGGTTTGACCTGGAAAAGACATCGCCGCTACCATCTGGCCGTCATTCAATATGTGTAAACCCTGGAAATTAGATGCAAAATCAGGGAGTTGTCGCCACTGGTTGTCAACTTTTTCTACGCCATGGTGGATAGCTGTCAGTGGGTAGACGTCTGGACCAGATTGCAGCGTCAGTATAGGCTGCTGTTGCTCAGTCAGTGTGACCGTCAGTTGCCATTGACGGTCCGCCTGTTGTAAAACACAGGATAACCGGGTTTGTTGCCGGTCCAGCTCCCGCGCATGCTGGTTATGCTGTTCAACGCCAGCGGTTTTTTCTTGTTGTGGCCTTACTGTTTCCTGCAACAGGCTCTCATTCTTCAGTTGGCACACCACTTTGATACTCTGTGCTCCATCACTGCTGTGAAATTGATATTCCCGTTTCTGCCGGACCTTGTAATGCTGCACCTCTGGGTCCTCATCCGAAAACAACTCATACACCACTTTTTCCAGAGCATTGCCGCCTGGAGTCAGACTGTGTTTAGTGGTCGAAAGCCAGCTGATATCGACCCGACTGATGGCAAAAGGGCCACTTTGCTGGGCATAGCTGTCTCCAAAGACGGAGCTGGGTTGTTTCAGTTCATATTGCACTGCATTGGTTAAAAAAGGCGTCGGCAGCGGCACCGAATAATCGCTGACACTTTTACAAGCGGTCAGTCCTAACAAAAAAGTAGTGCACAGCACTGGCACAGTGGCGAACAATTTCATCAGGCTCATCCTGGCTGGGGTCGGCATCAAAAGTGACTTTAGTGTACGGGAGTACGTTGGGTGTTGTGAAGACTAGATTAATATACTGAAAAATACTCTGCTTGCTGTCTGTAGAAAAGATGCAATGAGCCCTTTTCTGACTAAAACGATTCAGTTTAACTTTTTGTCCGGCCTGGTTTTTTTCGATTTGCGCCAATGTGGTGCAGTTGTCCCTCTGTCTGCACTGCCATAGCGCTTAGTTCGGTGGCTGAATACGTATTCATCTTGTGCATTTGGGCAGCGCTGCTTATTAAATGAACGTGTGTTGCAGAAAATGCTGAATAAGTATCCATCGTCGAGGTGCTGCCGTGCATCCGACCTTTATAAAAAATCAGCGATGTGACGCACAACACTAAAACCAGAACAACACCAGCACGGGGATAGAGGCATGTCAAAGTTTAAACTCAGTGTGTTAACGCTGACACTGGCTGCTGCCGGCGTGTGCCCTTGGGCACAAGCAATGCAGCAAACCAGTCCGGCGTCCACGCAGGTCAGTACGACCAGCAGCGCAGACGATAACAGCAATAAAACGGCTACCAACAGCAAAGAACAAATTGAAGTGATTGAAGTGCGCAGCTTTGCTGGCAGTTTGATTAAATCGCTGAATTTAAAAAGATTTAACGATACCGTTTCCGAAACCATTTCGGCGGACGATTTAGGTGCGCTGCCGGATGTGTCGATGGCGGATGCCCTGACCCGGTTACCTGGAGTGTCGGCGGTGCGGACCGGGGGTCAGGCGTCAGAAATTAATATTCGCGGTATGGAAGGTGGTTTTGTGTTTTCGACCTTAAACGGTCGCGAACAGGTTTCCACCAGTGGTAAACGTAACATTGAGTTTGACCAATATCCGTCGGAACTGATCCAGTCTGCCGCTGTGTATAAATCACCCAAGGCATCCTTGATTGAAGGCGGCGTTGCCGGTAGCGTCGAACTGCAAACCGCCAGCCCGCTGAATGCCAGAGAGCAACATAACGTGGTGGTGAATGCCCGTGGCAGTTACAACGACCGCGCCAACGAAGTGTCTGATGCCACTGAGTTTGGTGATCGTTTTAGTTTGTCTTATCAGGGTAAATATCTGGATGACACTTTAGGTTTGGCGCTGGGTTATGCCCGGTTGTTTCAGCCCAGTGTGGCCACCCAGTTTGTCGGTTTCCAGTATACCGATGAACTGGATTTAGATGGCGTGAAAGGGGACAGCGCGCAAGAGCTGGTCAGTGAAGGCTTTGAACTGCAACACCGTGGCGGCGAAGAAACCCGGCATGGTTATGTCGCCGTGCTGGAATGGGCGCCGGATGACAGACTGAAAGTCAAAGCGGATGCATTTTTATCCAAATTTGATACTGAAGCTTTTGCCCGCGGTTTCCGGGTCAAATTCAAAGGGCCGACCGCCATTATCACCAATCCGGTGATTGTCGATAACGTGATGGTCGGCGGCACTGTGCAGCGTAAATCCAGCAACAGCGATACGCTGGTCGAGATGGTCAATGATGACAATACCGACCTGGATGAAGTGCGCAGCTTTGGTTTGAACACCGCTTATCAGCTGACAGATAATCTGAATCTGAGTCTGGATATTGCACACTCCTCGTCAAAAAGTAATTTCCGCAATGGTTTGTTGTGGTCGCTGGTGGCGCAGGATGCGACGGCGGCCAAACCGGTGCTGGACCCAAATGTTTCTATTACCTATCAGCTCAACGGCCTGAATTTGCCAGGGGTTGGTTTTAATCAGGCGGCGGCTTTTACGGATATCAACCGGATGATGGTTAGCCAATACGGTATCTATCCGACCATCAACTCGGATGAAGTCGATGCCTACCGGCTGGACGGTCAATACAAACTGGATAATCCGATTATCGGCTCGATTGAAGCTGGGGTGCGTTATTCCGAACGGGATTACACCAATGACCGGCAAGTCTTTGTTTATGGTGCCGATAATCAGTTCCTCAGTAGTGAACCGCCACTGCGGTTAACCGCCGATATGGTGGAAAAAGTCGACTTTAAAGGCGATTTTGCCGCTTTTCCCAGCTATTTAGCGATAGATATGCAAAAAGCGCTCAATGCCTGGTTCCCGAATGGCGTGCCGCAGCCTGTCCAAACCTGGGGCAATGGTTACACCGGCTTAGCGGATTCGCAGCGGGTCAATGGCGGTAAACAGACACCCTGGAGCTTGTTTGAAAGTGGCGATGTGTTTGAAGATGTGTTGGCGGCTTATCTGCAAGCCAATATCGACACTGAAGTGTTTGGCCTGGGCCTGACCGGTAATATCGGGGTGCGGATGGTCGAAACCAAACAGTTTGCCACCAATATGACCTTTGTTGATGGCGATCCCACCCAAGGCGCGCAGTACATCACCGATGAGGTTGGCCTGGTCAGCGATGATTATGCGCTGGGCTTAGTCGGGATGAAATACCGTGATTATCTGCCACAACTGAACCTGAATCTGGCACTGACGGACAGCGATCAACTGCGCTTTGCCGCTGGTCGGGTGATGTCACGGCCGCCGATCCATCAGTTATCCGCCCAAACCAGTTTTAATATTGCCAGCAATGGTGATGTCAGTGGTAGCGCCGATAAAAGCCCGTTTTTAAAGCCTTTTTATGCCGATCAGTTTGATTTGTCCTATGAGAAATATTTTACCGAAACCGAAGGCGCCTTTGTGGCGGCGTTGTTTTATAAAAATATTAAGTCCTTTATCCAGCGTGACACTATCGCTGATTTTGACTTTGCCGCCGCAGGCTTCCCATTACCGGCTTATGTGCCAGGGACTGAACCGGGTAATCCGGACGGCTTACCGCCAAGAAGACCAGATCCGATCGGAACTTACAATACGGCGGTCAACAATGACGAGGGCGGTTATATCCGTGGCGCTGAATTGGCCTTTACCCAGGTCTTTAAGTTTTTACCTTCCTACTGGTCAGGCTTAGGGGTCAGTGCCAGTTATTCCTACACCGAAAGTGAAATCAGCACTGAAGTGATGAATGGCAAGCAAAGCTTTAAAGCGGATCTGAAAGGTCTGTCGCCGAATGTCTACACAGTGACGCTGTTTTATGAATATGGCGATTTTGAAACGCGGTTCAGCACCAGATTCCGTGATGATTTTATTTCCGACCAGTCGGCGGAAAAAGATCAGGAAGTGCGTTATGACGCTGAAATGGTGATGGATTATCAGGCGTCTTACCAGGTCAATGACAATCTGGGTTTGCTGTTTCAGATCAACAACCTGATGGACGAACCGACCAAAAGCTACTGGGGACAACAGGCCTACACCGGCACTATCCAGTATTTTGGCCGGCAGTTCTATCTGGGCGGCAATTACACCTTTTAACAGCTGAATTCTAGCGCTGGCTGAAGGTATTGTCCTTGAGCCTGAACCCTGATTTGCGGAGTATTTAGGTTATGCGAACCATCTTGATTATAAATTCACTGAGCCTGCTGACGGCTGCAGTGTTGTTAACTGCCTGTGGCGGCGGCGATTCGACCGCACCGGCCCAGTTATTATTGACCTGTAATTCACCAGAAGTACCGAATGCGGCCGGCACGGCTTGTGTGGCGCCGCAGCCGATCAAATGTAAAGCTCCGACCTTCCCGGATGCGAAAAACGAAAGTTGTGTCATTGGTTACAATGCCAAATTACCAGCGCCTGTGGTGACGCCGTCGGCGGAGCAGGCCGTGCTGTTTTTTAATAAAAAAGGCAGTTTTGACGGCTACCGGCTACATACCTGGAACAATGAAAGCTGTGATGCTTATCTGGACAGTTCACTGGCCAAATCCTGGGATAATGGTCTGGAACCGAATGGGGTTGATCCCGTCTATGGTGCTTATTGGCTGCTGAATCTTAAACCCGGGGTGGCTGGTAAAGCCGGTGCCTGTGGTAATTTTATTATCCACGTCGGCACTGATGATGCCGGTAAAGCCATGGGCGCCGGTGACTTTAAAATGGATTTAGGGCCAAAAGAGCCGGCCAAAGTAGCGCGGATGAGCTTTACCTTTAATGCGAATTCCTCAGTCTTTATTTATCCGGTTGACTCGCTTGGGGTGCAAATTGCAGATAACGCCGCGCACTGGCTGGATAAAAATACCTTGGTCTGGAATGGTGATACCAGCGGCGTCACTAAAATCAAATTGCACCATGCGGTCAAAGCCGATTTGGCGATTGATGATGATTTAGTGTTAAGCGGCGAGACCTTAGAGCTGGCGCCAGCCACTTTATCCGACGCGCAAAAAGCCCGGGTGCCGGCTTTAGCGAACTGGCCTGCTTATCAGGTCAACCTGAGCATCGAACAAGCCAAAACCCTGGTGAAAAATCAGTTAGCTGTGGCTGCTTATGATGCCAGCAATAAGCTGCTGACCGCCAGTTATGTGCAGGCGGCCAAGGTGCTGGATGATTTGTACACCAGTGGTGCGCAGGATGCGAATGAAGCAACTCTGGGTGTGCAATATCTGGCAGGCACTATTAAAACCTCGGTCTGGGCGCCGACTGCACGTTCGGTCAAACTCAAAGTTTATAACAGCAGTAAAGCCTTAACGGCGACTCAGCCGATGACGCTGGATGCCGCCACAGGGATTTGGAGTTACAGCGCAGCCACCGCCACGCTGGATAAGCAGTTTTATCGCTTTGAGCTGGAAGTTTATCATCCACAAAGCAAAAAACTGGAAGTGACCGAAGCGACCGATCCTTATTCAGTGAACGTGGCGACCAATGGTCGTTACAGTCAGTTTGTGGATTTAAACGCCGCCGATACTAAACCTGAAGGTTGGGATAATCACGACATTAAGCCTGCGACCGCGCCGGAAGATATCGTGATTTACGAAGGGCATATCCGCGATTTCAGTGCGATGGAGCCAACGGTTACCGCCGCTAACCGCGGTAAATATCTGGCCTTCACTGAACAAGATTCGGCACCGGTGCAACATCTGAAACAGCTGGCTGACAGTGGTTTAACCCATTTCCATCTGTTGCCGGCGACAGATATGGCGACTGTGAATGAAGATGCCAGTAAAAGAGTGGATTTAACCAGCACAGTGGCGGCTTTGTGTAAGCTCAATGCCAAAGCGGGTGTTTGTCAGGAAGCGCCGGCAAAAACCTTGTTAGAGCTGATGCAGTCATATCAGAATTCCGGTGAAAACGCCCAGGCGCTGGTCGAAAGCATGCGGGCGAGTGACAGTTTTAACTGGGGTTACGATCCGCATCACTTTAATGTGCCTGAAGGCTCTTATGCGTCAAGCCCGGAAGGGGTGGCTCGCGTGAAAGAAATGCGGGCGATGAATATGGCGTTGCATGGCCTGGGACTGCGGGTGGTGCTGGATGTGGTGTATAACCATACCAACGCCGCCGGTCTGAACGATAACTCAGTGTTTGATAAAATTGTGCCTGGTTATTATCACCGTTATAACCCGGTGTCAGGTGCTATTGAACGCTCAACCTGCTGTGACAATACCGCCACTGAACATGCCATGATGCAGAAGTTTGTCGAAGACTCGCTGGTGACCCTGGCAAGTGCCTATAAGTTTGATGGTTTCCGCTTCGATATTATGGGTCATCATCCAAAAGCCGGTATTCTGGCTGCCCGCAGCGCAGTGCAAAAAGTCGATGCCGACACCTATTTCTACGGCGAAGGCTGGAATTTTGGTGAAGTGGCCAACGATGCGTTGTTTACCCAAGCGCGGCAGGCCAATATGGCCGGTACTGAAGTGGGCACTTTTAACGACAGACCCAGAGATGCAGTCCGTGGTGCTAAATTGTTTGCCAATGATGCTGATGTGGGCAGTAAACAACAGCAAAACTACATCGAAATTGGCTTGGCCGGCACCTTAAAAGACTTTGTGCTGAAAGATTATCAAGGCAATACCGGTACTGCTGGCGGCGTGATCTGGAACAGCCAGCCCGCGGGTTATGCCACAGATCCGGCGGATATCATTAACTATGTCTCGAAACACGACAATGAGTCGCTGTGGGATAAATTACAGCTCGAACTGGCAGCAGACGTCAGCCTGAGTGAGCGGGTGCGGATCCACAATATCGCACTGGCGATCCCACTGTTGAGTCAGGGCATCCCTTTCCTGCAAATGGGCGATGATTTGTTACGCTCCAAGTCGCTGGATAGAAATAGTTATGATGCCGGCGACTGGTTTAACCGGGTTGATTTTAGTAAAACCAGCAACAACTGGAATGTCGGTTTACCGCTGGCACAGGATAATAAAGCCAGTTGGGATAAGATCAAAACTGTAGCCTTTAACCCACAAACGGCTGCGCAACCGGAAGATATCCAATTTGCTGGTACTGTATTCCGGGAGTTCTTAAAAATCCGCAGTAGCAGCCCATTATTCCGGCTGGCCACAGGGGAAGCTGTGATGGCGAGGTTGGGTTTTCATAATATTGGTAAAAACCTGACCCCTGGTTTGATTGTGATGAGTCTGGACGATGGTATTGGGCTGGCTGATTTGGATCCGGCTTATGACGCTATTGTGGTCGTGATCAATGGTACTGACCAGCAGCAAAAACATAAGGTGGCGACCGCCAGCGGTTTTAGGCTGCATCCGGTACAGCAACAGTCGGTTGATGCTGAGCTTACCGCTGCTGCTTTTGTGGCTGCAGGTGCGGACGGTGAATTTGTGGTGCCGGCTTATACGGCAGCGGTTTTTGTCAAACCGCAACAAGGTGCGCAGGGGCAGGGTCTGAAAGCGGATGCGACTATGGGCGCAGCGGATATCGCACCTTATGGTTTGACCACGGTCTTTGTCCGCGGCAGCATCAATGGCTGGGGCGAAGTTGACGCCTTCACTTATGTCGGTGAAGGGGTATACAGTGCCCGTATCAATATTGCCGCCGGTGACTATGAGTTTAAAATCGCTTCAGGCGACTGGTCGACGGTTGATTTTGGTGCTCAGTCCGGTCAGGTGGATGTGGTGCTGGATGGCCAGAAAACGCTGGCAAAATCTGGCGCCAATATGAAACTGAGTCTGGCGAAAACATCCAGCTATGTGTTTACGCTCAATGCCAGTGTGCCGACCGCGCCTGTGCTCACAGTGACCGAGTATGTGCCTTTTGCTGCCACCAAAGTTTATGTCCGTGGTGGCATGAATGGCTGGGGTGAAGTGGACCAACTGAGCTATGGTGGCGCCGGCAGCTACAGTGTGACACTGGATCTGGCTGCCGGGGATTACGAGTTTAAAGTCGCCTCTGCCGACTGGTCGACGGTCGATTTTGGTGGTGGTGCTGATGGCCAGAATGTCACTTTAGCGACAGATAAAGTGCTGGCGCGCAGTGGCAGTAACCTGAAACTGAATCTGGCCGCCGCCGGTCGCTATCGCTTCAGTTTTAATGCCACAGATACTACAGCCCCTGTGCTCAACGTCAGTAAGTTATAAGCTGCAACATCAGCAACAGGCCGTCAGCCGGCTGGTGTTGATGTGATAAACCCAACGCCACAGCAGTTTGCTGTGGCGTTGTTATTTGCGTCGCTGCCAGGCTTCTGGGGTTAGCTGTGATGATTGTCTATATAACAGACACAAAATGTCTGTTTTTTTTACACTTACAGTGTGAAAGTTTTACACTATTATTTTAAGTTGTTGTTTTATATGCACTTATTTTTATGGTGTACTTTATGCTTTAGAACGCAGGGATTTTGGTATGGATATAAAAAAAATGATAAAAAACATAGCGTTAGTCGTCGCACTTGCGACAGCCAGTGTCAGCAGTCAGGCCAGCAGTATTCAATACGCGGGTTACAGCCGGGCAGACAATAGCAATATAGTGCAAGGTTTTGGTTTGCAATGGCTCAGTTGGCAGAGTACCAACCATCAAAGTATCGACTCCGCATTGGCCACACATACCGGCTGGCGCTTGGCGAGTAATCAAGAGATGGCCACTTTGTTTAATCACTTTGGTTTTGGCGGGATCACCTGGACTGTCAGCGAAGATGAGATGCTACTCAATGATGGCTGGACCCTGACTGAAGAAAGCAGTTATGACTATTTTCTGCAGTTGTTTGGCGTGACTGCATCAGGCAATAACGGACCTTGCGTGCAAAGCTGCTTCTACCAAACGGATCCGGACTTATCCACTGCGGCGCTGTTTGGCAGTGATGCCAATGGCAATGGCAAGTATAATGCCGTGGCAATTTTCAGCGATGCCACTTATAAACATCCGACCAAAGGCGATGTCCGTTGGGATCAGGAGGCTCGCTGGTACGGCGAATCGTTCGAGCGCAGCGTGGCAGAAAGCGGACGGGGTATTGCCCTCGTCAGGGATGCCACTGCATCACCGGCGCAACCTGTCAATGCCCCGGCGACACTAGGTTTAGTGGCGCTTGCCTGGGTAGCACTGCGATTGAGCAAAAAACGCTGAGCTCAGAGATGGCGGCTGAGCTCGCGGTCTGGCTCAAACCCGCTGTCGGCTGCCGACGGCTTGATGATGTCATGGAGAACCGTCATTGGATCGGGCAAGCTGCTTTACAGCCTGCCGTTTTATCCTTACATTAACTGCTCTTACCAGTAATAACCGCAGGCGTCATCGTGCAACATACCGAAACTTTATTGCCTTATATTGCCAATATTTTTCAGCAAATGCCGTTTAACCAGTTACTTGGGTTGCAGGTGACCGCTTTTACTGCCGAGCAGGCGGAAGTACGGTTTGATTTCCGGCCTGAGTTAGTCGGCAACCCGGTACAGCAGATTTTGCATGGTGGTGTGATCAGCACTGTGCTGGATGTGGTGGGCGGTATTATGGCAGTGGCTTGTGCGCTGGAGAAACTGGATCAAATTGATCCGGCGTCGCTGGCAGCAAAGTTAGGCAAAACCGGTACTATTGATTTACGTAGTGATTATTTAAGACCGGGGCGGGGCAAGCAATTTATCGCCACAGCGCAGGTGATTAGGGCTGGTAACAAAGTTTGTGTCTGCCGGATGGAGCTGCATAATGAAGAGGGTGTGCATATTGCGCTGGGTACCGGCACTTATCTTGTAGGCTGAGTTAGGCTACACTATCGGCCTTTTCAAAGTTACCGGGTTGTGGTGGTCTGAACCTCAGCAGACTGACCCGGTTTTGCGCCGGAGGCGCTTGTCATGCAGTTAAGCCGGGAACAAAAAATTGGCGGCAGTTTTGCCATCAGTGCTTATACCTTATGGGGCATCGCCCCCCTTTATTTCAAACAACTTGCATTTGTGCCGGCAATGGAAATTCTGTTGCACCGCATTGTCTGGTCTTTTTTATTACTCGCCATCATTCTGACGGCACTGCAACAATGGCCCAAAGTGCAGGCGGTATTACGCCAGCCGAAATTACTGGCAGCGATGCTGGGAACGGCGTTATTACTGGCCGGTAACTGGGGGCTCTTTATCTGGGCGGTCAATAACGGCCATATGCTGGATGCCAGTTTAGGTTATTACATCAATCCACTGCTGAATGTACTGCTCGGCATGCTGTTTTTAGGCGAGCGGCTGCGTAAATTACAATGGGCGGCGGTGGCGCTGGCGGCGATTGGCGTGGTGTTCCAGCTGATCACCTATGGTTCCTTGCCTTGGATCGCCTTAGTGCTGGCCGCTAGTTTTGCCCTGTATGGCTTATTTCGCAAAAAGCTGGCGGTTGATGCCATCAGCGGCTTGTTTGTCGAGTCGTTATTACTGCTGCCATTGGCACTCTGGTATTGGTGGAGTGTCGCTGATTCCGGCGCTTCTAACCTGATGGCTAACAGCCTGAGCCTGAATCTGACCTTGATGGCCGCCGGTATTATTACCACCATTCCGCTGCTGTGTTTTATCGCCGCCGCCAGACGGTTGCAGCTGTCAACGATGGGATTTTTCCAGTATATAGGTCCGAGTTTTATGTTTGTGTTTGGTGTGTTTTTGTATCAGGAGCCACTGGCGTCAGAGCGCTTGCTGACCTTTGGCCTGATTTGGACCGCTTTGCTGGTGTACAGTCTGGATACTTTCTGGCAATTAAGACAAGGCCGTCGTCAGCGATGAGGGCCAACCGAGACATTCGTTGAGCTCAACTGATTGATGTACATGAAAATAACCTTTGGGCTCACCACGAAGCTATGTCGGACTGCCCCGGCGATGCCGGGTCGAGTCCGACCTACCATTAATCTATGATAAATCAGCAGCTTAAACTGTAAGTTAGTAGGTCGGGCTTGCCACGAAGTGCGACGTAGCGCAAAGCGCTGCGGCAGTCCGACGCTTGGCGTCCAACGCTTGGCGTCCAACAGGCAAGATGGATAAAGGTTATTGTGATGCAGGTTGGACTGCAGCTTTAAGCCTGGGCATAAATATCCCTATAGCCCAACCAGCGCCTAATCAAGCCTTCGCAGGCGCGTGCGTCCAGTTGCCATAAACGGGCAGCCGCTTGTTGCGCGGGCGCTATCAAGGCGCTGTCACGGCTTAAATCGGCAATTTTAAAGCTGGCAAGGCCAGTCTGGCGGGTACCCAGCAGTTCGCCCGGGCCACGGATCTCGAGGTCGCGCTGCGCAATGACAAAACCATCATTACTTTCTCTAAGGACTGCGAGTCTGGCCTGCGCTGTTGGCGACAAAGGCGCATGATACAACAACACACAATGACTGACTGCGCTGCCACGGCCAACCCGGCCACGTAGCTGGTGTAACTGTGCCAGACCGAGCCGCTCCGGATTTTCGATGATCATCAGGCTGGCATTGGGGACATCGACGCCCACTTCAATCACAGTGGTCGCTACTAATAATTGGATGTCGCCCGCGCTAAAGGCTTGCATCACTGCCTGTTTTTCGCTGCTTTTTAACCGGCCATGTACCAGGCCGACCTTTAACTCTGGTAATGCGATGGCCAGCTCAGCTGCAGTATTTTCCGCCGCCTGACATTGCAACACGTCAGATTCATCAATCAGCGTACAGACCCAGTAAGCTTGCCGGCCTTGTTCCTGTACGCCTTGCCGCACTCTGGCCACCACTTCTGCCCGCCGGCTGTCCGGGATCACCACAGTGGTGACTGGCGTGCGGCCCGGCGGCAATTCGTCAATCACCGAGGTATCCAAGTCGGCATAAGCCGTCATCGCTAATGTGCGAGGAATAGGGGTGGCAGTCATCACCAACTGGTGTGGGTACTGGCCACTGTGGCTGCCTTTTTCCCGTAGCTCCAGCCTTTGATGCACGCCAAAGCGGTGCTGTTCGTCAATAATCACCAGCGCCAGCGCGGCAAATTGCACCTGCTGCTGAAACAATGCATGGGTGCCGATAATCAAGCCAGCACTGCCATCCTGGATCTGCTGCAACTGCGCATCCCGTGCTTTGCCTTTGGTTTTGCCGCCCAGCCAGGCGACTGTGATCCCAAGGGGTTCAAACCAGCGGCGGAAGGTGGCCGCATGTTGCTCAGCCAACAGCTCAGTCGGCGCCATCAGCGCCACCTGACAACCGGCTGCAATCACCGGCAGCGCCGACAAGGCCGCGACCAGCGTTTTGCCGGAGCCGACATCGCCCTGCACCAGCCGTAGCATTGGGGTGGGTTGGGCTAAATCTTGTAAAATCTGGCTGACCACCCGCTGTTGGGCGCCGGTCGGCTGAAAAGGCAGGCTCTGTAAAAACGCCGGACTCAGGCGCTGATCCGCGGCAAAGGGCCGCGCCGGCTGGCTACGGCTTTGCCCACGGACCTGTAGCATACTGAGTTGCTGCGCCACTAATTCTTCAAAAATTAATCGTTGTTGCGCTGGATGTTGGCCAGCTTCCAGCAGCTGCAATGATGCATCCGGTGGGGGCCGGTGTAAGTAGAGCAGTGCCTGACTGAGCGACCAGGCCTGCGGAGTCAGCACCGGCGCTAACAATTCTTCCGGCGCACAACGTTGCAGCTCCTGCAGCGCTTGGGTGGTCAGTGTACGCCAACTGGCTTGTTTTAAACCTTCAGTGGTGGGGTACACTGGCGTCAGGGTTTCGGCCACTTCAGCCGGACCATCGTCTTTAACGATTTTATACTCAGGATGCAGCATTTCAACACCGCGCATGCCGCGTTTCACCTCACCAAAGCATCTGAGCAGCACGCCTGGCAGCACCGCATTTTTTTGCGCGGCACTAAAATGAAAAAACCGCAGCGTGATACTAGCGCTACCGTCTTGCAGCACCACCACCCAACTGCGTCTTTTACCAAAGATGATGTCACTGCTGACCACCATGCCCTGCACTGAGACTTGCTGGGCTGGCCAGGCATCCGCAATAGGGCAGATCCGGGTTCGGTCTTCATAAC
>Ga0209599_10000771_pt1 | contig 18358 bp, 15 predicted proteins | sample Shrwel_input2_FT_FD_187534 | JGI IMG/M metagenome (GOLD analysis project Ga0209599, IMG submission 187534) | Subsurface microbial communities from deep shales in Ohio, USA - Utica-3 well 1 S input2 FT (SPAdes) (version 2) ... | reverse complement strand
TCTGGTCAACTAAGCCTCTAACAGATTTATCCCTCCGGCCAACTGGCCAACCGATCAACTGATCAACGCGGTCCCTCTGGGCCTCCGAGCCTCTGGTCAACTCATCCTCTAGTTAAATGTCCGTTCCTGCCGTCATTGTCTTTGCCGGTCCTCGTGATCGCTATCAGTCCGCCTTGGCCCTGCAGGAGAATCATGCCTTGGAGGCTTTGGTCACGGAGGCCTATTTCTCGAAATTCTGGGCGACGACAGGGCTCGCCGGGAAGAACTTCCATCGCTTCGCCAAGGTCAGGCATCACGCGGACATCCCGGCGACCAAGGCGGTCCGATCTTACGGCGCCTTCGTGCATTCCCTGCAGGCGCGCTATGACCGTCGGAAGGACTCGCCCCATTTTGCGGAGGCCGACCGTCTACTCAGCGTCAAAGCTGGCCAAGTCGCGCTCGCCCGGGGTGCGCCGCTCATCGCCTATAGTTACTACGCCGACGCCGCCTTCCGGATGATGGAAGGCTCCGGCCTTCCCCGGGTGCTTTTCCAGGTCCACCCTAACGGTAAATACCTAAGGGAACTCTTTCAGCGTGAAATCGAGAAAGTCCCTGAAGCGAAGGCCTCACTCATGGAGGAGACCGAGATGTCGCCCCTGTTCGCGCATAATGACGACACCTTCGTCCGGTCGGACGCGGTGATCTGCGCCAGTTCGTTCACCAAGCATTCCTTGGTCTCCGCTGGTTCGAAAGCGCCTGCGCATGTCGTCGGGTATGGCGTCGACCTTGACCTCTTCTCTGCTCGGACCGAGGCGCCTGTCGCTAAGCCGCTCACCGTCGGTTTCGTTGGCGCACTTTCCCAGCGCAAGGGAGCACGTTACCTTCTCGCGGCCTTGGCCTCTCTCCCGAAAGGGGCCGCCAAGCTCATCATCTATACCCGCGCCTCGGTGGATCGGGACCTCATCCGAGGCTTCGAAGGCGTCGACGTCGAAATCCGCGGAGGACTCTCCGACGCTGCCTTGGCCGCCGACATGAAACAGTGCGATCTCGTTGCCTTACCCTCCATCGCGGAGGGCTTCGGCCTCGTCATCCTCGAGGCCATGGCCTGTGGCGTGCCCGTCCTTTGCACTACCAGCACCGGCGGCGCGGATTTCATCCAGCACCGCCAGAACGGACTACTCATCGCGCCCGGCAGCGCTGAAGCCATCCATCTGGAGCTCGACTGGGCCCTGACCCGTCGAGACGAACTCTTCCAGATCGGCCAAGCCGCTCGCGTAGAAGCCGAGAAGCACACCTGGGCCGAATACCGCCGCAAGTTCTTCGCTGCGTATTGTTCCGCCCTTGGTGCTTGATCGCCAATTGTCTCATTTGGCGCTCCCAACCGCCAACCGCTAACCGCTAACACCTCCCGTCAATGTCCTTCGCCCGTATCCTCCGCTCCAGCGCTCTCATGGGCGGAGCTCAGGTCGCCACGTTGGCCTTGGCTTTCGTACGGACGAAGGTCATCGCGCAGTTGCTGGGTCCCGCTGGCGTCGGTCTGGCCGGGGTCCTTACATCATTTAACGGCAATGTCTCTACTTTGGCTGCTTGGGGTCTAGGCACCTCCGGGGTGAGAATAATCGCCGGCGCCCCTCCGGAGCATCGATCTGCCAAGCAGGCCGCGGTTCGCAAGTTCGGGCTGACCCTTACCTGGCTGAGCTTCTGGGCGACGTTGCTCCTTTTCGTGCCCACTACTTATCTTACTTTTGGAAATAGCCGATATGCCCTCGAATTCCTGATCGGCGGCATGGCGGTGCCATGCATCGTCGCGAATAGCATCTGGTCTGCGATGCTGCAGGCGTCCGGCAGCGTCAAGTCTCTGGCGACCGCGCAGATCGCAGCCGCGCTCATCGGACTGATTGGGGGCCTTCCGGCCATCTATCTATTCGGGACCGCGGGTATCGCCGTCAGTCTTTTTCTCGCGGCGGCCGTTCCGATGGCCTTCACGTGGCAGGTCGCCAAAGGCCTGTACGCTACCGACAAAGCGTCGCCTATGGCCGAGGACGCCAAGACTTTGCTGGCGATGGGCGGGAGCCTGATGATTGTCGGACTATCCGCCCAGCTCTCCGCCTATTTCGTGCGCTTCATCATCATCAGGGGGCACGGTGATGCCACCGCTTCAGGGCTAGCTGAAGCAGGTTATTATCAGGCCGCGCTTGCCGTAGCCGGGAGCTTGCCCGCCTTGGTGTTAAACGCCATGGGAACGGATTTCTTCCCCCAGGTCGCGGCGGCGAAGGATGAGCTCGAGGCGAAGGAACTGTCCGAGCGGCAGATTCAGGCCGGACTATTGTTGGCGCTCCCCATCTTCACCGGTCTGCTTACGATGAATCAGGTGGGGATACGCATTTTATACGCCGAAAAATTCGACGAAGCATTGCCGCTGCTGGACTGGATGATCTGGGGCGTCTTCCTCAGAATTCTCGCCTGGCCGCTGGGTTATTGGATGTTGGCCAGAGGCGCGCCGAGGACGGTCGTGATCGTGGAGCTCTTCAGCAATCTGCTGATGGCGGTGCTACCGTTAGGCCTGATTCCGCACTATGGCCTGGCTGGAGCCGCGATGGCGTTCTTTGCCGGCTACCTTGCATATGCGGGGCTCATGATCGCGGTCTCCCGTAAGCGTTCCGGTCGTTGGATTGGCCGGCGAACTGCGGCCTATTTCCTGGCCGCCGCCACGGTCTTGGGATCCTGCCAATATTGGACCCGACAGTTGTCGGGAGCCTATTGGGGCGCGGTCCCGACCGTCCTCGTCACGGCCGCCTGCGCGTGGATTTATTACAAGGCCCTAGCGGTCCGGAAAAACGATGAATGAAACGAAGAAAAGATACGTAGGCGCCAAGCCTGACTGGCAGGCGCGAGTCTGCTTCATCGTGCCCTCCAGCGGCTTGGGCGGCACGGAGACATTGGTGATAAGACAAAGCCGGTGGATGCGTCGCCGCCAGATCCGGACGGCCATCATCACGCGTTCCGGCGACATGGACGCCGAATACCGCGCCGCCTTCGATGACGTGTTGGTGCTCGACGAGGGAGAAGTAGATCCGGGCAGCCTGCTGATGGACGAGTGGTATCGGATGCTCGACCGTCTGGCCGCCGATCTCCGTCCGGCGGGCGGTTGGCACTTCATGGCGTTCGGCAAAGACGGCATCTTCGTTTCCAGCGAGCTCTCCGCCAGGATCCAAGGATGCTCCACGTCCGTTTATCTGATCGACGATCTGCAATATGGGCCTTTCAGGCATGATTATATCGAGGAAATGTCACGCCAAGGGCTCTTCATCGCCATGAACGAGGAGTGCCTCGCCTCGCACCGTCATAAGTTCGGCTACGAGCTGGCGAACGCCCGGGTCGTCCCATTGCCGATGATCGACGTGGCCGAGCCGAGGACCGAAGGGGGCGAGCTTCGCCTCAGGATATTGACCGTCGCCCGCCTCGTGCCGCAAAAGGGATATGTCGAAGGGCTCATCCGAGCGGTCGCCCGCTTGGTGCGTCAAGAAGGCTTTGACCTTGAGCTCTGCATCGTCGGCCAAGGGCCGCGGATGACGCGGCTTCGTTGGGCGGCATGGAGGTCGGGTATCGCCGGCCGCGTGCGGTTCGTCGGGCCGGTTGCCTACGCCGACTTGCCTGCGTATTATCGCGCCGCCGACGTCTATGTCGGCATGGGCACCACCGTGCTGGAAGCGGCCGTTCATGGCGTCCCTTGCCTTGTTGCCGAAGCTTACACCGATGAGCTAAGGTCGCCGGGTTTGTTCTCCGGGCTCCCGACCTTAGAGCTCGGTGAGCCGCGGCCGGACGGGCCGAATAAAGACGCCATAGGCATCCTCCGGAGCCTGCTTCAAAGCAGGGCGGCACGGATTACCGAAAGCGCGGCGGGACGGCGGAAGGTTCAAGAGCGTTTTGCAGAAGACATCGTGATGCAGATGTTGCTCACGCAGATCCGGGAATACGGACGGCAGATTGGGAACATCCCTTCGCCCGGGCACGATCTTCGGTGTGGCGAGACCAAGCGATATGTGAAGCGATTATTCCGTGGTTCGAGCAAGGTTGCCATGTTCCGTAGGTGGGTGCGAGGCCTTTGGGAGGCGTCGTCGGCATTTTTCTCCCGATGAACACAAGGCTGTATCATTGGACGCCTTCCTCAGCTCTTGGGGGGATTGAAATGGCGGCGTTGGCGTTTGTTCAGGCAGTGCCCGAGGCCACGCATGTCATCGCGACCGGCGACCTGTCAGGCCCCGCCGTGCCACTCTGGAGGGAAGCCGGAGCGGAAGTCATGGAAATCCCTTCGTGGGGCAGTTACATGGGCTTGTCATGGGCGCGTAATTGGGGGTGCTTTGTGCGCGCCCGGGACGTCCGACACCTGATTTGCTGGAGTCCCACTCGGCTTCCCCTGTTACTCGCCCCATTGTCGAAAGATGTCCGATGCGTGGTCCATCTCGGCAACGTCGGCCGTATGAGCCTTCGAGCCAGGGCGCAGGACGGGCTGATGCGTACGATTTTCCGCCCCTGCAACCGACCGGTAATAGTGGCGTGTTCTCGGCCCGCATCGGATTCCGCCGCCGCCGAGGCAGGCTTCGCCGGTTTCGAAAAAATAGTGATTCCTAATCCGGCGAGAAGCGTCTTCTTCGAAGCAGGCACGGCGAGGCAGCAAGAAGAAGGCGCTTTTCGCAAATGGGGAATGGTCGCGAGGTTAGATAAGCTTAAGGACCATCGATGCCTGATCGAGGCCATGGCTTTGCTGCCGGATGAGCTGGGGCTGAGCCTCGAGATCGTTGGAGAAGGCTTGCTCGGCGAATCGCTCAGGCGTCTGGTCTCCCAATTGGGCCTGGGGAGCAAGGTGAGTTTTCTCGGAGCATTGCCCGATCCGCTGACGGCGTTGCGACGGTGGGATGGTTTCGTCTTCTCCACCACCCCGGCCGAAGGGTTTGGCATCGCCGTTGCGGAGGCCATGGCCGCGGGGCTGCCTTGCGTTTTATCGGACCTTCCGGTGATGCATGAGGTCGCCGGGGACGAGGCCTATTATGCCACGGCGGGCTCCCCCGCCGCCTTCGCCGCCGTGCTGGCCGAAGTCGCCCGCGATCCTGCCGCAGCACGTATCAAAGGACAGTCCGCACGGGCGCGGGCGCGGAGGCTTTATGATGCGCGAGCCTTCGCCGAATCATATCAAGCCGCCTTAGGTCTCCGGAATATTCCATGAAGATTTCGGTCATCATCGCCACATACCGGCGCGCCAAATCTCTCCGGCGGACGTTGCTGACCATTGCGGCCCAGTCCTGCCCTCCGGCGGAAGTGATCGTCGTGGACCAATCTCCCGCCTCCGAGCGGGCAGAGGTGGCGAAAGCCGTGGCAGATGCGTCGGCCGCCGGCCTTTGCGCCAGACTGATAGCGTCGGACCTGCCTTCATCTACTCGTTCCAGAAACATTGGATTGGGCAATGCCAGCGGCGAGTGGGTGGTCTTTTCGGACGACGACGTCGATTGGCCGGCGGACGTCTTGGCCAAGTTATGCTCAAAAGTCTCGGCGTCTCCCGGCCTCGCCATGGTCGCCGCCCGGGACTCACGCGTGCCAGCCAAACCCCGGCCTGTTTGGCGTCGTCTATTCGCGGCATTATTCTTCACCAATACCCTGCGTCCGCTCCAGCGAGGCAAAGTTATGGCATGCATGCAGGCCAGATACCCCCAGCCGGTCGTCGGCGACATGGAGACCGAATGGGCCGCAGGCTACTGGTTCGCCGTCGACCGTCATTTTACGCAGACGCATGGATTGTCGTTTGATGAGCGAATGACCCGCTACGCCCAGGCGGAGGACATGCTGTTCAGCCACCAGCTATTCAAAAAAGCAGCCGAAACCGGAAGGAAATGTATCGTCTCCGAGGATATCCACGTCGCTCACCTTGTCTCGAAGGAATGGCGGGAGGCGGACTCTTTCGCCGAACTGTGTAACGCCTGGAACCGGATTTATATCGCTTCCAGGCTACGCGCGGGCTCCGGCTTCTGGATTTCGTTTGCCGCAATCTACTGGGCGGCGATTCATCAGGTCTTGGTTCGAATGGCGCGGGGACGTGGCTGGTTAGGACATCTCCGGGCGCATGCGATTGCCTTGACCAACCTCGAAGCTATCCGTGAGGGCGACTTTGAAAAACTTTACATCCGCCACGAGCGCCGTCCGTAGCCGGCCGAATGCCCGCATGCTGGTAATCCTCACCAATATCCCGACTCCATACCGCACGGCGTTCTTCGACGCCTTGGCGGAGGAGGCGGCGCGGGCGGGCAAGCGCTTCCATGTGCTCTATTGCGCTAAGACAGAACCGGGCCGGCATTGGCCGTATGACCCGGCGAAGATGAAGCACGCGCATACGGTGCTCCGCGGTTTCCATCCTTCGCTGACCGGTATCCAGGCCCACCTTAATCCTGGGGTATTGGCGGAACTTAATCTCCTTAAGCCCGACACTCTGCTGATCGCAGGGTCATGGAATACGCCGACGATGCTCACCGCCGGCCTGAATATCTATTCGCCGGCTCCCCGTCGCTTCTTCTGGAGCGAGGGCCATGCGGATGCGGCCCTACACAAGTCCGGCCTGATCGCCTGGCTTCGTCGTCGCGTCTATCGCACCTTTGATGGCTTTGCCGTCCCTAACGCCAAGAGCGCGGAGTGGGCGTTAGCCCAGGCCGGTTCGGCCAGGCCTGTCGTCAATCTGCCCAACGCCATCGACGCCAAGTTCTTCGCTCGTCCCTCGGTGGAGTCACGGCAGGTAGCCCGTCGCCATTTAGGGCTGGAGGGCGAGGGCAGGGTGCTCGTCCAAGTTTCTGCCCTAACCGCCCGCAAGGGAGTGCTCGAGTTGGCGAACGCCTTCCTTGGACTTTCTGCCGCGGAACGCCGTGGCGCTAAGCTCCTCTTCGTCGGCGAAGGAGAGCTGCGCGCGGATCTTGAAGGCCTGTCGGCCCAGTCTGCCGGCGCGATTCGCTTGCTCGGTCAGTTGCCTCCGGAAGAAGTGCGCAAGGTGCTCTGGGCTGCGGATGCGTTCGTGCTGAATACCCGCCTCGACCCGAATCCGCTTTCGGCTATCGAAGCCTCCGCAGCCGGACTTCCGATTGTGATGTCGGCTGCTGCCGGGAATATTACGGAGATTGTCGAAGCTCCGAATGCCGGATTCGTCATCCGTGACCCGGTCGATCCGACGGAAGCCTTGCGTGCCGTGCTCTCCGCTTCCGATGAGCAACTTGCCGCCATGGGTGCGCGTGCCGCCGCCAATGCCCAACGCTTCGACGCTCCGGCCGTGGCGCGTTCCTTGATCAATCAACTTTATCCCACCTAATCTCCCAGATGTTCACGCTACTCAAACGTTTCATCAATCGACTCCGACCCACTAAGCGTCGTTTATCCCATCCGCGCCGCTTGGCCTATCTTCGTTCGACTGGGGTTCAGTTAACGCGCGTGCTTGATCTAGGTGCCTACGAAGGTAATTGGACCAAGCTGATCAAGGGCCTTTACCCGCAGGCCCGCGTTATCATGGTCGACGCCAATACGGAAAAAGAGCAGCTCCTCCGCCCGCTGGGTAATTTTCATATAGCAGTTCTCGGCGAAACTGACGGCAAGGAAGTCGATTACTATAAATGCCAGGACGGCGATGCAGGATCAGGCAACGGCATTTATCGCGAGAACACGGCCTTCACATTCGCTCCCGAGAAGAGAAAATGCATCACGCTTTCGACATTGCTTGGCTCTGCTGAAGGTTTCGACCTGATTAAAATGGATATCCAAGGCGCGGAGCTGGACGTCATTCGAGGCGGCCTGCCTATCGTGATAAATTCACGCTACCTGCTCTTGGAGCTTCAGACGCATAACTACAACCTTGGGGCTCCGCATTTTGAAGAGGTTGTGGCGTTTCTGCATGGTCACGGATTCGGCGTCGTCGACATCATCGATCTTATGTATTCCGGAGATAAGCTGATTCAGGTGGATGTGCTCTTCCGGAACAAGAACTTCCCCTGATTAGCCATAAACATCGCCATACAAGCCGCGCCTCTAGCGCGGCTTTTTTGTGCCTGATTCGGGAGGTAGGGACGTGATCACCATCGCGTCCTCGTCTTTTCCCCGACGGATGCGGTGTCATCGCATCCCTACCTTGCGTTCACAATTCGGCGAACGTGGAGAGCGAATCCCCCTAGGTCGGCACGCAGTGCCGACCCTACCTGGGGGAGGCGAACGGGGTTGAAATGAAAAGTGACCTTCCCGGCTATCCTTTCGGAAGTTCTCCCAGAGCGCTTCTCACCGGGAAGGAGCCTTTTCATCCCCCTTTCAAGGGATGACGTAAGAATGTAAGCGGCACATAGAGCGTCAACACGAGACACCTAGGACAGCACGCGGTGCTGCCCCTGCCCATTGTAGACCCTCGAGTATCCTCTAAACAAAAACCCCGCGGGCCGTAACCCGCGGGGGTCTGCGGGGGCGTGGCTCGAAGTCCAGCATACCCGCAGGGATGAGGTGATAAGATACGCCGGCACGGACATGTTCCGCAAGTGTTTATTGGTTACGTCAAGATGCACCCCGCTTCATTAATCTTCCCGACTACCCGGGCAAAAGGCATCGTGTGGGAATCGCCACCAGCTTTCAGTAAGGTCTTCGACCCAACCGCCATCCGCTAACCGCCAACACCTGACGTAGGTAGGGACGTGATCACCATCGCGTCCGACCTGAACCCCTGACGGATGCGATGTCATCGCATCCCTACCTCCGAAGGGCGCGACACCGTCGCGCCCCTACCTTGCGTTCACCATTCGGCGAACGCGGTTACCCGATTTCGCGCAAGAACTCTCCGGGAGTTCGGATAGGTAGGCCGTATACGCTTCGGCCGAGTAGGTCATGGAAATCATCCCGATCCAACGTCAGGAGATAGTCCGCCTTTTGGCTTAGGGCTGAAATCACGACCGGGCGATCTTTGGTCGCGCGATAAATGAGCGGCCGATCAAGCGTGAGCCGCGTCACCGTAGTCACGACGGCAGGTCGGATGATTGCGTTCCAGCCAAGTTCGGCCTTTTTCCCGACCTTGGGCAGATTGAATTCGGCTTCGCGGAGGCAGTAGTCCGCGGTCAGGAGTTGCCAGCCGCGACTTGCGGCGTGATCGAATAGCAGGCGCGAAGCCCCTTTTGAGGACCCTGCCGCGGCCAGAAGCACGCTCGAGTCCAGGAAGAGCCTCACTTCTTGCGGCGAAAAGCCTTCAGGTCCTTGGCGTCAGCTTCGTCGTTGAGTACCCACTGGCGGATCGCGGCTTTCGGGATGTCGCGGATAGGCATGGCGACGGCAGATTGCAGGAAGAGGCCTCCATCTCGCTCTTCGACGATGACGAGCGGCGAGCTGACCTGGTCTAGCTTCAGCCGACGACGGAGTTCCGGGGGCAGGGTGAGGGTGCCGCGCTTGCTGACGGCTAGAGTGTAGGTCATGCCGTAATACTGCATTGCAGCAATACGGCATCAAGCCGGAAGAGACCCTAGGCCGGAGGTAGGGACAGCACCACGTGCTGTCCTAGGTGTTCCCCGCCGCCGTTCGGCGGATGCGATCTCATCGCATCCCTGCCTCCGAAGGGCGCGGCGTAGCCACGCCCCTACCTTTGCGTTCACCATTCGGCGAACGCGGCGACCCGATCCACCTAGGGCAGCACGCGGTGCTGCCCCTACCTCGATGCATTCCCCCGATACTCGATACTCTATACTCCATACTCCCCTTCAGGTCTGGCCAACCGGCCAACTGATCAACGGATCAACAAGTGTGGATCCCCCAATGTCGTGACGCGGTCCCGACCCTACCTATTGAAGGTATTGGCGGTTAGCGGTTGGCGGCTGGGAAGATATCAGCGGCAAAATTGGCGATACAGGTGACGGGTGACGGGCATCGGGGCCTCAGCCATCCTGGAGTCGGCTATTCCGCCATCGGCCATCAGCTTCGGGTGTCGGCCGCTTCTTCAATTCAGTCCTCTATTCAGTCCTCAACGCAGTCCTCGATTCAGTCCTCTTTTGGCTGCATCTCTGGCCAACCGGCCAACCGATCAACGGATCAACTAGTGTGGATCCCACTTTTGCACCTTTGCACAGGCCGCAGGCCGATTTGCACTTTTGCACCTAGGTCGGCACGCGGTGCTGCCCCTACCTCCCTGCCTCTTTCTGTTCAACCGAGCCTCTGGGCCTCCGGGCCTCTCGTTACTCATGTCCCCTTGCCCCCGAACCCACTTCTCCCCTAGATGCACCCATGCCCCGCATCCTGGCCCTCACCTGCCTCCTGCTGCTCTCCGTCTCCCTGCGCGCGGGCGGATTGTTCGACGCCGGCGTCTGGGCGCCGATCATGCTCCCAGCCGAGCCGGAAGTCGACGAGCTCCATGCCGCCCGCACCTTGGCCGATTGGTGCGAACGCGTGACCGGCGTCCGTCCGGAGACCCGCTATGAAGCCAAGGGCGTCCGCAGCCCGGCTCTCGCCATCTATGTCGGCCGTACCGCCGCCGCCCGCTCGGCCGGCATCAAGGCTCCCGCGGAAGAAGGCGACTCCGCCCGTCGCGCGGTCGTCGGCCAGTCCGTCTTCCTCCTAGGAAACAGTCCAGCCGCCACGCGCATCGCCGTCGGCCGCTTCTGCGAACAGCACCTCGGGGTCTTCTTCGCCTTCCCCGGCGAACGCGGCGCCGACTGGCAGCCCCGCTATCAGATCGGGTTTCCCGGTCCCGACGAATTCCGCCCGGATTTCCGCTGGCGCCAGCTGAGCGGGCTCAACGAGCTCTCTGAAGACTGGGCTTTCTCCGTCGGCTTCGGTCGCACCCCGGCTTTCTCCCACGGGCTGTATAAGATCTTCGACCATGATCTCTGGAAGCAGGAGCCGATGCTTTTCCCGATGGTCAACGGTAAGTCCGTCGAGCCTAAGGGCGATGCCCTCGATCCTAATCCGCATCTCGACAACCCGCGCGCTCCGGAGATCGGCGCCAAGTATGCCCGCACCTTCTTCCAGCAGAACCCCGCCGCTTTCTCGGTGCCGTTCGGCGTCAACGATACCCTTAAGTTCGACGACTCCGCGGAATCCGAAGGCTGGTATCGCGATCGTCCGGTACGGACGGATTACGTCTTCGGTTTCTATAACGCTGTCGCGGACTCCGCCTGGGCGCCGGACGGAGACCTGAAGGGCGAGCGTCATGCCATCGGGGCGCTGGCCTACCTGCAGACCACCCGTGCGCCGTCCATCAAGCTCCGCCCGTCGATCTTCCCCTGGGTCTGCGCCGATCGCACCGCTTACGCCGATCCGGCCTTCGCCGCGCAGGACCGGGCCAATCTCGCCGCGTGGGCCAAGTCCGGCGTCAGCCGTCTCGGGGTCTACGATTACCTCTACGGCGCTGAAGTCGCCTCGCCCCGCGTCAACCTCACCGCGTTGATCCAGTCCATCCACGTCACCTACACCGCCGGCGCGCGTGGCTGGTATGCCGAGGCCTATCCGCTCTGGGCTTTCGATGCCCCCAAGCTGTGGGTCGCGGCTAAGCTGCTCGAGAACCGCATGGCGAACACCGCCGAGCTACGCCGTACCTGGTTCGCACGCGCCTACGGTCCGGCCGCCGATGAGATGACCGCCGTCTATGCGCAGATCGAGGCCGCGTGGAAGCGCGACGCCATCGTGGGCGGCAAGGATCAGTTCCTCCGTCACTTCCATGACCAGCGCGGCGCCCTCGTGCTCTCCGCCGAAGAGATCGCCGCGGTGAGCCGGAGCCTCGTCATCGCGCAGCAGATTCTCCGCGACCCCACCAAGGACGCCGCCGCACGCCGCCGCCAGACCTGGCGCCTCGGCCAGTTCGTCGAAGCTTGGGATCTTTATCTTGGCTTCCGCGAACTCGTCCAGGCCCGCCGCGTCGTCCCGACCGCCGAAGCCCGCATCACTTCGCTCCGCCGCCTGACGAAGGCCGAAGCCGGCTACCTCGCGAAGGAAGCCTCCTTCAATCGCCGCTGGGGCGCCTATGGTCAGCCGGTGAAGTGGAGCTGGTATCCCGGCGAGAACCCGCGCGCGCAGTGGTCCGAGCGTTTCCTCGTCGAAGGCTCCGATGCCGCCTTGGCCGGTTGGGCCGCGACCGACGAGCCGAAGGGCTGGCTCGCTTACCGCGTCGCCCAGCAGGCCGACACTGCGACCATCGCGCATCGTCACGACTTCGCCACGACCGACACCACGGTCGAGGTTGCGCCGGCTTCTTTCAATCGCCGCGAACGACTTCCCTCCGGCCTGCGCCTGATCGCACCGGCGGGCAAGGTCGGCCCGATCGCCGCACCGGTCGCGCTCAAGGGCGGCCAGCTCGTCCGCCTGCAGTTGTGGGATTGGATCGACGAAGTGCCCGTCGCCGACGCCCAGCAGGTCGTGACCCTGCGCTTCCTCGGCCCGAACGCCCGCTCCGAAGTCACGCAGGTCTGCCAGTCCCGTCAGACGGTCGTCCCGGCCATCGTGCCGGCCTGGGCTACCGGACTGGAGTATGAGATCACCTTCACCGGCGGCGCCTTCCCGCAGGAAGCCTCCGTGCAGTTGATCGACCTGCCGGCCGCCCGCTGATGCTCAAGCGCGCCTTCGATATCGTCTTCTCGGCGTGCTGGCTCGTCGGCTTCGCGCCGCTGCTGCTCGTCGTCGCGATCCTCGTGCGCCTCAAGCTCGGCTCGCCCGTGCTCTTCATCCAGGAGCGACCCGGCCTGCGCGCCCGGCCCTTCCGCATGGTCAAGTTCCGCACCATGACCGATGAACGCGGTCCGGACGGCGAGCTGCTGCCCGACGAACAGCGCCTGACGTCTTTCGGCAAATTCCTCCGTTCGACCACGCTCGATGAATTCCCCGAGATGTGGAACGTCCTGATCGGTGACATGAGTGTCGTCGGCCCGCGCCCTCTGCTCATGCGCTATGTCGGGCGTTATGACGCCTTCCAGGCCCGCCGCATGGAAGTGCGCCCCGGCGTCACCGGCTGGGCCCAGGTCAATGGACGTAATTCCCTCAGCTGGGAGGAAAAGTTCGCCCTCGATGTATGGTATGTCGACCACCGGAACTTCTGGTTGGATATGAAGATTGTCGTCATGACCTTCTTCAAAGTATTCGCGCGGAGCGGAATTAATGCCGGTGAAGGGAAGGCGATGGAAGAATTTAGAGGCAGTAATAAAAACTAGAGGCCCGGAGGCTCAGAGGCTCGGTTGACCAGAGAGAGGCAGCGTTAGGCTTGGTCGACTTTCAGCCGTTGCTGGCGTACACGTATGAGGCCTCCCAGCATGCGTTCGACTTCGCCACGTTTCTCGCATAGACGGCGATAGGTTTCGGCATCAAGCCAGCCCACGTCGTGCGCGATCCAAAGCTGGGTCTCTAGTTCTGCGAGGGAGCCACGTGCGATGCGCAGGAAATTCAGGGCATCCTTGTTGCTGCTGCGGTCATTGCCCTCGGCGATATTCGAAGGCACTGAGAGCGCAGCTCTGCCCATTTGATCACATAGAGCATAATGAGGTCGAAGCTTAGGCGAAGAGCAGGCTCGATAGACGTCGGCCGACAGTGATCTGGAAAGTTTCCAGACGTGCAGGTCTCTGAAAGTGAAGATGCCCGGCCGGCCTGATGGCGGATTAGTATCCATCTCGCTAACGTAATTACCCGGCTACCCAAGACATTAAAGGACTCCTAGGGTCTCGCACCTAAAGGGTTCATCTGACTGCGGCTAATGTCTCTTCCGCTTTCTCGCTGCCGCCAGTTAGAGGCTTAGTTGACCAGAGGCTCGGAGGCTCAGAGCAGAACAGGTTTCTGGCTCAAGTCGCTACGAGGCCGTTAAGGATACGGATCTATTCCCTGAAATTGAATCGTCTGGTCAACCGAGCCTCTGAGCCTCCGAGCGGACGCAAATTAGAGGCTTAGTTGACCAGAGGCTCGGAGGCTCAGAGCAGAACAGGTTTCTGGCTCAAGTCGCTACGGGGCCGTTAAGGATACGGATCTATCCCCTGAAATTGAATCGTCTGGTCAACCGAGCCTCTGAGCCTCCGAGCCTCTAACGCTTCACCCCGAGAGCCTTCAGCACTGGATCGCGCGCGAGGGGCAGCTCTACCGGCTCTCCTCCCGCCTGCGCGGACTGATACAGCGCGAGAATCAATTCCACTGCCTTGCGGCCTTCGGCGCCGTTGACAGCGGGCTGCTTGCTGGCGCGGATGGCGGCGACGGCTTCTTCAAGATTGGCGCGATGCCAGGCGTGGCCGATCGCTTTCGGATCATTGGCGCCGGCGCCGCCGCCTTCGGTGGCCGGAGCGAGCACGGAAGCGTCGGAGGGCAGGGGCTTTTCAAATTCGAAGGCGGCGAGCTTATCATCGCGGAGGACGGCGGCGCCGGTCGTGCCATGGATGCGGATCTCAGCCGGGAAGCCCATGCCGGACCAGCAGGCGGTCGAGCTGGCGAGCGTCGCGCGGCAGCCATTGGCGAATTCGATCCAGCCGGCGGCGATATCCTCGACCTCGATGCCATCATGCGCGACGAGGCCTGCGGTGGCGGAAACACGCTTCGGTGCGCCGAGCAGCCAGAGGAGTAGGTCGACCGTGTGGATGCCTTGGTTCATCACGGCGCCTCCGCCATCGAGGGCGAACGTGCCGCGCCAGGCGGCGGAGTCATAATAGGCCTGGGTGCGCCACCAAGGGATGAGCGCGCCGGCGAGGGTGAGCTTGCCGAAGCGGCCGGCTTCGAGCGCGGCCTTGAGCGCGACCGCACCGGAGCCGAAACGACGGGGCAGGATGCCAGCGACTGTCACGCCGGCCTTGGCGCAGGCGGCAGTGAGTTCATCGCAACGGGCGAGGGTGACCTCGAGGGGCTTCTCGACGACGACATGCTTGCCGGCCTTGGCGCAGGCGAGGGCAGGGGCGAGGTGATCGCCGCTCGGCGTGCAGAGGCAGACGATGTCGACGTCAGGGTTCGCAAGGAGCGCTTCGGGCGTCTCGGCGAAGGCGATGCCGTGCTTGGCCGCGAAGTCGCGTCCCTTGGCCGGGGAGCGGTTATAGGCCGCGACGAGCTTCACGCCGGCGATCTCCGCGAGCGCTTTCGCATGGAACTCGGCGATCATGCCGGTTCCCCAGATGCCGAAACCAAGAGGCCGTTGGGACATGGCGGGAGTTAGGGGGCAAGTGGGCAAGGGGGCAAGGAGAGCCGTGAGGCTCGGAGGCCCAGAGGCTCAGTTGACCAGACGATTCAACTTCAGGGCATAGATCAGTGGCTTTAACCGACCCGAGGCGACTTAGGCCTGGAGCCTGTTTTATTCTGAGCCTCCGAGCCTCTGGTCAACTAAGCCTCTCTCTAGTGTGCGTCCCACTGGTCAACCGAGCCTCTGGGCCTCCGTGCCTCTCGTTGGCATGTCTCTCTCTGGTCAACCGAGCCTCTGGGCCTCAGGGCCTCTAGTGGTGCCGAAGGCTTTTTTCTGGCTTCACCCCCCTTATTCCCCGAAATTACTGACCACTGCTTATGCGTATTTTGGTCACCGGCGGCGCGGGCTTCATCGGGTCGAATCTGACCCGACTTCTGGTCGCGGGCGGACATGCCGTCACGGTCGTCGATAAGCTCACCTACGCCGGTAATCTGTCCTCCCTCGCCGACCTGCAGGGCAAGCCGGGCTTCACCTTCGTCCAGGCCGATATCTGCGATGCCGAGGCCATGCGCCGGACCTTCGCCTCCGCCCAGCCAGAGGCGGTCATGCACCTGGCGGCCGAATCCCACGTCGACCGCTCGATCGATGGCCCGGGCGAGTTCATCGCCACCAACGTCACCGGCACCTTCCAGCTCCTCCAGGCCGCCCTCGGACACTGGCGTGCCCTTGAAGGCGCGGCTAAGGACAAGTTTCGCTTCCTACACGTTTCGACCGATGAGGTCTTCGGCTCCCTCGGCCCGACCGACCCGGCCTTCAACGAGTCGACCCCGTATGACCCGCACTCTCCGTATAGCGCCAGCAAAGCCTCGAGCGATCACCTCGCCCGCGCCTGGATGGATACCTACGGTCTGCCGGTCGTGGTGACGAATTGCTCCAATAATTACGGCCCGTATCAGTTCCCGGAGAAGCTCATCCCGGTGGTCATCCTGAAGTGCCTCCGCGGCGAAGCCATCCCGGTCTACGGCAAGGGCGAGAACATCCGCGACTGGCTCTATGTCGACGACCATGCTCGCGCGCTCCTTGCCGCGGTCGAGAAGGGCCGCCCGGGTCATACTTACTGCATCGGTGGCGACAACGAGCGCCGGAATATCGACCTCGTGAAGCTACTCTGCTCGCTGCTCGACGAATTCCGCCCGCGCGCCGACGGTAAACCGCACGACTCCGCGATCACCTACGTCACCGACCGTCCCGGCCACGACCTCCGTTACGCCATCGACGCCCGCCGCGCCCGCGCCGAGCTCGGTTGGGCTCCGCAGGAGGACTTCCAGAGCGGCTTCCGCAAGACCGTCCGCTGGTATCTCGACAACCCCGCGTGGATCCAAGGCATCCTCGACGGATCCTATCGCCTCGAGCGCCTCGGCAAAATCTGACTCTCATGAAAGGCATCATCCTCGCCGGCGGTTCCGGCACGCGTCTGCATCCCTTGACCCAGGTCATGAGCAAGCAGCTCCTGCCGGTGTATGACAAGCCGATGATCTACTACCCGCTCTCCGTGCTCATGCTGGCGGGCATCCGGGAGATCCTCATCATCTCCACCCCGCAGGATCTGCCGCGCTTCCGTGAGGTGCTCGGTGACGGCTCACGCATCGGCTGCCGCTTCGATTACGTCGAACAGGCCGTCCCGAACGGCCTCGCTCAGGCCTTCGTGCTCGGCGAGAAGTTCATCGGCTCCGACGACGTCTGCCTCGTCCTTGGCGACAACATCTTCTACTCCGCCGGCTTCGGCGAGCTCCTCAAGTCCTGTCGCCAGCCGCAGGGCGGCACCGTCTTCGCCTATCACGTGAGCGACCCCGAGCGTTTCGGCGTGGTCGAGTTCGACGCCGCCGGCAAGGCCATCTCTATCGAAGAGAAGCCAGCGGCGCCTAAGTCCAGCTTCGCCGTCCCCGGCCTCTACTTCTACGACAACTCCGTCGTCGGCATCGCCAAGGCGCTCAAGCCTTCGGCGCGCGGCGAATACGAGATCACCGACGTCAACCGCGAGTATCTCCGCCAGGGTAAGCTCAGCGTGAAGGTCCTGCCCCGCGGTACCGCCTGGCTCGACACCGGCACCTTTGACTCCCTCCTGCAGGCTTCGCAGTTCGTGCAGATCGTCGAGGCCCGCCAAGGCTTCAAGATCGGCTGCATCGAAGAGATCGCCTGGCGCCGCGGTTACATCGACGATGCCCAGCTGCTCAAGCTCGCTGAGCCTATCGCCAAGTCCGGCTACGGCGTCTACCTCAAGGCCTTGGTCGGCCAGAAGCGCTGACCGATGCGCAAGCACATCCCCGCGCTTACCTCGCTCCGCTTCCTCGCGGCCCTCTGGGTCCTCCTGTTCCATCTGCATATCTGGCATGGCGATTTCGGGATCTCGCCGGTCGACAAGTTCCTCCACTCCGGCGCCGTGGGCATGGCCTTCTTCTTCGTGCTTTCCGGCTTCATCCTCGCCATGGCCTCGGCTGGCCAGGAACCCATGGCTGATTATCGTGGCTACGCCGTCAGGCGGTTCGCCCGCATCTACCCGATGTATCTTTTCGTCTTGGTCGCCGGGTGGTGCCTCAACGGGTTCGCCGGCAATCTCGGAGAGAAGCCTCTGCGCTCCGGCCTGTTCCATGGGCTGGCCGACCTCACCCTGACCAATGCCTGGTATCCGCAGATGTTCATGGGCGGCCACGCGCGTAATGGCACCTGGTCTCTTTCCGTCGAAGTCTTCTTCTACGCGCTCTTCCCGCTGATCCTCTTCCATGCCCGCAATATGTCAGACCGGGCGCTGACCTTGGGAATCCGCTGGGCCGTCGGCCTGACCTTCGGCGTCTCGGTTTTCGGCAAATACATCCAGCCGATGGACACGTTCACGCAGTTCGCCATCGGATACTCCATCCCCATCTACCGTCTGCCGGAATTCGTCGCCGGCGCCTTCGCCGGGGTCCTCGCCTTGCGTGACACGACGCCGGCGCCTTCCGGCCGGAATGTCCTCTGGCTCGTGCTCGGACTCACGCTTTATTTCGCCATTTTTCAGAAGACATTTCCATATGTCGCCCACGGGGTCGTCGCCATCCCGTGCCTCCTCGCCATCTTCACCTATTTCACGAAGAATACGGAGGGTTGGGCGGTCCGTCTTTTCTCGAACCGCACGTTCGTCTTCCTCGGTGAAGCCAGCTTCGCGCTTTACCTCGTCCAGCTCGTGACGGTTCCTTGGTTCGAGGCGCACACGGCGGAACTCGGCCT
>Ga0209599_10000770_pt1 | contig 18360 bp, 9 predicted proteins | sample Shrwel_input2_FT_FD_187534 | JGI IMG/M metagenome (GOLD analysis project Ga0209599, IMG submission 187534) | Subsurface microbial communities from deep shales in Ohio, USA - Utica-3 well 1 S input2 FT (SPAdes) (version 2) ... | reverse complement strand
AAAGCTTTGAATGTATCTTCAAGAAAGGAAGTTATTAAAAAAGATTTCAATCATGAATTAAAAAATGCGGTTAACACTAAGCAGGCAAACGAATTCAAGAAAGTAAAACAAGAGATAGAGAATCACAACGAACGTAAAGAATCTTTTCCACAGATCGTTATTAATAATTTACCTTCTACTTCCCAATTTTTTTCTGCAAATTCAGTTTCAAAAAATTATATTGCTCCGAATCATAACGGAAATGATTCTTTTAAGTTATATGTATGCAATAGAGATTATTTTATTAAGCGTGCGTTAAACTATTTACACGCTACACAATTTACTTATTACAATAATAAATCACTAGATTATTGCTTTTCTCAGGTTTTTTCTGTAAGACCTCCACCGGTATTAGTTTAATAAAACAGATATTTTTTGATAATCAAATATGCTCATTTTTTAATGAGTAGTGCTAATACTTTATAAAATGAAATTTAAAAATAATAATTATATTAAAAAGAATTTACTTCTGCTATTAACTTTCCTTAGTGGTATTGTTTTTTCACAGGTTACTTACACTGGCAATCCTACTAATGCTCAGATTCATGCATCTGTCATTGGGAATAATATTACCATTTCTGGAGGAACACTCAATAATGGAGTACGTGCTGAACAGATAGCAACATTCACTAATGGTTTAGCTGCTGGATTAGAAATGAATTCTGGAGTTTTTTTCGGAACAGGTCTAAATGCGAACCTTCTTTCTGTTAATAATGCCTTACAAACAAGTGGTACTCCTGCAGGTGGAGTTACTTTCAATGATGCTAATATACAATCAATTGATAATTTAGCAGTAAATGATGTGGTTTCTTATTCTTTTTCGGTGACTATAGGTCCAAAAGCAAGTACCTTAAATATAAAATATCAGTTTGGTTCTGAAGAGTATCCTGATTATGTTGGTTCACAATTCGACGATGCATTTGGTTTCTTTGTAACAGGTCCTGGTATTTCGGGTACTGCTAACTTAGCAAGATTACCTACTAATAATAATCCGACATCAATTAATAAAGTTAATTTTGGGGTTCCGGGCAATAATGCTGATAATCCTATAAGTTTAGCATATGATGGTACACAAAGTGCTTTGTATATAAATAATGGTCATCCAACAACTGTAAGTGGGGGTAGATTGGTTACTAATAATAATTCGGGACCAATGCCTGTAGCTGTTCAGTTTAATGGCATTACGAAAATGATTACCTATACTTTAGGAGGATTAACACCGGGAGGTACATATACTTTTAAAATTATTATTGCTGATACGGCTGATGCTGCTTTAGATTCAGGTGTTTTTGTAAATACAATTTATGCTACTGCTACTGTTGTTGCTAATAATGATTCTTATAGCATGGTTTCTGGATCTAGCAGCATTGTTTCGGTATTAAATAATGATACAGTAAATGGGGTCTCACCAGCTTCTTTATCGGATATACTTTTAACGCAGTTGTCAACAACAAACAACGGAGTAAATTTAAATCCTACTACAGGATTAATAACCGTGGTTCCAGGAACTCCGCCCGGTATTTATAATGTAACCTATCAGATATGTGATCAAACTTTTACCGCTAACTGTAAAACTGCTGTTGCAACAGTAACTGTTCAGGCTAATGATCCTGATGGAGATGGCGTTGATAGTTTCAATGATTTAGATGATGATAATGATGGAATTTTAGATTCTGTTGAATGCCCAGAAACAAATGCAGTAGCGAATGGTACTTTTAATACTAATTTAAATGGTTGGACAAGCAGCGGTGGATGGGTTTTTGCAGGTGGATCAGCTGTTAATGACACGGATAATTCTGTAAATCAAACCTTATCTCAATCATTAGCTAATTTAGATAAGCCTTATAATGGAGTGATTGCTTTAACACTTACGGTTGGTGCTCAGGATGGCAGTAATGCAGGTGGAAATACAGGTTCATTAGATATTCTCTTAAACAATACGGTTTATGCAACTTTGAATAACAGCACGGTGAGAACTGTAGGAACCAATAATGTAACCATAGCAATGGCAAACGGGGCGGTAAGTAATTTTGTTCCGTTTTCCACAGCTTCGCAAACAGGATTTACCACACAAACGTTTACCATTAATATACCTTATACAGGACCTGCTACTGCACCATTGGCTTTCAGAATGAATGCTACTCAAGATGACTGGAGTTTAGATAATATCTCTTTACCTGTAGCTCTTTGTGATACTGATGGAGACGGTATTCCAAATTATCTTGATACGGATTCTGATAACGATGGCTGTCCCGATGCAATTGAAGGCTCAGAAAATGTTACTTATTCGATGGTAAATCCTTTGACAGCTGCAACCAATCCTGGGCAAATTAATGTAAGATTTAATGGGACAACTGCAGGTACACCTTCACAAATTATCAGTACTGCTACAGCAGCCAATGGTGTTCCTCAGGTTGTAAATAATGGTGTAAATAACAGTAATGCAAGTATTGGTCTTGTTGCAGGTGCAGCCGCAGCGGGTGTAGCAGATAATACAGGTACTTCTCCTGTTGCAGGAGTAGGTCAGGCTATTGGTAACTCTGCTAATAATGCATTGAATGACTGTAAATGTTACAGAAGCGCAACTACAACTTTAGGTACAAATAATGCCACACAACATGGTATCACAGCATTCAACAGAGGTGGCGCAGATAATTCAAACTGGCCAATGTTGAGAAATAACGGTTGGACAGCTTTGGAAGCGAATACAAAAGCTTTTGTTATAAACAGAATGCCGGCTGCAACTACTACTGCAGGTGCTGTAGTTGCTGGCGAGCCTGTGAATGCTGCTTTAACTGCTCCTGTTATATCTGCTCCAATAGTTGGTATGACGTTCTATGATACAACCAATAACTGTATGAAAGTAAATGTAGATGGTACAAGAACAGGTTGGAAGTGTTTCAATACACAATCTTGTCCGGAAGAAAATTAATTTTAAAAATTGAAAAAATGAAATTTATATATTCAGTTATTTTAAGTATTTCTTGTGCAGGATTATTTTCAGCACAGGTTGCTATAGGAAAAGCAACTACTCAGACAGGAGTATCTTTAGAATTTGGTACTGGTCCTAAAGGTTTGATTTTACCATGGGTTACGGCTGCAGGAAATGTTAGTTTAAATCCGGGTGCAAATTTAAAGGGAGGAGCTCTTATTTTTGACCGAACTGATAGCAAAGTTAAACTTTCAAGAAACAACGGAACATGGGTTGATCTTACTGTGCATACCAATGAATTACCTGCGACGGGAGGTAATTTAGTCATCGCTGCACCTATTCAGGCGAGTCCTGCTGTAGAGCAATCTACTGCAAAATCGCAGATTGGAGGGGTTTTAAGTGATAATACTCCGGGAATTCTTGTTTTGGCAGATACAAATAAAGCGATGATCCCGCCATTGGTTACAAATCCTGATACAGCGATCAGAACTCCTGCTGCAGGAATGATAGTTTATGATCAGGTGAAAAAATTGTTTTGTGTTTACAATGGGACTGTGTGGTCTTATTGGAGAGCAGATAATTAATTACACTATTATTATATAAAAAACCACTCCTGAGAAGGAGTGGTTTTTTAATTTTAAATATAAAGCTTTTGCTATTACTAATTCAGGTATTTGGTTATTTGTTACAAATAAGTGTAGTTGTATTTATTGAATCTGTTAAAATGTGTGAATAAAATAATATTTTTTTATTTTATTTGTCTTTTTATTTGTTATTTTTGCATAAAATAGTTGTGTTTGAATAAAAATTTACATTTTCAATGTGTCAGTATGAAGCATAAGAATTTCTATGGAGGTTCATGCATCAATCGTGTCATAACTATTATAATTTTTTTCTTATTTAATTCTTTTTTTGCGCAACAGCAACTCACCCCATCTGATGATAAGTCAACTACAATTTTCTTGTCAGATGGTGTTGCGATTTACTCATCAGACGATAGTTTCAATGATCAGATTTCTCAGAAGAAAATTACTTTAAAAAATGCAGATGTTTCTTTTGCGGTATTGAAGAATAGTAAAATCTTAGTTGCTTCTACTTCTGCTAATCACAGAAATCTTGCAAAGCAGGCAAAAGATTTTGAGGAAAAGAAGCGAAAAAAAGCGCTAAAAGATATTCAGATTACTATAGATGAATATAAAACCAGAAGTAAACTCTTTACAAAAAATGATTTTAATCATTTGCCATCTCCAACTCAGTTCTTTTCTAGACATTCTTCTACAAAAGATTATATAATCCCCACTGATAACGGGAGTGGTTTTTCTAAAATAAATGTTAATAATAAAGACTATTCTGTAAAGATTGCTTTAAATTATTTGCATACTCAAAGAATAACTTATTATAATAGTAAGTCTTTAGATTATTGTTTCTCTGTGGTCTTTTCTGTGAGACCGCCACCAGTATTAGTTTAGTTACTAAATAATTTTTTTATTAAAACTTATACTTGCTATTTTGATAGTGAGTAATTAATACTATGAAAATAATGAATCTTAAATTTTTTTTTAAACAAATATTAGCATTGGCTGTAATGTCTACATCCTTTGCTTTTGCGCAGACGTATCCTGCTTTAGAAATGGGAAACGTTACAGCAAATCCAGCCACGGCAACCAACTTAACTGTAGCTTTACAAAAAGATACAAACAATAATACTGGAACAACCTTGGTCAATTATGCTACACCAAGTGCTTTGACGGTAAATGTTAATGTTAATTCAACCAATTTTACCAATGCGGTTAGCTTTGGAACAGATGGTCTTGCTCCATACTATGTAATTATGAATACTGCTATTGGAAATGCTGGTAGTGACAATACGCAGTATACCAGTTATGGTGTTCCCACAAATGGTACAGGAATAAATATAGCTCAAAATTACACAGCTCTTATTGAGGCTAATCTTCAGTCTGCAGGGAATCAGCCAGCGAATGGTAGAGTGAAACTAGGAGAGTTTACCGTGACTTTTAGTAGAGGGACAAATAACCCCCACCTTCATTTTAAAGGTTTAGGGGGAATTATTGGTACTACTTTATCATTTACCGCAGAATTTACCGTAAAATCTGTTTTAAATTCCTCAGGAACAGAAATATTAGCAGGAACAGTTATTTCTCAATTGTCAGGCACAAATCTCAACGTAAATAATACAAATAAAACGATAAACAATGATTATGCAGGGATTGGAAATCCGCAATCGATAAATTCTGCTAGAGGTACAGTGAGGTTTCAGAATAATGACATAAGAACCATTGTTTTAGAGGTTTATGGTAATAGAAACGGAGCTGGTGCAGCCTCTGTAGCTTGGGATGGAATAGATGCTTTTTTATTAGGGGTTTCAGCAGGAGAATCAGATTTGCAGGTTACCAAAACAGTAAACAACAGTACTCCAAGCGATGGTTCTAATGTGGTGTTTACGGTGACTGCTTCAAATCTGGGGGCTTCTAATAATACTAATGTTACAGTAAATGATTTACTGCCTTCAGGATATACTTATGTTTCACATGTTGCTTCTACAGGAACTTACGTTCCGGGAACGGGTGTTTGGACTATAGGAAATCTTAATGATCAGGCAAATGCAACTTTGGCTATAACCGCAACTGTAAAACCTACGGGTATCTACACGAATACAGCCACAATAAGTACAACAAGTGGAATAGCAGATCCTGTAAGTTCCAATAATACAGCATCTGTATCTACTACACCTGTAATTACAGACTCTGATGGAGATGGTGTTCCTAATTCATTGGATTTGGATGATGATAATGATGGGATCTTAGATTGTGATGAAAATTTACTTGCATCTTCTGTAAGCAGTTATTTTCAAATTAATGGGAATGCGAGTGTATTGTCAAGCACCGAGATTCGTCTCACTCCTGCGGTTAATGCACAATCGGGTCAGGCATGGAGTAGAGGTAAAGTAGATTTTTCTAAAAGTTTTACACTTAAATTTCAGGCTTATCTGGGAACAGATAGTGGAGGAGCAGACGGGATTGCAATAGTGTTTCATAATTCACCGGCAGGATTATCGGCAACAGGTGTGAATGGTGATGGGTTAGGAGCAAGAACTATTGCCAATGGTATTGTGTTAGAGTTAGACAGTTATTCCAATACAGGAGCTCCAGCTTCTGATCCGGCAGGAAGTAATGGACACGGTAGAATATGGAGGTCTTCTAATCAGGCTAACTTAACAAACAATATCGAATTAGGTAACCTTAAAGATGGTGTTTGGAGAGATGTTGTAGTTAATTGGGATGCTTTTACTCAAACGATTTCTTATACGGTAGGAGGTGTTTTGGCGGGTTCTTACACTTCATCTAACATATCAACGGATATTTTCAATGGTGCTACAAAAGTATTCTTTGGATATACTGCTTCTACTGGAGGTTTAAATAATGATCAAAGAGTGAGATTCTTAGCTCCTTGTACAGATTTACCACTAGAATTAGACACTGATAATGATGGAACTCCCGATTATTTAGATCTTAATTCAGATGGAGATAGTTGTTTTGATGCAGTTGAAGGTGATGAAAATGTTACATTGTCACAGATAAACCCTAACGGAAGTATTAACATTACTGCTAACGGTGGAGTAAATGCGAATGGTGTTCCGAATTTAGTTAACAGTTCTGGTGCTGCGGATGTTGGAAATGATGTTGGACAAGGGATAGGAACTTCTCAAAATTCTACACTTCAGGCTGCACAGTGTGTGAATGCTTTTGGATGTACTACAGCAATGTACCTTTCTCAGACTAATATTTTATATAATGTAAACACGGCGACAAATCCATTTGCATATCCTGCAATAGGAACAGCCTCTGTAAACTATAATGCAATAGGAATAAATCCATTAGATGGGCGTTTGTATGGAATGCAGGTTCAAAATTCAAATAATGTTGTTGTAATTAATACTGATGGTACTTCTATTAATTTAGGTCCTGTAGCGGGGTTACCTGCTTTAACTTTTAATTCGGGAGAAATCGATAATTTAGGTAATTATTATGTTAAAGTTAATACCGATAATAGCCAGTTGTACAAGATTGATTTAAATACAATGACTGCCACATTGATAAACTTGACTGCAAGTGTCAATTTGCCGGATATTGCTTTTAGAACAACAAACTTACTCTTATATGGAGTAAATAGTACAAACGGACAACTTGTTTCCATTAATCCAAGTTCAGGATTGGTTACTGCAATAGGAATTACTCCCGGAGCAGTAAACTTCGGAGCAATGTTTGGATCAAGTACAGGAGAAATGTACGGAGTAGATAATGCTGGAGGTTTTTATCAATTTAATCTTACAACCGGTCAACGTGTTTTGATTTCAAACGCTCCTGCAAGTAGTGCAAATGATGGCGCTCATTGTGTTACAGCTCCTATTGCCTTTAGTGCTGATCTTGCGGTAACCAAAACTGATGGTGTGAACACATATTCAGCTGGAACTAATACTACCTATACTATTGTAGTTAGCAATAATGGTCCGTTTGGTGTTTTAGGTGCTACGGTTTCGGATCCTGTGCCTTCAGGGATTCCTTCTGGAAATGTAAGTTATACAGCGGTTGCAGCAGGTAGCGCCACAACTTCAGTTACCGGAACGCAAACGGGAGCAATTAACGATATTGTCAATTTACCTGTTGGTGGAACTGTTACTTATACTGTAGTGGTGGGTATTCCTTTTTCATTTAGCGGAAATCTCGTCAATACGGTGACTGTTACTCCGCCTTCAAATATTACAGAAACTACTCCGGCTAATAATAACGCTACGGATACGGATACACAGGCTGTTTGTTACAAGCCAGTTGTTACAGCTGGAACTGTATTAGATACTTCTCATGGAATTACTTCATTGAACAGAGCTGGTAATGATGTTTCTGGAAACAATTGGCCAATGGTAAGAAAAGGAGCGTGGACTGCTTTGGAATCTAAAACAAAAGGATTCGTATTGAATAGACTAACAACTGCTCAGATTGCAGCAATACCTTCTGCTGATTTAGTAGAAGGAATGATGGTTTATAATACAACACTGGATTGTTTACAGGTAAATACCACGGGTACTCCTGCAGGATGGGCTTGTTTCAATACGCAGGCTTGTCCTACTAATTAAACAGATTAATAATTAAAGAAAATTTAAAATGAAAAATATATTCACGATACTATTTGCTTTGCTTTCGGTGTCTGTTTTTTCTCAGGTTGCTATCGGGAAAGCAAGTGTTGCCTCGCCATCGGTATCTCTGGATTTCGGAACAGGAAACCGTGGAATGGTTTTGCCTTGGGTTACTTCTACAGCAGCAGTTACAGGTGTAGTAAACGGAACTATGGTGTATGATCTTACAGATAAGAAAGTGAAAGTGAAGTATAATGCTGCATGGAAGGATCTTAGTGTAAATACACAAGGTACTACAGTAGATCCTTTAACGAGTGTAGATGGTGTACTTATACAAAATTCTGCAACAGAAAATACTCTTGCTAAATCTGCTATAGGAACTCTTACTGCCACTCCTGGACTTTTAGTTTTGGAAGATACTACCAAAGCTATGGTTTTGCCAAAGGTAGCGAGTCCTCATCTTAATATTATCAATCCTGCACCTGGAATGATCGTTTATGATACTTTCAATAAACAATTAGCTGTTTTTAATGGCTTTGTATGGAGTTTCTGGAAACAATAGTAATTTATAATTAATATTAAACAAGTAACCGCTTCAAAACGAAGTGGTTATTTTGTTGTCAGACTAAAATTTATATTGTATATTTGCAGTTCTTTTGGCGCTAATAATTGTTTATGCATCAGTAAAATATTGTAAATCAACTCTTTCATGTTTTTGGAAGAGATTTCATCTTTATGGATTGTAAGCTTTTTTTTCGTCTAAAGTAAAAATTTAAAAATATTTTGCATTACGCTGTGAAAAGATATACCAGCGTTGCAGTTAGAATTAGATTTTAGAATAAAGAATTTAGATCAAAGACCACTTCTGATAGCGCCAAACATCAAATGTCTTTCTCTTGCTTCTTTTGTTTTTTAGTCTTTTTCTGATATTTTTTGTATAAATCAAAATATTTTTTAACCCTTTCTTAAAAGTTTTATGAGTAAAACAACAGCAATTACTAAGGGAAATGAGAGAATTAATTTCTCATCAGCTAAAGGAAAAATTATTACTCCTGACTTTCTGGATATCCAGTTAGAGTCATTTAAAGAGTTTTTCCAGTTAGATACACTTCCCGAAGACAGAAAGAAAGAAGGTTTGCACAAAACCTTCCAAGAAAACTTTCCAATTACCGATTCTAGAAACCAATTCGTATTGGAATTCTTAGATTATTTGGTAGATTCTCCACGTTATTCGATTGACGAGTGTGTGGAAAGAGGTTTAACTTATTCAGTTCCTCTAAAAGCCAGACTTAAATTGTACTGTACAGACCCTGAACATGAAGATTTTCAGACTGTTGTGCAGGATGTTTATTTAGGTCCGGTTCCTTATATGACTCCGTCTGGCTCATTTATCATTAATGGAGCAGAGCGTGTTATTGTAACTCAGTTACACAGATCTCCGGGTGTATTCTTCGGACAGACTTACCACGCAAACGGAACAAAATTGTACTATTCAAGAATTATTCCTTTCAAAGGATCTTGGATGGAATTTACAACAGATATCAACAGCGTAATGTACGCGTATATCGACCGTAAGAAAAAATTACCTTTAACTACATTATTAAGAGCAATCGGTTTTGAATCTGATAAAGACATTCTTCAGATCTTTGACCTTGCAGAAGAAGTGAAAGTTTCTAAAGCTGCGCTTAAAAAAGTAGAAGGTAGAACTTTGGCTGCGAGAGTATTGAACACTTGGTTCGAAGATTTCGTAGACGAAGACACTGGTGAAGTTGTTTCTATCGAAAGAAACGAAATCATCTTAGACAGAGAAACGATTCTTGAAAAAGAGCATTTAGATCTAATTCTTGATGCTGGTGTGAAATCTATCTTGATTCACAAAGAAAATTCAAACGAATTCTCTATCATTCAGAATACATTACAAAAAGACCCTACCAACTCTGAAAAAGAAGCGGTAGAATATATTTACCGTCAGTTAAGAAATGCAGATCCGCCAGATGAGGAAACTGCAAGAGGAATTATTGAAAAATTATTCTTCTCTGAGCAAAGATATTCTCTTGGTGAAGTAGGACGTTACAGACTAAACAAAAAGTTAGGTCTTAATATTCCTACTACAACTGAGGTTCTTACAAAAGAAGATATCATTGCGATTGTAAGACACTTAATAGAATTGGTAAACTCTAAAGCTGAGGTTGATGATATTGACCACTTATCAAACAGAAGAATTAAAACTGTTGGTGAGCAATTGGCAGGACAGTTCGGTGTAGGTCTTTCTAGAATTGCAAGAACGATTAAGGAAAGAATGAACGTTAGAGATAACGAAATCTTTACTCCGCTTGACCTTGTTAATGCGAAAACTTTAACATCAGTTATTAACTCATTCTTTGGTACCAACCAGCTTTCTCAGTTCATGGACCAAACCAACCCGCTATCAGAAATCACGCACAAGCGTAGACTTTCTGCACTAGGACCTGGAGGTTTATCAAGAGAAAGAGCAGGTTTCGAGGTACGTGACGTTCACCATACTCACTATGGTAGAATTTGTCCTATCGAAACTCCGGAAGGACCAAACATTGGTTTGATTTCTTCTTTAGGGATCTATGCTAAAATCAATACTTTAGGTTTTATCGAAACTCCATATAGAAAAGTAGAAGGAAGTACGGTAGATCTACATGCTGATCCTATTTATCTGAATGCAGAAGACGAAGAAGATAAAGTAATTGCTCAGGCAAACGTTGAGTTGGATGATAACGGAGCGTTCCTTACAGATAGAATCATTGCCAGATTAGATGGTGATTATCCTGTAGTTGAGCCTTCTCAGGTTAATTTGATCGACGTTGCACCAAACCAGATTTCCGGTATTTCAGCTTCATTGATTCCATTCTTGGAGCATGATGATGCGAACCGTGCATTGATGGGATCAAACATGATGCGTCAGGCAGTTCCTTTGTTGAAGCCACAAGCTCCAATCGTAGGTACAGGTCTGGAACAACAAGTTGCGAAAGATTCTAGAATTTTGATCAATGCTGAAGGAAGAGGTACTGTAGAGTACGTAGATGCTGATCAGATTACTATTAAATATGAAAGAAGCGATGACGAAGATTTAGTATCATTCGAATCTGCTACAAAAACATATAAACTGACTAAATTCAGAAAAACTAACCAGAGTACAACTATTACCTTAAGACCAAACGTAAGAGTAGGTGAAACAGTGGAAAAAGGTCAGGTTCTTTGTGACGGTTATGCAACCGAAAACGGAGAATTAGCTCTTGGTAGAAACTTGGTAGTTGCCTTCATGCCTTGGAAAGGATACAACTTTGAGGATGCAATTGTAATCAACGAAAAAGTTGTACGTGAAGACTGGTTTACTTCAATTCACGTGGATGAGTATTCTCTTGAAGTTCGTGATACCAAATTAGGTATGGAAGAATTGACGGCAGATATTCCAAACGTATCTGAAGAAGCTACAAAAGATCTTGATGAGAACGGTATGATCAGAATCGGTGCTGAAGTGAAGCCTGGTGATATTATGATTGGTAAGATTACTCCAAAAGGTGAATCTGATCCTACTCCTGAAGAAAAACTTCTTAGAGCGATCTTTGGTGACAAAGCTGGTGATGTAAAAGATGCTTCATTGAAAGCAGATTCTTCATTAAGAGGTGTTGTAATCAACAAAAAATTGTTCTCTAGAAACATTAAAGATAAAAAGAAAAGAACTGAAGAAAAACTTAAGCTTGAAGAGATTGAGAACACTTACAAGGCTAAGTTTGACGAGTTGAGAAATACTTTAATCGAAAAATTAAACACTCTAGTTAGCGGTAAAACTTCTCAGGGAGTTACGAATGACTTGGATGAAGAGATTATCGGTAAAGGTGTGAAATTCACTCACAAATTATTGACTTCAGTAGAAGATTACGTAAACGTTAGCGGTGCAGATTGGACGGTTGACAACGATAAGAATGAATTGATCAAACAATTGATTCACAACTACAAAATCAAGTTCAACGATATTCAAGGAGTTAAAAACCGTGAGAAATTCGCAATTTCTATCGGAGATGAGCTTCCTGCAGGTATCATGAAATTGGCTAAAGTATATATCGCTAAAAAACGTAAACTAAACGTTGGAGATAAAATGGCGGGTCGTCACGGTAACAAAGGGATCGTTTCGAGAATTGTTCGTGAAGAAGATATGCCATTCTTAGAAGATGGAACACCGGTAGATATCGTATTGAATCCACTTGGGGTACCTTCTCGTATGAACATCGGACAGATTTATGAAACAGTTCTTGGATGGGCTGGTCAGAAATTGGGAATGAAGTTCGCTACGCCAATCTTTGATGGTGCTACTCTTGATCAGATTACAGAATATACTGATAAAGCAGGAGTTCCTAAATTCGGTCACACTCACCTTTATGATGGTGGTACCGGAGAAAGATTTACACAGGCTGCAACAGTAGGTATTATCTATATGTTGAAATTGGGTCACATGGTAGATGACAAAATGCATGCTCGTTCTATCGGACCTTACTCATTGATTACTCAGCAGCCATTAGGAGGTAAAGCTCAGTTTGGTGGTCAGAGATTCGGAGAGATGGAGGTTTGGGCTCTTGAAGCATTTGGAGCATCAAATATCCTGAGAGAAATCTTGACTGTGAAGTCTGATGACGTGATTGGTAGAGCAAAAACTTATGAAGCGATTGCAAAAGGTGAAGCAATGCCTGAACCAGGTATTCCAGAGTCTTTCAACGTATTACTTCACGAGTTACAAGGTCTTGGATTAGACGTAAGATTGGAGGAGTAAATTAAAAGATTTAATTATTAAAAAATTAAAACATTAATTAACTCTGAGATGATAAGAGCGAAAGTAATTTTTAAATCTTTCAATCTTTTAATCTTTTAATCAAAAATTAAATTATGTCAAATAAAAATAAATCAAGTAGATTTAATAAAATAACCATCGGTTTAGCTTCACCAGAGTCTATTTTACAGGACTCAAGAGGGGAGGTTCTTAAACCGGAAACTATCAACTACAGAACGCATAAGCCGGAAAGAGACGGTTTGTTCTGTGAAAAAATCTTCGGTCCTATCAAAGATTACGAATGTGCTTGCGGTAAATACAAGAGAATTCGTTACAAAGGGATCGTTTGTGACCGTTGTGGTGTAGAGGTTACGGAGAAAAAAGTACGTAGAGAAAGAATCGGACATATTGGTTTGGTTGTTCCTATTGCGCACATTTGGTATTTCCGTTCTTTACCAAACAAAATCGGTTACCTTTTGGGTATTCCTTCTAAGAAATTAGATATGATCATCTATTACGAGAGATATGTTGTTATTCAGCAAGGTATCGCTAAGAAATTAGATGGTTCTGATTTTGATGATAAAGAATTCCTTACAGAAGAAGAATACCTTGACATCATGGATACTCTTCCTGTAGAAAACCAGTATCTTGATGATGCAGATCCAAACAAATTCATCGCCAAAATGGGTGCTGAAGCCGTTGAAGAATTGCTGAAAAGAATTGATCTGGATTCATTGTCTTTCGATTTGAGACATAAAGCGCACAACGAAGGTTCAAAGCAAAGAAGAACTGAAGCTCTGAAAAGATTGAACGTAGTAGAAGCATTGAGAGGTGCGAATACAAGAATGATCAACAGACCAGAGTGGATGATTATGCGTGTTCTTCCTGTAATACCACCAGAACTAAGACCATTGGTTCCGTTGGATGGAGGGCGTTTCGCAACTTCAGATTTAAATGACCTTTACAGAAGAGTAATTATCAGAAACAATCGTTTGAAGAGATTATTGGAGATCAAAGCTCCGGAAGTAATCTTAAGAAATGAAAAGCGTATGCTTCAGGAATCTGTAGATTCATTATTCGATAATACAAGAAAATCTTCTGCAGTAAAATCTGAATCAAACAGACCATTGAAATCACTTTCAGATTCATTGAAAGGTAAGCAAGGTCGTTTCCGTCAGAACTTATTAGGAAAAAGGGTAGATTACTCTGCGCGTTCGGTAATTGTTGTAGGTCCAAACTTACAGCTTCACGAATGTGGTATTCCTAAAGATATGGCAGCTGAGCTTTACAAACCATTTATCATCAGAAAACTGATTGAAAGAGGAATTGTAAAAACAGTAAAATCTGCAAAGAGAATTATTGACAGAAAAGAACCTGTAGTATATGATATCTTAGAAGGTGTAATGAAAGGTCACCCTGTTTTATTAAACAGAGCACCTACTTTGCACAGACTGGGTATTCAGGCATTCCAGCCTAAGATGATCGAAGGTAAGGCAATCCAGTTACACCCGTTAGTAACAACAGCATTCAACGCCGATTTTGATGGTGACCAGATGGCGGTACACTTACCGTTAGGTCCTGAAGCGATTTTGGAAGCTCAGTTATTGATGTTAGGTTCTCAGAACATCTTGAACCCTGCAAATGGTTCTCCAATTACGGTACCTTCTCAGGACATGGTTCTTGGTCTTTATTTCATGACCAAAGAATTAAGCTCTACGGAAGATATGAAAGTAAAAGGAGAAGGTCTTGCATTCTATTCTCCTGAGGAAGCGGAAATCGCTTATGCAGAAGGTAGAGTATCTTTAAATGCTAAAGTAAGATGTAGACTTCCGGTTAAAGAAAACGGAGAAATCGTAACAAGATTAATCGAAACTACTGTAGGTAGAATCTTATTCAACCAGATTGTTCCTAAACAGTCAGGATATATTAATGAGCTTCTTACGAAGAAATCATTAAGAAACGTTATCGGTAAAATTCTTGCTGATACAGATTTCCCTACTACTGTGAAGTTCTTGGATGCAATGAAAGATTTAGGGTATTCAAATGCATTCAAAGGAGGTCTTTCGTTCTCATTAGGTGACATTGTAGTTCCTGTTGAGAAGAAGAAAATGATCGCAACTTCAATTGAAACTGTAGACGAAATTAGAGCCAACTATAACATGGGTCTTATTACAGATACAGAACGTTATAATCAGGTAATTGACGTTTGGACGAATACCAACGCAGGATTAACTGAAATGATCATGAGCAGAATGAAAGTTGACCAAGGTGGATTCAATTCTGTATATATGATGCTTGATTCTGGAGCGAGGGGTTCTAAAGAACAGATCCGTCAGTTATCAGGAATGAGAGGTTTGATGGCAAAACCGCAAAAAGCTGGTTCTACCGGTGCGGAAATTATTGAAAACCCTATTCTTGCAAACTTTAAGGAAGGTCTTTCGATCCTAGAATACTTTATCTCTACTCACGGTGCTCGTAAAGGTCTTGCGGATACCGCTCTTAAGACTGCCGATGCGGGTTACTTAACGAGAAGATTGGTAGACGTTGCACAGGATGTTATCGTTACAGAAGAAGACTGTGGAACTTTAAGAGGAACAGAAGTTACTGCACTTAAGAAAAATGACGAAATCGTTGAAAGAATTTCTGAAAGAATCTTAGGTAGAGTATCTCTTCATAATATTTACGATCCGGAAACTGACGAATTGGTTGCCAATGCTGATCAGATTATTGATGAAGCTTTAGCGAAGAGAGTTGAGGAAATGGGTCTTGAATCTTTAGAAGTACGTTCACCACTTACTTGTGAAACCAAGAAAGGAATTTGTGCCAAATGTTATGGTAGAAACTTAGCAACTGGTAAGAAAATTCACATGGGTGAAGCAGTAGGAGTAATTGCTGCACAATCTATTGGTGAGCCGGGAACTCAGCTTACGTTGAGAACTTTCCACCAAGGAGGGGTATCTACAAACGTATCAGAAAATCCTTCAATTGTTGCTAGAAGAGATGGTATCGTAGAATTAGATGAGGTAAGAACAATTACTTCAGAAGACGAAAACGGTAATACTGCGGAAGTAGTAGTGTCTCGTACAACAGAATTTAGATTGGTAGCCGATAACGAAGCGAGAACTCCGTTGATGGTTGCTAACGTACCTTATGGTGCTATATTATCTGTAAAATCTGGTGATAAAGTAAGCAAAGGTGATTTGATCTGTAAATGGGATGCTTATAACGCGGTAATCATTGCAGAAAATGCTGGTAAAGTAGAATACGAGGATATTATTCAGGGTATTTCATTCCAGTTGGAAATTGACGAAGCTACAGGATTTGAAGAAAAAGTAATCTCTGAATCTAGAAATAAGAAAGCCGTACCTACTTTGAAGGTGGTAGATTCTAAAGGAGTTGAGCAGAAAGGTTACAACTTACCTGTAGGAGCCCACTTAATGGTAAACGATGGTGAAAAAATTAAGGCTGGTAAAATCTTAATTAAAATCCCAAGAAAAGCTGCAAAGACAGGAGATATTACCGGAGGTCTTCCGAGAGTTACAGAATTATTTGAAGCAAGAAACCCTTCAAACCCGGCGGTTGTTACAGAAATCGATGGGGTAGTTTCTTACGGAAAAATTAAGAGAGGTAACCGAGAATTGATCGTTGAAGCTAAAACTGGAGAGAGAAAAATTTATTTAGTTAAATTATCAAACCAGATTTTGGTACAGGAGAATGACTTCGTAAGAGCTGGTTCGCCACTTTCTGACGGTTCAGTTACTCCAGACGATATCTTGAAGATCAAAGGACCAACTGCGGTTCAGGAATATTTAGTGAATGAAATTCAGGAAGTTTACCGTCTGCAAGGGGTAAAAATCGATGATAAGCACTTCGAAATTATCGTAAGACAGATGATGACGAAAGTAATGATTGTTGACGGAGGTGATACTCAGTTCCTTGAAGCAGCTTTAGAACACAAATTTGATTTCTTAGAGGAAAACAACAGAGTGTTTGGTCTTAAAGTAGTTACTGAAGCTGGTGATTCTAAAGAATTCAAGCCAGGACAGATGATTACTGCAAGAGAGCTAAGAGACGAAAACTCTAAATTGAAGCGTGAAGACTTGAAATTAGTAGAAGTAAGAGATGCACTTCCGGCAACGGCTACACCTGTATTGCAGGGTATTACAAGAGCTGCTCTACAAACTAAATCATTCATGTCTGCAGCATCATTCCAGGAGACGACTAAAGTTCTTAACGAAGCAGCAGTTGCAGGTAAGATAGACAGTCTGAATGGCCTTAAAGAAAATGTAATTGTAGGACACAGAATTCCTGCAGGTACAGGTCTTAAGGAATATCAGAATGTGATTGTAGGTTCTAAAAAAGAATTCGAAGATCTTAACTAAAATTAATGATTTGAAATTTGAGGTTTAGATTTTATTTTTATATTTTCACGATCTCAAATTTCAATTTTAAAAAATATAATTTATACAATGGACAATCAAAATCAAAACAACGATCCAAACAACATCAACATCCAACTTAACGAGATGGTAGCTTCAGGGGTATATTGTAACCTTGCTTTAGTAAATCATTCTCCGTCTGAGTTTGTAGTAGATTTCATCCAATTAATGCCGGGTGTACAGCAAGCTAACGTGCGTTCAAGAGTTATTCTTGCTCCACTTCACGCTAAAAGAGTTCTTACAGCTCTTCAGCAAAACATCACTAACTACGAGCAACAATTCGGAGAGATCAAAGAAGTTGAGCCTTTCGTATTAGGTGGAAACAACGTACAAGCATAAGATTTTCTTATCATACATAAGATTGCCTCAGTGAAAGCTGAGGCAATTTTTAATAGAAAACTGATAATTTGAAATTATTCTACTTAACTGTAGAAATAAACCTCAAAACTCCATTAGATTGTGCAACGATTGGTAGCAGACTTTTTTCAATCATTTCAAGCGCCGATTTTATTTTTTCATGATCTACAACCGTTTTCTTTTCCTCAAGTTTACTTTCCCATCTGATAGTAGGTTCTAAAACAGGTATATTATTTATGTACAATTGATATTTATATCCAATATTAACAATATGTTGAAAATCATTAATAATTAAACCATCTTTACCAATTTTGCTTTCTTCATGATAAGGAGTAATATTTAAAAAAAATTCACTTTTTGCTTTATTATATCCATCCATATAATTTGAATATTTGGCTTCTGCCATTTCAGATTTTATTTTTATGATTTCTTGCTTTAAATCATCAATATTTTGATTTCCTCTAACTATTATTTCTTTGTCAATATTTGAACTTAGATTTTGATGATTATGTGTTAATTTTTCAAGTCTACTCTTTAAATTTTGAATATAAATGAGCCAAAGTAAAGAGCTGCCTCCAAAGGTGCATATTATTGCAATAATTATTTGATTATTCATATGTTTAATTTTAAATTATCATTCAAATAT
>Ga0209599_10000769_pt1 | contig 18376 bp, 22 predicted proteins | sample Shrwel_input2_FT_FD_187534 | JGI IMG/M metagenome (GOLD analysis project Ga0209599, IMG submission 187534) | Subsurface microbial communities from deep shales in Ohio, USA - Utica-3 well 1 S input2 FT (SPAdes) (version 2) ... | reverse complement strand
GCGCATTCTACCGCAGAACTGTGCAAGCGGCGACAAATTCTTCATGCATTTCTGCTAAAAAAGCTGGCTATGCAGTTATCATGCGCTTTGAAGTGCATTTTTATGCATTTATGGCCTGAAAAAAGCGGGGTTTGGTGGGGATATATGCAGCATTTAGATTGGGTGATGAATGTGGTGTTGTCTGCTTTCAGTTTTGGTTGCAAAAGTTGGCAGAACAACCGACAGGCTGCATCGTCAGACGCAACCAAAGATAGCCCGACCGGCACATGGCGTACCGGTCGTCACCACAGGAGGTCAGAACTTGTGCGCTAACTCAACCAGCGCACTGGCATCAAAGGTATAAGTGGTATTGCAGTATTCGCAGCTGATATCCAGCTTGCCTTCGGCGATATGCTCTTCGATGGCGGTCTGGCCTAAGCTGATAATGGCCGATTCGCATTTTTCTTTCGAGCAACCACAAACAAATTCAATCGGCTGGGCCGGGAATAATTCCACCACTTCCTGATGGAATAGGCGGTATAACATGTCTTCCGGCGTCAGTTGCAGTAATTCTTCGGCAGTGACTGTGTCCGTCAGGGTTTCCAACTCGGCGAAATCCAGTTTCGCTTTGTCCTGATCAACCGGCAATACCTGTAATAACAAACCAGCCGCTTGGCTGTGTTCTGCCTGAATATCGGTATGCAGGTAAATACGGGTTGGCAGTTGTTCTGACTGATTAAAATAAGCTTCCAGCGTTTCGGCCAGGCTATTACCGGTGACCGGGATCACGCCCTGATAACGTTCGCCTTGCTCCGGCGTGACTGTGACCAGTAAAAACCCCTGACCGATCAGATCGATAAAGCTATCACCCTGAATTTCGCTTTGCATCCGCACCACGCCGCGGAACTGCTGCCGGTTATTGCCGTTGACGGCGGCAAAACGGACCGGGCCATCGCCTTGCACTTGCACGGCAATATTGCCTTCAAATTTCAGTGTGGCCGTCAGCAGACTGGTGGCTGCGACCAGTTCAGCCAGCAGTTGTTTCACCGGATGGGCATATTGATGATTTTGCAGCATCAAATCCAGGCTGGCAGCAACTTTGACTATTTCTCCGCGCACATCTTTTTCGCGGAATAAAAACCGGACCAGTTGATCAGACGAACTCATAACACCCTCATTGTTGAGATTTCAGCAGCAACAGTTGTCGCCGCATTTTTTTGTCAGGTTTAGTATCAGGATGAGGCGCAAATAACAGGTTTAACTTACGTAATTCTGCGCGCTCAGCCCGCATTGTGATACTTTCGGCTGTTTCTTCATACAGTTGCTGTGCCAGCGGTGCCGATAACCTTTGCTCGGATAAAGCTTTGACAATCACCGTTCTTTCATCGGTGCCTTGCGTCAGGCGGATGGTTGCGCCCAGCTCCACCGTTTTACTGGCCTTACAACGTTGACCATTATACTGAACTTTACCGCCGTCTATCATGTCTTTTGCCAGACCGCGGGTTTTATAAAAACGACAGGCCCACAACCATTTATCTAATCGTAATATGGCTGTGGTATGTTGATGTCCGGTTTGCGTTTGTGCCACAGTAGTTACCTCATGCATCCTGAGGCGAACATAGCATAAAGCACAGCTGGCCTCCAGCAGCTGTGTGGTGGTCGTCTGGTTGGCGGGCTATGCTGACGACAGTACCTTGTTATTATTTGGTAAATTTTCGTGCCGCCCTTGTTGATAGGCGTTCAACTGAGTAAGATAAAATTTGACTGAGATTAGAAACAGACTTCATGAACAGGTTTACGCTTAAACAACTTGACTGGCAGCAGCTTTCCGGGACTCTTTACCAACGCTTGCCAGTGACACTATTGAACCGCATTTTCAGCATAGTGCTGGTGATCATTTTGGCTTGGCTGGCAGCCCGGCTCAGTTGGTCATTGTGGCAACAATTGACGCCGCCAGCGGCAATATTAGCAGCCAGCAGCAGCGCCAGCGCGCCATCCATCAATCATTCCCCCTCGTTAGAACAACTGCAGTCTGCTGCTTTGTTTGGTCGTTATCAGGCCAAACAGGAAGTCGCTGTTGCTCAACCCGTGTTGACCGATGCACCACAAACCAGTTTGAATTTAAAGCTGACCGGAGTGGTAGCAACCCGGCAAAAACCAGAACAAGGCACTGCCATCATTGAGAATAATGGCGTGGAGCAAGTGTATGCGGTGGATGAACAAATCGAAGGTACATCGGCAGTACTGAAACAAGTGCTGGAAGACCGGGTGTTGTTACAGGTGGCTGGTCGATTTGAAACCCTGATGCTGGATGGCGTGGAATATCAGCGCCTTAGTGATGAAAATGCCGCTGTCGGCACTGTGGTGGCGACTGATGTTGGGCCACAACCTGAACCGATGGCAGTCAGCCCGATCCAGATGGATATCGCCACCATGCGGCGTGAAATGCTGGCTGAACCGGCGAAATTTTTTGATTACATTCGGGTGACGCCGCGTCACCGGAATGGCCAGATGTATGGTTATGCGTTATTACCCGGCAAAGATCCGGAGTTATTCGCCCGGATGGGGTTAAAGCCGAATGATGTTGCGATAGAAATCAACGGGGTGCGGTTGAATGATATGCAGCAGGCTTATGGCGTGATCAATGAATTACGCGAGGCACAAGAAGCCTCAATCAAAGTGGAACGTGACGGTGAAATTAAAGATGTTCTGTTTAGCCTGTCGCAACAATAATCAGCAAATAATGGTTCTCCTTCAATGAATTTAAAGTTTATCCGTCGTCCGGCATTGCTGGCCTGGTTGGGTGCAGGCTCTTTGACGCTGCTGAGTTTTTTTACCGCAGCTGTTGAATACCAACCAAATTTTAAAGGCACCGAAATTAATGAATTCATTAATATTGTCGGTAAAAATTTAAACAAAACTATCATCGTCGACCCACAAGTGCGGGGCCGGATTAACGTCCGCAGCTATGAAATGCTGAACGAAGCCCAGTATTACCAGTTTTTCTTAAACGTGCTGGAGGTTTATGACTTCTCAGTGGTGGAAATGAAAAGCGGTGTGCTCAAAGTCGTGCGGCAAAAAGATGCCAAAACCTCCAACATTCCGGTGGTGGGCGATAACAACACGGGGATCGGTGACGAAATGGTCACTCGTGTGGTGCAGGTGAAAAACGTTTCAGTCCGTGAGCTAGCGCCGTTATTACGCCAGTTTACTGATCAATCTGGTGGTGGTCATGTGGTGCATTATGATCCATCCAACGTCATTATGATGACAGGCCAGGCCGAAGCGGTGAATCGGTTGGTGGATATCATCCAGCGGGTCGATAAAGCCGGTAATCAGGATATCGAAATCATCCGGCTGAAGTTTGCTTCGGCGTCTGAAATTGTCAGAATTCTGGAAAATATTTATAAAAAACAAGGGCAAGGCGATCAGCAGCCAGAGTTTTTAATTCCAAAGATTGTCGCAGATGAACGCACCAACAGTGTGGTGGTATCGGGCGAGCTGCAGGCACGGCAACGGGCGGCGGATATTGTCAAACGGTTGGATGCCGAACAGGAAAGTCTGGGCAATACCCGGGTTTATTATCTGAAATATGCCAAAGCCGAAGATTTAGTTAAGGTGTTGCAAGGCGTCAGTAACTCCATGGTCGCAGCTGCAGCACCGGCGCAAGGCCAGGGTGGTGCTCAGGGCGGTGCCCGCGGGAGCAGTGGCAGCAACCGTGATATCAGCATTGAAAGTCATGCTGAAAGTAATTCCATTATTGTCACGGCACAGCCAGATATGATCCGCAGTCTGGAAGATGTGATCCGGCAAATTGATGTGCGCCGCGCTCAGGTCCTGGTCGAGGCCATTATTGTTGAAGTCGGTGAAACCGCTGGCATTAATCTGGGCGTGCAGTGGATCAGCGCTGAAGGTGGCATGCAACAGTTTACTAACGCCGGTACCCCTATTACCTCAGTGGCGGCTGCTGCGGCAGCGGCGCGTAAAGTGACGCCACCACCGCGGGTGGTGCAATCCACCATCCCGGGTGTGCCCAGTACCACAGTGCAGGACCCATCGACACCAGGCGACTATACCAAACTCGGTGAAGCTTTGGGTGGGCTGAATGGCGCTATGCTGGGTTTTGTTAAAAATGACTGGGGTGCAATTTTACAAGCCGTTTCCAGTGACAGTAACTCCAACATCCTGGCGACGCCCCATATCACCACGCTGGACAATCAGGAATCCTATTTTATTGTCGGTGAAGAAATTCCAATCAAAACCACCACCAGCCCTGGGCAGGGCGGCACCAACCCATTCACCACGCTGGATCGGCTGGAAATTGGTATCAAGTTAAAAGTCACGCCGCAAATTAACGAAGGTAATGCGGTTAAGTTGATGATTGAACAGGAAGTTTCGGGTCGGGCTGGCGAAATTGAAGGTAACCCTATCGTCAGTAAAAGAGAAATCAAAACCACAGTGATGGCCGATGATGGTGCGACTGTGGTGCTCGGCGGTCTGATTGACGAAGATGTGCAGGAAAGTGTGTCTAAAGTGCCGTTACTGGGAGATATCCCGTTGATTGGCCAATTGTTCCGCTCGAATAAGTCGGAAAAGAAAAAACGTAATCTGATGGTATTTATCCGCCCGACCATTATCCGTGATGGTGGCGTGATGAGTGAAGTCAGTCAGCGTAAATACAACTATATGCGCGCCAATCAGCTGGTTCAGCAAGAAGATGGTATTAACCTGATGCCTAACACCGAAACACCGGCAATCCCGGTCTGGGGTCAGGAGCGCGAACTGCCGCCGGAAATTCAGCAAAGGTTGGATCAGATTGATCCACTGAAACAGCAGACCAAGCCGCAGGAGCAGCAATAAATGACGGTACTGGCACCTGAACTGGCCAGTCCAAAGATCCGGTTACCTTTTGGTTTTGCTAAGCGCCATGGTGTCTTGCTGCAAGCCCAACCGGACGGCTGGCAGCTGTTGATCCATCCCGGCACCCAGGCGGCGGCATTATTAGAAGTGCGGCGGGTGCTGGCGGCACCTTTTGTGTTGCAAAAACTGTCTGCAGTGGAGTTTGAAGCTATGCTGGAAGCCGCTTATCAGCGCGATTCCAGCGAAGCACAGCAGATCATGCAGGATATTGGTAATGAAGTGAATCTGGCGTCGTTAGCCGATGAAATTCCGGAAACGGAAGATTTGTTAGAAAACGAAGACGATGCGCCGATCATCAAACTGATTAATGCCATGCTCGGTGAAGCCATTAAGTTAGGTGCTTCCGATATCCACGTTGAAACCTTTGAAAAAGCGCTGGTGGTGCGGTTTCGCATCGACGGTATTTTACGCGAGATGCTCAAGCCAAACCGGAAGTTATCCAGTTTGCTGGTATCGCGCATCAAAGTCATGGCCAAACTCGATATCGCCGAAAAGCGCGTGCCGCAGGATGGTCGTATCAGCTTGCGGATTGCGGGCCGAGCTGTGGATGTGAGGGTCTCAACCATGCCTTCCAGCCATGGTGAGCGGGTGGTGTTGCGGTTACTGGATAAAAACAATTCGCACCTGAATCTGGCCGACTTAGGCATGACATGGTCGGTGCAGGAAAATTTTGCCAAACTGATTTTAAAACCACATGGCATTATTTTGGTGACAGGTCCAACAGGTTCGGGTAAATCCACCACCTTGTATGCCGGCCTGACCGATATTAATACCAAAGATCGCAATATTCTGACGGTGGAAGATCCGATCGAATATGAACTGGAAGGCATAGGCCAGACCCAGGTCAATACCAAGGTGAATATGACGTTCGCCCGTGGCTTAAGGGCTATTCTACGGCAAGATCCGGATGTGGTGATGGTCGGTGAAATCCGCGATTTGGAAACAGCTCAGATTGCGGTGCAGGCCAGTTTGACCGGTCACTTAGTGCTCAGCACCCTGCACACCAATACTGCGTCCGGTGCCATCACCCGGCTGGAAGATATGGGCGTAGAACCGTTTTTATTATCTTCCAGTTTACTCGGTGTGCTGGCGCAACGACTGGTCAGAACTTTATGTCCGCATTGCAAAGAAGCGCATGAACCGGATAAAGAAGAACGGGCCTTACTTGGCATCCAGAAAAAAGACGAGCAGAAAATTTATCGTGCTGTCGGTTGTGAACAATGCAACCAGACCGGCTATCGCGGCCGGACCGGTATCCATGAACTGATAGTGGTGGATGAGCATTGCCGCGAACTGATCCATAACGGCAAAGGCGAACAAAGTATTGAAAAATACGTCAGAAGCCAAAGCCCCAGTATTCGCCAGGATGGTTTTTCCAAAGTGCTGCTTGGTGTCACCACGCTGGAGGAAGTATTACGGGTTACTCGTGAGGACGCATAATGGCAGCATTTGAATATCAGGCGCTGGATGCGCGTGGCCGCAAAAGCAAAGGCGTGCTGGAAGCCGATAATGCCCGGCATGCCCGGCAAATTTTGCGTGAGCAAAAGCTGACGCCAGTCAGTCTGGAACTGGCAACGCAACAGGAACAAATGCTGGCCAGTGGTCGTAACTGGTTTGCCCGTGGCATCAGCGCCAGCGATTTAGCCCTGATCACCCGGCAAATTGCCACGCTGGTAGAAGCGGCGTTGCCGATTGAAAATGCCTTGCAGGCCGTGGCGGAACAATGTGAAAAGCCACGTTTGCAAAGCATGATGATGTCAGTGCGGTCCAAAGTGGTGGAAGGTTACAGTCTGGCCGAAGGTCTGGCCGAATTCCCTTATGTGTTTGATCATTTGTATCGCTCTATGGTGGCGGCCGGTGAAAAATCCGGTCACCTGGATGCAGTGCTGAACCGATTAGCCGATTACACCGAACAGCGCCAGCATATGCGTAGTCAGATTATGCAGGCTTTGTTGTATCCGGCGATTTTGTCATTTTTTGCCGTCGCGGTGATCAGTATTTTGCTCACGGCAGTGGTGCCAAAAATTGTCGAGCAATTTTCCCATATGGGCCAGAGCTTACCGGGCGCGACGTTATTTTTGATCGCGGCCAGTGATTTCCTGCGCAATTATGGGCTGTTGGTCGTGCTGGCGATGTTTCTGGCGGTGGTGATGTTTAAACGGGCACTGAAAAAGCCGGAATTCCGCCTGAAATATGATCGTATCGTGCTCAGGGCCGGCATGCTGGGTAAAGTCAGTCGTGGTCTGAATACCGCTCGTTTTGCCCGCACTTTAAGTATTTTAAATGCCAGTGCGGTGCCGCTGTTAGAAGCGATGCGCATCAGTACGGATGTACTCGACAATACTTATATGAAACAATCGCTTGCTGAAGCAACTTTAAGGGTGCGTGAAGGCTCTTCGTTACGTAGTTCGTTGGATCAAACCAAACTTTTTCCGCCGATGATGTTGCATATGATTGCCAGCGGTGAAAAAAGTGGTCAGCTCGACGGCATGCTGGAGAGGGCGGCAAATACGCAGGACCGGGAATTTGAAACCTTAGTGACAGTGTCCCTGAAGGTATTTGAACCTGTGTTGGTTTCGGTGATGGCAGGTATGGTGCTGTTTATTGTGCTGGCGATTTTGCAGCCGATTTTAGCGTTAAATAATTTAGTTGGAGGGGGTTAAGTCAATGCAACAACAACGTGGTTTTACTTTATTAGAAGTGATGGTGGTCATCGTGATCCTGGGTATTATCGCCAGTATGGTGGTGCCTAACCTGATGGGGAACAAGGAAAAAGCCGATTTTCAAAAAGTCACTGTCGACGTGCAGCAACTGGAAAATGCTTTGGATATGTACAAGCTGAACAATGGTTTTTATCCGACCACGGAACAAGGCCTGCAAGCGCTGGTGAGTCAGGTGACCACCGAGCCAATGCCACGCTCGTTCCCGGATGGCGGTTATGTCAAACGTCTGCCAAAAGATCCATGGAATGGTGACTATCAGTTGGTCAGCCCGGGCGAAATGGGCAAAATTGATGTGTTTTCGATGGGGCCTGATGGCACTGCGGGCACTGAAGATGATATCGGCAACTGGAGCCAGGATAATCCAGAGCAGCAAAACTGATGACAACCCGGTTACCGCGGCAAGGTTTCACTTTGGTGGAAGTGTTGCTGGTCATTTTATTGATCGGCATGCTGGCGGTATCTGTGGTGGTCAGTTTTAGCGGCGACAGCCGGGATCAGCGCCTGAGTAAAGAAACCGAACAGTTACAACAACTGATCCAACTGGCGTCTGAAACCGCCATGCTGAAGCAGCAGGAACTGGGCTTGTTTATTAATGCCGAAGGCTATCGTTTTATGCTGTTCAAAGATGATAAATGGCACAGCATCAGCCAACCAAAAGCATTAAGACCGCGCCAGTTTCCGGCTGGTTTTGCCGTCGAGTTAGAGTTGGAAGGCCTGGAATGGAGTGAAGGTAATTTGCTCAGTCAGGTTGAATGGCAAGACGATGAAGAAGACGCCTTGTTTGAAGAAAACAGTTTTGATGAGATAGCACAGAAAAAACAGCAGGAAAAACAACAGCAGCAAGCCGAAAAAACCGGTCAGCCGCAGTTGACGACCGGTTTTGAAACCTTGCCCAGACAAAAAAGAGATCCGAGGCTGCCGCAGGTATTTATTCTGTCGTCTGGCGAAATTACGCCGTTTTTACTCAGTATCAGCGAACAAAGTGATAGACCCGTATGGCGGCAGGAGCTGAAAGCCGTGTTCAGTATTCCGCTGGAACGTTCTGAGGTGAGCCGTGATCGTTAAGTGCCGGCAAGCAGGTTTTACCTTACTGGAACTGTTGGTGGCGATGGCGATTTTTGCTATTGCCGGCGTGGCGGTGATGCGGGCTACCAGTGAACATATCCGGGCTGTGACGCAACTGGAAGAAATGACGGTGGTCAGTTTTATTGCTGAAAATCAGTTGCAGCAAGCCAAACTGGATAAAACCTGGCCGCCCAAAGCCAAAAGTCAGGGCGAAGTGACGATGGCCAACCGGCGCTGGTTATGGCAGCTGCAATCGGCTGAAACCCTGGATCCGGAATTTCGCCAACTGACGGTCAGCGTGAGTCCGGCCGATGAGCCGGCGCGGGTGCTGTACAGTTTGCAGACTTTTATAGGTAAAGCCGATGAATAACCGCGGTTTTACCTTTATCGAAATGTTGTTGGCCACGGCCATTTTTGCGCTGGTCGGCCTGGCCTCTGTGGCTGTGCTGGACAGTGTCACCCGCAGTGACAGTGCCTCGCAACAAGCGATGCAAAGATTACAGCGCCTGCAGCAGGTCATGATGTTGCTGGACCGCGATCTGTGGCAGATCACGCCCCGCCAGATCAGGGTCAATGGCGAAGCGCCGACGAAAGTCTTGCTGGCCGGTGGCAATAACTGGCTGGAAAGTGATGATGGCGGTATTTCGTTCAGCCATGCCGGCTGGACCAATCCTGGTATGGTGTTAGCGCGCAGCGAAGTGCAACTGGTTGGCTACCGGTTAAAAGAACGCCGGCTGGAACGGTTGTTTTATTTATATCCGGATGCAGTGACGGGCACTGAACCGCAAGTGCAACTGCTACTGGAAGACATTGATGGTTTTAAAGTGATGTTTTTAGACGCCGAAGGGGTTTGGCAGGACAGCTGGAATCAACAAAAATACCCGAAAGCGGTGAAGTTCACGTTGCAGCAACCGACTATCGGCGACATTGAGCGTATTTTTACGCTGCCAGCGGGGTTAACCTGATGCAAGCTCGCAAGCAACAAGGAGTGGCGCTGATTGCGGTGATGATGGTGGTGGCGCTGGTGGTGGTGATAGCCGTGGGCATGAGCGGCCGGTTACAACTACAACTACAACGCCAGCTCAATCTGCAAGACCGGCAGCAGGCATTATGGCTGGCACTGGGCGCCGAAGAGTTTTCCAGACGCTTGCTCAAACGCACTGCGGTGGGCAAAGACAATGTCAATCTCAGTCAGGATTGGGCGGCGAAAGGCGCAACCTTTCCGGTGGAACAAGGCACTATCAGCGGCACCCTGACCGACTTACAAAGCTGTTTTAATTTGAATGCGCTGCAAAAAGCGCAGCAGCAGCAAAATAACAATAATGGTCGTCCTGCCGGTCAACCCGGTCAACCGGATGCTGGTCAGTCTGAAGATCCACAGCGCGACCAAGCGGCGCAAACCGGCACAGAACCGCCAGTGAATACCGAGGCGAATGGCAGCCCGGGCCGCGATGGTAAACCGCAATTGCCGGCGCAACTGGCTTTTCAACGTTTGTTGGAACAATCGGCGCCAGAACTTTCGATGCCAGCAGAGTATCTGGCGGTGCGTCTGACCGATTGGCTGGATAGTGATAATGTGCTGCAAAATGCCGGTGGCGCTGAAGAAAATGATTATGCCGGCCTCGAATTTCCTTATTACAGTGCCAATAGCCTGATGGTGAGTAAATCGGAATTACGGCTGTTGCTGGATATGACCGCAGCGGATTATGCCCTGGTGGCGCCGCTGGTCTGTGTGATTCCACAACAAGATTTATTGCAGCTCAATGTGAATACCATCAGCGAGCAGCAGGCCCCGGTATTGGCCGCTTTGATCCCTGGTTTGCAACAGGATGAGGCGGTGGATTTGATCAACAGCAGGCCGGAAAAAGGCTATAACAATGTCGATGAATTCTGGAGCAGCAGCCAATTGTCGGCGTTGTCAGTACCAACCCAGGTCAAAGCCTTGTTTGATATCCGTTCCCGTTATTTTCAGGCTGAACTGACAGTGCAGTTGCCAGACAGCAGTTTTAAATTGACCTCAGTATTCAGAGTTGATGACAATCAAGCAGTACAAGTGGTCGCTCGGCGCTTTGGAGGCCCAGGGTGAATGAACAATTAATAATTCGGCTCGGCAGTACAGAGCAACAAGCAGTGGACTGGCTGGTGTGGTCGGCCCTGTCGGAAGAAGTGATTGCTTCCGGCCGGTTGGCGCACGCGACTGAACTGCCCGCTTTAGCGCAGCGGCTGGGGCAGCGCCCTGTCACTGCGTTGGTGCCGGCCTGTGATGTGATCCTCAAAACAGTGCCGTTACCCGGCAAGCCGAATCGGCAACTGTTGCAGGCGCTGCCTTTTATGCTGGAAGAAGATCAGGCGGAAGATATTGAGCAGTTATTGATCCTGCCAGCGAAAACGCTGGAGCAGGACAAACAGTATCAACAGCAGGTCGCAGTGCTCAGCCGGCAACGGCTGGAACAATGGCTGGATTGGTTACAGCATGCTGGTTTTACCGTACAGCGGATGTTGCCGGATGCGTTGTTATTGCCGGAGCTGGAGCAGCAGCCGGTCGCCATTGAACTGGCAGCGCAAGGTCACAACCAGTCACAGTGGTTGTTAAAACAAGGGCCATGGCAAGTCAGTTGTGTCGACCAAAATTGGTGGTCTGACTATCTGGCGTTGTTGCAGTTGCCCTCGGTGCTTAGTTACAGCCCCTGGCCTGCACATCTGTTGCAGCCGCATCAATTAGCACCGGCAGAATTACCATTAGCACTATTGGCACGGCAATTACCAACGCAGAGTTTTAACCTGTTGCAAGGTGAGTTCGCGCCGAAAAAGCCACAGAACAAATACTGGCAACAATGGCAACAAAGTATTTTATTGGCCGGCGCTACCCTGGTGCTGTATCTGGGGTCGGTGGCATTGGAAGCCTGGCAGTTTAAGCGTCAGGCTGACCAGCTCAGGGCGCAAACGACCGCTTTGTACAAAAGTAAGTTTCCAACCGAGCGGGTGGTGAATTTAACCCGGCAGGTGCAGCGCAAGTTAGCGGCTGCCGGTGGCGGCGATCCGAACCAGAGTTTCCTGGGCTTGCTCAGCAAAGTCCAGCCATTGCTGGCGCAACAACCAGAGTTAATGCTGGATAATCTGCGCTTTGATGGCCGTAAGGCTGAATTGAAGTTTCAGGCCACAGCGGCAAGTTTTCAGAGTTTTGAGCAGTTAAAAACGCAGTTGCAGCAGCAGGGTTTTCAGGTTGAACAAGGCGCACTGAGTAATATTGGCGGTAAGGTGCAAGGCACCATCAGCCTGCGGGGTAAATCATGAAACAATGGCAACTTTATTGGGCTTCACTGCAACAGCGCGAACAACAGTTGCTGACTATGGCGGCCGTGGTGTTAGCCATTGGCGCTTTTTACTGGTTGGTTTGGCAGCCTTTGCATCAGAGCCGGCAAAGCCAGCAACTGGCGGTGCAGACGGCGCAACAACAATTGGTTTGGTTACAAGCGCAGCTGCCTAAGCTCAGTCAAGCCAGCACGACGGTGCGCAGTAACAGCAGCCTGACCGAAGTGATTTCACAAAGCTCGCGTGAATTTAATATTCAGGTCAGCCGGATGCAGCCACAGAACGAACAATTGCAGCTATCGCTGGAAGATGTGCCTTTTGAGCCGTTATTAAGCTGGTTGCATCAATTGCAGTACCAGCATGGTTTGCGGCTGGTGCAGTTTGAAGTGGCGGCAGCGGATGTACCTGGCACGGTGCGGGTACGACGACTGGTGATTGAATAATGCGGGTGACAATATTCTTCAGCGCCATCAGCGGATGGATGGCGGCAATTTGGGCGGGTGCGAAGCGTTAACATGAAAAAATCAATGTTGTGGGGGTTCGGTATTCTGGCCTATCTGCTGTTTGCTCTGATCCTGACACCAGCCAGTCTGTGGCTGAAGTTAGTTTCGTTGCCGGCCAGTGTGCAGTTGGGGCCCGTCAGTGGCACTTTATGGTCAGGTCAAATCCAGGGCGTGCAGCAAGGCGCTTGGTACTTGCCGCAATTAAGTTGGCAGTTACAGCTCAGTTCACTGTGGCGTGGGCAGTTGGGCTTGCTACTCAGTGGCGGTGACTTAAAAGACCAGGACCAACCTTACCTGAAATTACAGGCCAAACTGAGTCCAGGCGCGGTGACTGTCACCCAATCGGTGCTCAGACTGCCAATGTCCGGGCTGATGTCCCAGCTGCAATTGCCGATGCCGGTTGATGCCAGTGGGATGCTGGTGATTAATTTGCAGCAGTACCAAAGTGGTTTACCTTATTGTCAGGCCGCGACTGGCAACGCCAGTTGGCAACAGGCCAGGTTTAAAACACCGGCCGGCTGGATTGATTTAGCTGCCATTGATGCCACCCTGGCTTGTGCTGACGGCAATCTCAGTTTACAAACCAGTGATGGCAATCCGCTTGGCTTATTGGTAAAAGCTGAGTTGCTGGCCGATAGCTATCGGCTGAGTGGCAGTTTAAAACCTGATGCCAGCATGCCAAAAGAAGTGCATCAGGCGATGCAATTTGTCGGGCAAGCGGATGCGGCCGGTCGTTTCCCGCTGAATTTGCAAGGGCCACTGCAGCGTTAAGCAGTGCATGGATCAGCGCGTGAATGACAGTAGAGTCAGCAGGCAAGCCCGCTGACTCTGTCCGCCCGCTCCTTTAACGGGCAGCGCGGATATCCGCTAATAACACCGAATAATCACTGATGGCGGCAAAGTCGCGGATGTCTCTGGTCGGTAGCTGACTATCCGGATTGGCCACGGCCAGCAGATGGCGAATACCAAAATCTGCGGCGGCTTGCAAAATAGGCAAGCTGTCATCGACAAACAAGGTGCGGGCCGGATCAAAACCCAGCCGTTGTTGTAATTGCTGCCACAGTGCTTGTTGTTCTTTGGTAACCCCAAATTCGTGGGTTGAAATTAACTGGCTGATATAACGCGCTAATTCCGTTCTTTCGAGTTTCAGTGACAGACTGTCCGGATGGGCATTGGTCACCAGTACCACCTGGCGGCCGCTGTCCAGTAAGGCTTGCAAAAAGGCCGGCACATCAGCGCGCATGGCAATTTTATCCATCACTTCCCGTTTAAGTTCAGTGATCGGCAATTGCAGTCGTTTGCCCCAATAATCCAGACAATACCACTCCAGTTTGCCCTGCAGCACATCGTATTCGGCTTTGAGCATAGCTTTGGCATCGTCCAGCGAGATACCACTGATTTGGGCGTAGCGTTCGGGCAAATGCTGCAACCAGAAATAATTATCAAAATGCAGGTCCAGCAAAGTGCCGTCCATATCCAGTAACACAGTGTCAATTGCTGACCAGTCAAGCATAACGAAGTCCTGTTTAAGCGGACGTTGCGCTGCGCGGCAGTGGCGACAGACAACGCCGGATTGACGCCTTTCCCCGTGTCCATTTAGCTGGCGATTGGGTATAGTAGGGCGCAGAAAATGCATTGTAGCAGAGGCAAAGGTATGGCTGAACGTCAGGGTGACAAACAAAAACCGCAAATCCTGCGCCAGGAAGTGGTGGCGCAGAGCCGGTTATTTAAAATTGAACAACTGGATCTGCAATTCAGTAATGGCGAGTTCCGCACCTTTGAACGGATGCAGGGCTCGGGCCGTGGCGCTGTGATGGTGGTGGCCTGCCCGGATCCGGAACATTTTTACCTGATCCGCGAATACAGTGCCGGCACCCATGATTATCAGCTCGGGTTTCCCAAAGGGCTGATTGACCCGGGTGAAGATGCACTGCAGGCCGCCAACCGCGAATTAAAAGAAGAGGCCGGTTTTGGTGCTGCAACTTTAGTCGCACTGAAAGCCGTGGCGCTGGCTCCGGGGTATTTTAATGCTACAATGCACATTGTCATGGCCACCGGACTCTATGCAGAATCGCTGCAAGGCGATGAACCTGAACCGTTAGAACTCGTTCGCTGGCGCTGGCAAGACCTGGATCAGTTATTAGTGCAGGCCGATTTTACCGAAGCCCGCAGTATTGCTGCCCTGTTTCTGGCAAAAAAGTATCTGGATACGCATCAGGATGTTTTTAAGTAGATTGCTCGAACCGGTGAAAGCTGCCGCCAGGGAAGCTGGAGAAACCTTGTGGCAACTTTACCAGAGCGGGGATTATCAGGCTTGTCAAAAAGCGGATGAAAGCCCGGTCACTACAGCGGATTACGCTGCCAACCGCATTATTCTAAACCGGTTATCCGAACTGACACCGGATATTCCGATTATCTCCGAAGAAAGTAACCTGGTGCCCTTGGCGCAGCGCCAACATTGGCCGCGTTATTGGCTGATTGATCCCATGGATGGCACCCAGGAATTTGTCGCCCGCAGCGGCGATTTTGCCGTCAGTATTGCCTTGGTCGAGCACGGTTGGCCGGCGCTCGGGGTGATTTTCTGGCCAAAAGAAAATATCTGTTATTACGCCACCCGCGGTCATGGTGCTTTTAAGCAACATCGAAATCTGATCAATCATATTCAGGTGCGGCAACATCAGCAGGGCGAGGTGTTACGCATTGCCGTCAGCCGCCGGCAGCCGCTGCAACATATTCAGCAGTTGCTGGATGCGCAGCAGCAGGTTGAGTTTATTGCGCTTGGCAGTTGTTCACTGAAAAGTTGTCTGGTGGCCGAAGGCGGCGCCGACTGCTATCTGCGACTCGGCCCAACCGGCGAGTGGGATACCGGCGCTGTGCATATTATTGTCGAAGAAGCCGGCGGTAAAATCCTCGACAGCCAGTTCGCTCCACTCAGTTACAACCAACGCGAAAGCCTGGCCAATCCGGATTTTATGGTGATGGGCCAGAGTAATGTCAACTGGCAGCAGTTGATTCAGCCGCATTTCGCTGAGCGGTAGGCTGGCGGCGGGGGCTCCGTAACAACGGAGGGAGTGTTTATTACCGGTAGGTCTGACTCGACCCGCTGCGAAGCGGCGGGGCAGTCGGACATTGTGGTCGTAATCACGACTGGTTTTATTCGCTTGCTGCTGGCTGTTTTTTTAAAAGCTTTCGCCGTTGGCGAGTTTCTTTCTTTTGCTTCGCCAAAAGAAAGAAACCAAAGAAAAGGCGACCCCGGATCGCTCGAAAGCCCGCAATAAAATCAATGGTTTGAGGCGCTGGCGCAACTCGGCCGCCGCTAACGTCGGCGACCTCAAACACTCGCCAGCTTAAAACCTCAAACCACTGATTTTAAAGCGGCTCGCTCGATGGGGGCAAAAGCGTTGTGGTGTGAATGTAGATTTGCATTAAGGGCGGATCTTTACGAATGCAAAACCTTTTTCTCGTTCCCTGAATCGTAACTAATGTTTGCATCTTGTTGCAGTCAGACCAAAAAGCAGATAGCTTAAAATACCAATGATCATGAAAAACGCCAGGAACTTGCGAGTTCTTATCCGTTGAAAAAATACTGTTATATCGCTGGTGACGTATGCGTAAAACTCTGATTTCTTTTCTTTGCGCCATATGGGCATGCTATTGCACAGCTACTTCAGTTTCTTTTTCTGAGAAGACTATTGCGGCTGAAGAAGCCGAAAAATTAGGATTTTATCGTTTAATAGATGGCACAAGAGACTCTTGGAACGACAGCTGGATCATTTTTGTTTATCCGGAAGTCGATGCAAACGGACACAAAATATCTGAAGTTTGCCTAGATATTTACGAGAACTCTGAAAAGTTAGCTTCGTCATGTGTCGAAATGAAAAGTTCTGAAATAAAAGGGTTTAATCGTTCAGATATTGAAGTTAGCAAGCAAAGATCTGTTTCTGTGGATGTCAGCATCACATATGGAAGCGAAAGATCTTTAGTTAAAAACGTCGCATCTTTGCCAGGCAAGGATTATGAAACCTTCAAAAAACGATATAACAAATAAATTTTATCGCCAGCAAAAAGCGCTGGCTGCGACGTCAACCCGCTGGGCGGCTTTCCGCGCTAAATTTAGGCGTTATGTGTAAAGGAGCAGTCGTGTCAGATTCTAAAAAGTTAGCAAAATTTATTGAATTCTTAGCTATTTTTCTAGGTGCTTTTTCTCTGGTTGATTTTGTTATGGATTTGGTAAGACTTGAGCTTACACTCGCAACAGCTAAAAGCTTTGGTATGTTAGTCCTATCTATCTTTTTATATTTCTCTATTAGTAAACCAGAACTTTTTAAAACAAAGCCATAACCATGCTATTTAAATTTACACATAACAAACCAATCAATCCGCCCTCAAATCGCTGCGCTCTTTGCGGCGGTTTATTGGGGCGTTATATGCCGTTGTCACATGTGTCATATTTCAAATGTCATATGTTTAACGTATACGGAGGTACATTTTTTTGAGATTGTTATCAAAACTACTTCAAGGAGATAATTATGGATATCAACGTAGACATAAATTTAATAAAAGCAGAAAGGAATAAAAGAGGCTGGACCCAGAGTCAGCTGGCTGATATCTGTAGTCTTAGTTTGCGAACAATTCAACGAATTGAAAAGTCAGGTTTAGCTTCACAAGAATCGGTTCAGTCCTTAGCTGCTGCATTTGAAATAACTGTAGAAAAGTTAGCTATTAGTGAAATTAAATCTTTAAGTACCGCTATTAACAATTTGGATAAAAGCACTTGGAGTAATAAACCTTTTTATTTGTTGGGTGCAGTTGGTTTTATTGTAACGGCACTAATGCATATGCTTTTGGCTATTTTACTGTCCTCTCGAACAGGTGATTTCAATCATTCTATTTGGTTTTTTTTGTATGTAGTATGGGGTGGTTTTTTATTCACTGGTATCCCACAAACCAAAGGGCGGGGTCAAGTCTTGTTGAAGTCAGCCCAAAAAGCAGATAGCTTAAAACACCAATGATCATGAAAAACGGCAGGAACTTGCGGGTTCTTATCCGTTGAAAAAATACTGTTAGGCCTTTTGATATATGAGAGTTTATCACTTCATCAACGAAGAGTTTGGATTGAAAGATATCCGCGAAAGAAGGCTCAAGATATCCAGAATAATGGAGCTTAATGATCCATTTGAATTCTTTGGTGTTGAACTCACAGATAATGAATTCCGAAGGTCTATGAGGGCGGCAAAAGAGTCTGTTGCCGAGAGCATCGGAATAATCTGTTTTAGCGGCAACTGGAAAAATCCAGTCCAGTGGGCTCATTATGCTGATAAGCATAAGGGTTTGTGCTTGGGCTTTGAAATCGATCCCATTCACCTAAAGAAAGTAGAATACGTCCAAGATAGGATTCAGTATGACAACAGTATGACTGAAGAGTTGGTTTTTAAGCTGTTAAGAACAAAGTATGTGCACTGGGCTTATGAAGAAGAATATAGAGTCTTCATAGAGTTACAAGAAAACGAAAATGGAATTTATTACACCGACTTTGAGGGCAATATGGAGTTGAAGCAAGTGATAGTAGGTGCGAATTCAGCGATTACTAGAGATCAGCTCAACAATGCACTGGGTTCTTTATCAACTAAAGTCGAAACCTTTAAAGCAAGGCCTGGTTTCCAAAATTATGAAATGGTCCAGAATCATAATCAACGTATGTGGGCCTAACAAAGTGCTGCTAGGGACAAAATTACGCTGCGCTCCGTTTTGCACTAAATAAGTGATCCTATTAATGCTACACCCGCTTGGTCCCGTGGCCGCTGCCAGGAAACGGTGATGCGGTATCCATAAAGTGTTCAACTCTTTCCATCAGTTCCTCCATCGACTTACAGT